>Ga0058699_1000287_pt1 | contig 15330 bp, 18 predicted proteins | sample AgamicAtPe_FD_55078 | JGI IMG/M metagenome (GOLD analysis project Ga0058699, IMG submission 55078) | Agave microbial communities from Guanajuato, Mexico - At.P.e | ecosystem: Host-associated > Plants > Phyllosphere > Phylloplane/Leaf | place: Guanajuato, Mexico | collected 2012-10-15 | reverse complement strand
CAGCGCGCGTTGACAGTCCTTTATTTATTTCAGTCCAGTAACACGCGTGAATTTTTAAGTGAACCATAGGGAAAAGTGAAGACCAAAATAAAGCAGCTACGGTAAGAGCAGACAATCTACAGCTGACTCTACCTCCTCCTATGCATACAACGTTCTACTCGCAATAGGCTCCTATTCCCGAGGCAAATTTTCATCTCCAAAACTAAACAAGGCCATGCAGATATGTCATTGGCCACAGCCCTTGGAGAAGCCTGCAACGACCAAGCTGTCAGCGTTATAACCTCGGATGGCAAGCTGCTTGTTGGCACCTTGAAAGGGATAGATAATGGAACGAATGTTATATTGGATGACTCTCACGAGCGAGTCTTCTCGACCAGCCAAGGTGTGGAGAAGCATCAATTAGGATTGTGCTTGATAAGAGGGGAGAACGTTGCTCTGATTGGCCAGATGGAAAGGGATGTTGATCATCAAATTGATTTATCCAAATGTAGAGCCAAACCGCTGAAGGCGATCAAGCACTAGCAATTGATTTTAGTAGAGGATGGCAAACTAATATAATAATAAACAAGTACATCGACTTATAACGGAATGGACTTGAACCTTGGGCATTCGGTTTGAGATTCCCAACTAACGCTCCTATGTGCCGGATTTCGCTCAACTGGAGCCTTAGTTGGGTCCAGCGAGATGGCGCCAGCAACCGCATGTGGCTTTTCTCGCCGCCAATCTAGCGCGCAAACTCAGACCTGAGCAACATGCTTGTCCAAAGCTGTCACTGGCTCGCCATCGAGCTGGTGCAGTTGGAGCGCGAGCCAGTGTAGTCGCTCGGGGGGCGGAGACGAAGGAGGGTTGATTGTTTCGTCACGAACACGACTCGTCCGAATTCCAAAGGATTCACGTTCAGATTTGGGCGGAAGTGGTCGGATTGGACAGGATGAGCTTGCGAGAGTTTGGTGAGTTCAGGAAGGAATTTCGGAGGAGCAGGCAGCGGGGAATGTCGATCGCTTGGAGGCGGCTTGAGTTGTTCAAGTCAAGAAATGTGATAGGAAGATATCCAAGGCCTGTGATAGTATCGATTGCGCTTGCTCTGGCCCTAAGCTGGGCCCTTGTAGCAGGTAAGTTCCAAGACGGCGCCTCTGTCGGGATTAAATTGGCATGTTAGCGAGGAGAGGAGAGGAGAGGAGGGGAGAGGAGGGGAGATAATATGTAAATGGGAGACTTCCACTCCCACTCGCGCGCGTAACCTGGTCAGCGGGGCCCATTTTATGCGATGGAGGAAATTTTCAATTTTCCAGAGTGAAATCGAGTGGAGGATCTCACGAACATTAGTGTCGCGGAAGGGAAAAACACGCGCACCTGATACGAGAAGCTCGCCCTTCCGGCGCCACGCAATCTAAATTTCCATATCGCGTCTACGTGAAGTCATAATTTAGGCTGAGCCAGCTGACCAATTCCAATGGGAGGAATTGTTTTGGTGGTAGAAAATGGAGGAAAAATTGCGCAGGCAAGTGGCCAGGAGATAGAGATGGTTGCTGGCCAGCGGAGGGAGGCGAACAGAAGCGAGCTCTTGTTCGCTTTGTCAGCTTTGCTTCCGGCCGGCCAGCTCGGAAGGGGCGCGCGTCACGTAAAGCGGCGGGCAGAGGAGCTGGCCAGCCAGCCGGACTCTTTATTAAAATAACGTGCCCGAGTTTGGTCACGAGAGGGGAGGATTGGCGTTCGCACAATGTTGTCACCATTGTGCTAGCCGGCGAGCCCGCCTCTGCTCCTGGTTCCAGTTCCAGTTCCACCTCCAGTTCCAGTTCAAACCTCCACTTCCACCTCCAGCTCAAACTTCAGCCGCCATTTCCATGGAAACTTGATAGAGTTATTTGGTCAGATGTGGCCGCGCAACCGGAAGGAGCTAATTGATCTGGTGACGCGTCCAAAATCGAATCAGCGGCCGGAGTTGCGCAAACTGGGTTGCCTTTGAGCTGCGCGCTGGCCGTCCGAGTTGAGGGGACAGAGGAGGCGGATGTTGATGGATTAGGGCTGCATTGAGCTCGAATCACGTTGCCCGGCCATTGTCCGCCCGCCAGTTAATGTTGGTGCGGTCGGCGGCCGTGTTGTTGCTGTTGGCCGCTTGCTTGCTTAGCGGCCCAACGCGGCCGCCATTTGCTGCCCTGCTCCTGGGACTCCCCGTTGGGCGGCGGATGCAGCTGGGCGCAATTGGCCCCACCAAGCGGCCAATTGCGCCCAGCCTGAGCGCCCTTTTGACAAAACAATTAGATGGACTAGCGAGTGTTTGCCTTCGCTGGCCGCCGCTTAATCGGCTGCGGCTCTCGTGTTTTCCAAATCACGAGCTTGGTTGGCCGCGAACGGCAATTTGGAGCGATCGAGGCTCGGCGAGGCGAAAATTGGCGCCAATTTGCGCTCACCTGGCCCCTCCTGGCCGCCCAAGCCCTCCAAGGCCGGCGGGCATCTGCTGGTTGGCGGAGGGGGCGCGGCCGGGCCGCCCGTGGTCAAGCCGGTGCGGCGCCCGTAATCGACTTTGCTTGGCGGCCAATAAATGCGGCCGAGCCATGGCCGGCGGCGGCGCCTCTCCGCCTGGCTAGCTCGACGGGCAGCGGCGAAATATGAGCCACCTTTGGAGCCACCTCGGCCGCCCAAGTTCGGCCAGCGTGCGGCGGAATCATAATTAATTTTGTAGCTCGAGAGCAGCGCTAATTAGATTAGCCTCAATTTCGGCCCACTCGACTTGAGCGGGCCGGCCAGCTGAGACTTGGCCTCGCCGGCCGGAAGCGGGCAAGCTGGCAAGCTGGCTGCCGGGCGCCGCCGCCGCCGCCGCCGCCGCCGCCCTGGCCAGTGGAGTCCGATTTCTGGGAATCTGTAAGTGTCAATTATTGATTATTGTTGTCGGCGCCAGAGGAGCCCAGACTGGCCGGCCAAACTCTAATCGGCTGCTTTGGCACAGCTGTCGTGAGTGGGCAACACAACTTGCAATTGGGCGCCAGAGGGCCAAGCTCGCCAGTTGGGCCCCAAAGCCAGACTTGGCCGCCAGGGTGGCGCCTTCTCTGTCCAGTTTGCGCGCGCGCTCATCAGCTATGCGCGCCCATTGCTTGCACTTGGCGTTTTTCAGCCAGAAGGCCTCCAGCTCGCCGCTTGATGGCCGTCCAGTTTGTTTTCTCGTTCAACAACAAACTGGCTTCCAAAACGGAACGAGAATTGCGCAGCAGAGCAAGCTTTCAAGCTGGCGCGCCAAGCTGCCAGTTGTGTGCGGCAAGCTCGAGTTCAGTTTCCGCCCAAAGCTTGGCTCGCCGCTCTAGTCTCTCTGGAACCGAGCGACTTGGAGATTATTTATTGCAATGATTTTGGAATTAATTTGACTGTTTGAATGCGGCCAAACAGGAAGTGGCGAGAGAAAGAAGTCGAAAGGGGCGCCCCTCTTGCGGGAGGCAAAAGTTTGGATGGGCCCCTTTTGGTTTTAGCGTGTTGTTCCATTCAGGCGAACGAGCGATCCTTCGTCCTCCAATGCAAAGCAAATGGGCAACAAAAACAATTGTTTCACTGATAAATTTGGAACTTTTAACGCCTAGCGAGTGAAACGAGCCATTTGCTTCGAATGAATTTACGAGCCGGAACTTGGCTGAGTGTCCAAGTTTGATTTCCTTTGGAGGAGGAACTCGCTTGAAGTTGAGCGTGACGCTTGCTTGGAGCGCAACGGAGGAGAAGCCGGGCGCATAGGGCCGCGCCTAGCGATTTGCGCGCCAAGTGCAAAGTCGAGTCCACTCGACAACTGGAGGCCCTTGTTATCTAAACTTGGAGCTACCGGCGCAAGTTGGCGCATCCTTATTGCTCGGCCGGCTCGTTCCGCCTACTTGGGTGAGTTTGGCCCGCGAGGCGCCAAGATTTGAATAAGGATGTGCAACCAACCAATCAATCTAATGACATTGCAGCCGACACCGACGCGGCGCCCCCCCCCGCCCGAACAGGGTGTTTTCATTTTAAAAGCGATTGTTTCCTGCTCGCCGGCGCAGGGTGATGAATGAGCCCCAGGAGGAGGCTCCTCTGGCCGCGCAATGGACTTGCCCCTTCCTGTTTCGGTCTTGGCGACGGGCAAATGAGCCAGCTGATCAATCACACTCGCCTCTCGGCTGGACTCCTCGGCCTTAATCACAATTGAATTATTATTTAAATTAGGGTTAAAAGGTTGTTCCGCCAGGTGGAGGGGGTGTTGCGTTTTATTCACTCGGCCTTGGTTGCCGCTTTTGGCGCCCCGCGACTCTGGCCGCCAACCGCAGGCGGCGAGCGTGGCTCGCTAGGCAAACGCAAACTGCGCGCCCATCAGACGAGATTATGGCCGGCCGAGCGGGATCATGAGATTAGTGTTCGCTGGCGGCGTGTTAATGTTGATTCAGCATCCGGACAGGTGGCCGCCTGCTCGAGGGCGGCCCAATTCCAGGCCAGCTGCTCGCAGGTGACTCAGCCATGCTGTCCATCGTGTTCATGTTAATGTTGTTGGCGCCGTTGTTGTCCTTGTCGTTGGCCGTGATGTTGGCGCCGTGTTTGCTGCCACCTTGGGCGCCGCAAGCGCTACTTACGTGCATGTCTGGCAAGTGCTTGCTGCATTAGCCTCTTAATGACCCGCCGGATGGCCGGCAAGCCAGCGAGTGGGCGCCTCAAGAGGCGAGTGAATGATGGCTCGCACTTGCCGTCGCGCAACGCGCAAACCTGGCGACAGTGGCCAAGATCGGGACCGTCGGCTTGCTGGCCAACTGGAGCGCAAGCCGGGCCAACTAGATGGGCGCCGCCGACAGCTTGGCAACAATGAAAAATGGTCCCAACCTGAAGCGACTGGGGCCGCTCAGGTTTGCGCGCGTAATGGTTTTGTCTCGCTTCCGAGTTCAGTCTCCCGTTGCTTGCTGTTTGAGCTCGGCTAGTCGACGTTGGGGCCAAGTTGAGGCTGCGAAAGTGAGAGCGAGCTTGCTTCCAAGTTGGCCGGTCAATGGCAATAAATGCGCAACCAAATTGGACGCCTCTTTTAGCAATGAATAACAATTATTATCCTCGCGCCCGTCCGCTTTGTTATTATGACTAATGCCCAAAACTGTATCACTCGTCTCTGTGGCCAAAGGAAAGTCGGCTTGGCTTAAGCGGAGGCTCGCGCCTGGGGGACTTTTTGGCGCCAGACTGGCCGGATGATGAATGAAAATGGCTCCTGGCTTGAGATTGTTTCGCCATGATTGCAGCCAGTGTTTGTTTTGTTTCGCTTCCTGTTGTTGTTGTTGTTGTTGCCGCTGCTGCCATTGGGCCCCCTTTTCCCACAGCCGCGGGCGTCGCCTCTCGCGCGCAGCTAAAACGGATGCAGCCGCGCCGGCCGAGCGCCCGTCCGAGTTCCCGCGGGATTTGAATGGCGGCCTCAGGTGGCGCAAACTTAGCATTCTCCGCAGGCTTGCTGGCTCGGCCTGGAGTCTGCAGGTTTGCGTTTAAATTGGCGTATTTGTAGCATGGCGAGCATACGAGCAAATTAGTCAGCGCGCTCTCGAGTTTGCATAAAACGTCCCTCTCGCTCTCTCGAATGCTTACCAGTTAGCCGGCCAAATTTGCCGCCCCAAAGGGAAGTTCCAGCTCTGTGAGGGGAGGCTAAGGGGCGCCCACTCGACGAGCCGGCCCTGTCGAGCTGTCGCCGGCAGCGTGACGCGCTCGAAATCCGATCTCATCCGATGAAGGTGCTCCAGTTCGAGTTGAGGTTCTAGCTCGAGTTTGAGCTCTGCCTCCGCTCTCCTGGTTTGGCTCTCAAACTTTATTCAAATTTCCACTCAAAACTCGCATACGCTTCCGGATTTGCAACAAAAGTCGCCAGGTATTGTGCGCAAGTGTTGGCAGTTTGGCGCCTGCTAAGCGCCATCGGAAGCAGTGAAGCGGAGAGGAGACTCCTCGCGCCAGACAGAGATTGATCCCCGGCGGAGGTTTGTCGCCGCCTAGCGAGCGCGGCCAAATTCTCGCCCCCCCCCCTCGATGGATCCGCCCCACTCTACTTGAGCGCGCGAAAGCCGCCAGCCAGGTAAACATTGAACAAAATTGGCTGCGGTCGCCTCAAACAAGAGTCCCCTGATGGCGCAATAATGATGCCGCCAACACCAAACCCGAGCAAAGTGCCCGCGGCCACCCAAAAGCTCGCGCGGCCCAATTTATTGCTCTCGGCCAAACTTGGCCCAACGATTGCGAAGACGAGCAGGAGGATCATTAGCGATGCAAATGATGACTCTGCCGCGCTCAGGTTGATGGCCCGCCGGCGGAAGGGAGGAGCGAATCGGGCTCGCCTCATCCGGGCGCCAAGTCGCTCGATGGAGGCGCCAAGGGCGAGAATTGGGTCAGGGCGAAGTCGTTTGTTGTTATTTTTGTCTTCTGATTTCGGCTCTAGCGCTCCGGCGCCTCTGAGGCGACGACAACAACGACCACGGCCAGGGCACAATGCATTGACGGGCCAAGTCTCAGCTGGACGTGTGTGTCCATTGTGTCCGATGTCACAAGATTGCGCTTGACGCGCCAAAACTCGCTTCCGATCCGTCAAGATTTTCCATCATCTCGCTCGCGAACACAATGAGCCCTCTGCCGGGGTGCCTCCGTTCGCGAATGGACGGACGTGTGACGCATTAATGAACTCCTCCCTCCCATTGGAGCTCCTGAAAGCTCCAGTTCCGATTCAACAAAATGATTCCCTCCAATTTGGATCGGACAAGCTGGCCAGCCGGCCCGAGCAGAGGGGCTCACACTTGATTGNGTCCGGCCTTCGTTGCCCAGCTCGGCTCGCATTCAAACGATCGCCCCCTCCAAACTCTGGCGAGCCAACTGAGGCCACCTGACAGGTGGGGCCGAGATTCTCGCTCAATCAGCTGGCTGGGCCGAAATTGGCAACTTTGAGCCGCTGCAAAAGTGGACGAGAGGCAAGAGCCAGACCTAACCTCCAATTCCTCCCCCTCGCCGCCGCCACCGCCCGAAAGCCGTTCACATAACAAACTTTCGAGTGCCACCCTATGTGCCCATCACGCTGCCAGCGAGCGCCGCAAACCAAGCGGCCAGACACCCGCTCGACCTGGCCAAGCCAATACTCTTCGACTGCGACTACGACTACAAGCCCGACGAGGACGCGAGGCTGACGGTGAAGTGGTTCAGGAACAAGGAGGCTGAGCCCTTCTATCAGTGGCTGCCCGAGTTGAATGTGCGCCACTTNGCGGACTGGATAAAAGCGCTCGTCAACGAAACCTTCATCAGCGACCCGCACGATCCGCTCAAACGCTACAGGTCGTTGCTCATAAAGCGGCTCAGCATGAACCTGACAGGCTCCTACACCTGCCTGGTGTCGTCGCTCGCAAACCAGGACATGCAGGAGGCCTCGCTGGTTGTGTACCAGCCGCCGCGGTCGCTAACCTTCGAGCACCGAATATTTCCCGCGCCAGCGCTTCTGGTGCCCGCGAGCCAGTCCCAGCTTGCCGCAATNGGGCCCCACAACTACTACAACCCCAACCAGCGCAAACTGGAGCCGGCCCAGGGTGGCGGCGAGCCGCAGTTCAGGCCTGGCGCAAGTCCCACCCAGTTCAGGGGCTTCGGCCAGCAGACGGCCATTGTGCGGCCCCCAAACAACGACGACAGTTCCAATGGCACAAAGATTGTTTACACGCACGATGGGCGTCCAATTCGGCGCAAGTCAAAGCGGCAAGTCGCCGCCGATGGCCAAATTTCAAAGTGGATGTTGCAAAACAAAAGGTTGCTGCCGAGCGAGAGCGAGAGGGAGGAGCAGCGGCAAAGGCAGCTGCAGCAGCAGCAGCAGCAGCAGCAGGGCGAGCAGAGCTTCGTGCTCCAGTTGCACCACTTCCAGTGCCAAGCCAGCCAAGTGAGCCCAAGGCCAGTGATTGTGTTGACGGTGAAGCGGGGCTCGGACTCGATTGCGCAGTATTTGCACGAGTCTAGCTCGGTGTCGATTCGTCCATATCAAGTGAAGCACGCGCAGTACTTTGAGTTGGGCGGCCTGCAAGCCAACGAGACCGCAAGGGGGCCGCAGGGGCGCCAGGAGGAGAGGCAGCCGGATTGGGAGGAGTGGAGGCGCGCTGAGGGACACGACGAGTTGGCCGTCACCCTGTACGACATAACGGTGAGCGCGACCGTCGCCCTGAACGTGAGCCTCCGCTCGCTGGGCCCAACTGCGGCGCCGCTCGCTTCCGGCGGCGGTGCCGGCGCCACTTCCTCCTCCGGCTGGCGGCGGCCGGCTGGCGAGCGGCGCTTTGGGCACCAGGAGCAGCAGGCGGCGGGCATAAGCACGGTGCTCTCGTTCGCGCGCGGCCAGCGGATGTCCTTCGAGTGCCATTTGGAAATAACTGGCACCGAGTTTGAGCAGCGCAGGCGGATCAACATCAACGAAGAGGGTTAGTATCCATCCATACCATCCAAGCTTGGCTTCTCGCTCCAGCCAAAACTNCCCAGTCCGCCCATTGATTTGCAGCGCCCGCTGCAAGGGGACAATTTATTTCGCAGCGCCCGGCGCCCATCCGGACTCCAGCTAGTTGCCGCTAGCTGGCCCGCGCACCAGATCAGACAGCCGAGCGGATTTAATTAGATGCTTGATTGGCTCCGGCGGCCGGCCAGGTAATACCTGTCCAACTGGGCCAAAGCCGGACGTCTGTTCATGAATAAGGTCTTATTGCTGGTAATGAGCGCCCGCTCGCCGGCCAATATCGTCCGCGCGGCCTCGTTGGGCGCTGATTTGTCCCCCCACCCCTCCGCCCGCCAAAGGCTGGCCGGCTCCACGGGAGCCCAAATTGAGCGGCCAGAATATTATTGCAACCGGCTCGGCAAAGCCAAGATTATTTCGAGCCGCGCTGGCTCCTAATGAGCGGCTTCCGCGGATCCAGTAATGGCGAGCGGCGGCCGCGCCGCCAAATGGTTTGTTGCACTGATAAGGGGCCCCTGATAAGCGAGCCGCCCGCCTGCGCCGCCCCTCGAGTGTATCGGCTATCGCTGGCCGGCCNNGGGCGCGCCCGACGGACGGAAGGGAGGCCGCGCAAGCTGCCAGCTCGGCCCCAAATTGAATATAATTACATCACGGCAACTGCGCCAACTCCTGAATCAAATCCAGCCCGCCACTTTGCTCTGGCTGGCTGCCTGTCTGGCTGGCTGGCCGACGCGCGCCGAGCCCAGAAGCGGCCAGATCCATACAAACAGCTCTATTAACCTCTGCGTCGCCCATTTGAGGGCCAGCAGCGAGCTGCGGTCTGGCCCACGCCGGCCGCCATTCATTACCATAATTCGTCTTTGCCCATTTGCGCAAATCTCGCTCCTTTGGGCTCCAAATGGCGGCCCCGTTTGTGGCGCCGCCTCCGAGCGGCCAACCTTTCTGGGCCTTTCAATTTGTCATTAGAATTTGCGTATTTGGAGCCGCCAATGGGGCTCAGCCGGCGCCAAGCCGCTCGCACAAGACTGCTCCTCCTCCTCCTCCATCCGCTGAAGCTTGCCCGAGATTGGCGAGACCCGAACAGTTGGGACTCAGATCCAAGTCGAGCCCGCGGATCTGGGCGACACCAAAAACAGGACGCTCATGTCGTTCATTAAAATTCATGGCTTCCTCGTTTGTCTTCCCCGCTCGTCCGCTCACAAGCCTCGCGCCATCTCCTCCTGTTAACTCATCACAAATCATCGTCGCGACAAAGGCGCAACCACAATTAGATCGAGCGCTCGGCCGCCAGGTTCTCCTATCTCGCCCGGCCGCCGCTGCGGCTTCCCGGCTGCTCGTCGCGCTGCGCCGGCGGCCCAGCGAGTTGGCGCCGCCACTCGGCTGGCCTTTTTGCGCTTCGACTGCCCGCTCGCCAATCCTCGGCTAGATTGGATTGGCGGCAAAGGGGGCGGCTTTGTGCAAAACAGTCCCGCGACAGAGCGAGCTGCGCCTTCAACGGCGGCTCGGCGGCCGGGCTGGCTCTTCGCGCGCCCACCAGGAGGCGAGCGATTTGCATAATAATCTGGCGCCCGAAACTCGGCCGCCAATTGGGCCAATCAACTCGAACGCGGATTCAATCAATGAGCTGGCTGCATGCAAACCGAACGCCGGCTAGTCACGTCCCCAAATCCAGTCCAAATAGCGCAAAGCCGGATGCGGAGCTCGAGATGGAGGCGCGCTCGCCGGAAGCTGGAGGAGGCGCTGGCTGCGCGCCCGGCGAGCGGGCCAGACTCTGCGCGGATGATTGGAACTTGCCGGGCGTCGGATCCTCTCGGCCGCAAGAGTGGCACCGAGCGGGGCTATTGTTTTAAGGGCGAGCGGCGAGCCCCGGATTGCAAACCAACCAATCGAGGCCCGAAGGAGGCCAATTGAGCCGTTTGCCGCGCGAGCTCGCCCGGCGCCGAGCGGGCCAATTTGCCGCAACCCTCGATTAGCATAATAAAATCAATTAACCAACCAGCCGNCCGCTCGAACGTGATCGGGCGGCCGGATGGGCGCCCGTTCAGCTGGACCAAGTTTGGCTTGCGGCGAGAATGGAGGCGGAGACTTTTTCGGTCTGTCACCGAGTTGCGCTCAAGTTAAAACCTGAAACTAATACTCTCCATCCCCGATCACAACNAAAACACACGCAGAAGTTTATCGCTTTGCCGAGGCTGAGGAGCAAAGGCGAAGGCTGCAACAGCAACGGAGGGAGCAGACAAACCAAAGCCAGGAGGAGTCTGCGCTTGGCTCCACCTCGTTGCGCCGCTCGGCCGCCAACGGAAGCCAAGCGAACGAGACACCAAAACTCTGCCATCCCATTTGGTTCGCGAGCGCGCTCACTGTTTGGTCTTGGGTGGCGACGGTTACGATTTTTGAGCCAAATTTAAGTTTAAAATAAACGCCTAGCTCGCAATTAAACCGGCCAACCTTTATCGCCTCCAACATGTCAAAACATTTTGCCAAAGTTGCGCCCTCGCTTCCGGTTCAGCAAAACGCGCGGCAACTTTATCGAGCGGAAACGAGACCAGTCGATCAGAGATCACACTCGAATTGTTCGCGCCAGATGAATCTGCGCTGCAATCGGCGCCGCTGCTGTCCGAGCTGCGACTTCAACGGGCGGCACTCTGATTGAACCAGCCGGGCGNATTTGTGGATCTGCATCTGTCGAGACGGCGCCCCTCTCCTTTGCTAGCAAGTGGCCTGTGGCGAGGCAGAGTTGAGGTAGAGGGAGAGAATTCGAGCTTCCGCCGACCGACCGGCCGGCCGCTCAGCTGGCCGGCCGAGCGTTTCAAGCGACGACATGGCAAATGGTGCGCCCCATTCCGCCCATCGAGGGCCAGTTTGGCCGGCACACTTTTGGCGCGTTTTCCTGGCATCTGAATCATGATTGATGAGCGTGGAGGAATCGGCGCGAGTCGGGATCAAGAGCTGGACTGGAAGTCCGCCTCCGCTGCTTCCATTTGCCGGCCGCGGCGGGCGCCTAGCGCCGTTCGCGCCTCATCTATGGGAATTATGATCGNAGTAATTTGTTCGCTCGCAACAATTCCAATTGTCTTTAAGCGCAAAGGAAAAAGCCACCCGAGAGCTGCGCCTCCAATGCGAGCCCCGATTTTGGCTAACTTCGGCCGGATCGAATCAATCTCGGGCTCAGATTAGCGCGGCCAGCAAATGGCGCCAAGCTCGCCATTTCCTCCCCTCGCTGCCGGCATTCAGACTGCCTATCGTTCGGGAGCCTCAAGCTCCATGGCTGGCGACAGTCATGGCGCTATCAAAATCCGCTCCGGCTGCCTCCTTGGCCAACCCCAAATCGGCGTTTCAGCTCAACTCGTTTGGGTTCGGATTTGGGCTCGCTCATGGAGTTGAAAGCTAGAGAGAGAGAGAGAGAGAGAGAGAGCGAACGCGTGCTCACAAGTCAACAAATCAGCGCAAACCCCTTCCGACCCGATTTGAGAGTTTGGACACCCGATCGCAGGTACGATCGGCAACTTGCCGCCGGTTTCCACTGGAATGGCGCCAGTTCAGCTTTGATCCTCAGCGCGCGCTCGTCCTGGCGCCGTCTGGCCGCCAACCAGTGCGTGTGCCGTCCGGGCCCAGGCTAGGCGGCGTCTTGTTTGTAAGCAACTGCGTAACTTGTTAACCTTGGCCAGAGAGTACACTTATATTGCCGCAAAATATCTAAAGTTAGATTGTCATCGCGGTATAAATAGGCGGGTCTCCTCATATCGAGCTGCCCGCACTCTCCTCCACCCAACTCAAACAAACTGTGATATCTCGTATCCAAGATGCCCGCCTCAGTTGAACACCTATCTGACGCCAGACTGCTAGCCGACAACGTCTTAGCCCACTGGACTGATTCACTCTTCTATCGAGTCACCATAGTAAAGTGCTTCAAGAAAGCTCGCAAATGCCTCGTCAGATTTGAGGATGATCACCTGCATTGGATGGACGCTAAGGATCTACACATTCAGTTGCCGTTGGACATTGTCAAAGACGACCAGATCGTGTGCTCTATCTGTGATGGTGGCTCCAGCTCCTCTCCAAACGAAATAATCATATGCGACATATGTCAACAGGGTGTTCATATTGAGTGCCACCAGCCAACTATATGCAGGGAAACTGTGGACCCGGACAACGAGAATGCCGAGTGGATCTGTGCCACCTGTCGCACTCTACTTGGATTACCGCCGACACAACAACCTGTCAGGCCCGTCGAGCAGCTGTCGACCGATACATTCGTTGACACACTGTTAGAGACCACATCAACTATCGCCACGGCTAAAAGCTTTCCAGAGAAACTGTGTGAAAGTTAGGCGGCTGCTGCTTTATGGAGACGTCGACTGCCAACGAAGATACTCGTTTCCATCTAATTCAGCTCTCATGCATGACAATTTCTGACCCATCCACGACCGTGTGGATACTAGGCTCACTGAGGTCTCTCAGATACGCGACAAGCTGCCCGGGATACTCAAACAACTTTAATAATTGGGAAAACTCTATATGCTCACTAGGTTTATAATTGCACTCAGTTCTAAGCAAACGTCATCTACTCAACAAAGACAAAAGCTCTTCTTTCCTTTTTCGCTTTTTCGTGCATTCCGATTGTTCATCAGTAATATAGTAAGCTAGGTCGATGTTAAGGCCTGGTGCTAAATCGTCAAATTCCACATCCGGTTTCATTTTGGGTTTACTGACGCTGGCAAATATTGTGAATACAATTCCTGATAGAACCAACATCATGGCCCCCAATGATGCTATGTAGGCAACTGTTGATAATGAGAATTAAGGTTAAGCTCATGTTACATATAGTGGATCATTAAAGGCGTAGTTGCGATTTGACAAGGGTTGTCATTAGAATAAGTGGGAGAAAGGCCAGGAAGGAGGTCTCTATCCGATAGGATGACGAGGTTGTAGCGATCAGGGCTTGATCTGGTAGTGGTTAATGAGTTGGGTCATGTAACAGGTAAAGCACGGGTATAATCGGAAGGATCGGATTAAATGACAGTTGGGTTAAGGGATGTTGGTATTGAGGAGGGGGTGGGATAGGGATTAGTATTGTACCAAAAAGACTTACGTTTAACAACTTCGTTCGAGTCGCTAAAGTGATTGATATCTATCACGTCGATTATACGAGCCAGGCTGCCATTGTTTGGTAGGCTCCCAGACGGCAAACCCAGAAGGAATACCATGAGAGGAAAGAGATCGATATTTGGAAAAGGCTCAGAGTGATAGTAATCTTGCTTGAAAGACGGTCCATAGGCCATGAAGAGAGGTCTCATATCGCGGTTCGTTGGTTTCCAACCATGATTGCCCCAGACATCAGGAATATTTTTCGGTTCCTTTGGCCTCTCCTTAAACATATCAAACTTTTCGTCTACTAATATGAAAAAGTCCCCAACTCGTGGCGACTTTGAATAGTGATAGTCTGGTGGAATATCGTCTCGTTTGTATATTCTGAAGTGGGCCTTCTTAGAAATCGATAACAGCTCTTGGAAAATTTTGCTCTTTTGATGACGATGTCCAACTTTAACAAAGACAGACCAATCTGGAGAGGTGCCGTGTAGTTCAATGACGCTTGTGTTCATGAAATCCGAAAGATAGATCACGTTTTTCACCTCAGCCATCCCGTGATCGCTGACAAATATAATGTTTGTTCTTTGGGCTAAATCTACATCTCTTAGCCGTTTCAATAGGTAACCAGCAGCGCTATCTATTCTTCGAACCGCGTCCAAGGTGGCTTGGCCCCAAGGACCGTGATTATGAGCAGTAGAATCGGGCTCGTCGAAATACATGGCAACGAAGTTCGGTGGTTGCTCAGAGTGTGTCAACCAGTCAATCACAGTTTCGATGTTCTTTGTCCAGTTACGTTGGATATCAAAGTCTTGCAGGTGAGTGGGTAGCATGCCCAAATAAGGGGTTGTCGCGCCAGGATACATCATTGACGCGCTATACTTTTTGTTACCCGATCGTTCGCCATACATTTCATTGGCGGTCCAAATAGGTACTGTGTTGCCGTTATAGTTCCACCAAACCTCCGATGAGACGCCTGGCTTGAAGGTGCTATTGAGTCTGGGATCGTACATTTTGTTGTTAACAATCTCATGCTCGTCTTCATAAAGCCCGGTGACCATTGAGAAGTGATTGGGGAAGGTTTTAGTGACAAACATGCTCTCCATGTGGCCAATCGTTGCTTGTTTCGATATATCAAACATATTTGGGGTGAGCGTTGGGCTGAGATAGTCATGACGAAAGCCATCGAAGGATATGAAGAGCAAAATTGGCAGCTGGCGGGCGATTTGATCAACGAGCATTCTGGTTCAGCCTCGGGCGGCCAAGGAGGACTTTCGAATTTGAGACTTGTTCAGTTTACAATTATAGGAGTAGATGATATACTATGAATCACAATATCTCAAGAGTATTTCCAGTCAGGGTCTGTCGCGGCCACTAGGCTCGAGCATTCAGTAATATATGGCAGTTAGTGGTTTCTCTAATAGACACGATCGCTCGACTAAAAATTTGTAACATGTGAACTTGTCCATTGGTATTCAACAACGAAATTGGCCGAGATGTGGGCATCGGTGTGTATCAAGAGTTGCCAAGATTCCAAGAGCGACTTCGGTTGGCTTTGTTGAACATCTCAGAATAATTTGAAACGATACTAATCGTCAAGCTGACGGATCTACATTTACTACCGCGAGCCCTGTCCTAAGCCCCTGATGAAGGTTGATGCGGATTTTCCACCAAGTCCGGACCACCCTATCCTGACAGTCATTCTCAGGTCTGCGAGAAAAGGATCGACCGCACTGCGCTTGAGCACTCAAGCTGAGAATGTAAGCTCGACCAGCATCCGAGCACAGTGCACTTGTTGGGCTGGCATGCGATTTCTCAGA
>Ga0058699_1000284_pt1 | contig 15398 bp, 8 predicted proteins | sample AgamicAtPe_FD_55078 | JGI IMG/M metagenome (GOLD analysis project Ga0058699, IMG submission 55078) | Agave microbial communities from Guanajuato, Mexico - At.P.e | ecosystem: Host-associated > Plants > Phyllosphere > Phylloplane/Leaf | place: Guanajuato, Mexico | collected 2012-10-15 | reverse complement strand
AGGCGCGAGCGCGTCTCAATCATGTTCGGCGCCAACACTCCTCGCGCAGTTCGCCGGCGAACGATTCAATTTCGCTAGCTTAGCGCGCGCGCGCATTCAAAGGGCCAACCAACACTAGTGGTCTGCTCGCGAGAGGCTCAACTCTCGGAGCTTGAGGCGGCCCAGTGTGACAGGAAAGCCCGCGCGGCCAGCCAGTGCCCCTGTTCGCCCGCCACGAGGGTCGCAATGCTGTTTGCGTGCGCCTGGCGACGACGAGCACCGACATGGTCAGTGGCTGGCGCGGCCGCCCAGCTCGCCTCCTTGCGCGCATGCCCGCCGGCTCGAGGTGGCGCAAGGGCGAGTTTGTTCCGCGCTCCTCACTCCCCTTGGACACGCGTGCGCGCGCGCGCGCGAGGGGGCAAAAGGCGCAGCAATAGGATGGAAAGGCGCGGGGGAAAGTGGGCGACGCAGCATAAGCGGCCACTTGCGCTTGCATGTGGCGAAAGTTTCGTGCGCGCAACACTCCTTTTGACAACCAATTTGAGGCGCTATCATCATTGTTATTATTAGCGTTATCAATGCGCGCCAACGGTGCTCACAGTTGGGCCGGCGCAACGAGGAGCAGGGCGGGAGGCGAGTCGCGTTTTGCGAGTGAGGCGCTTAAGTTCGTGTCCATTGTGTTTGCCGGCCGGCCGGCCCGCAAGTGACGAGCGAGCTGGGGTTTGGCTTGATTTGATTTAGGCAAGTTGAGTTGAGTGGAGTGTAGCGTTTGGCTGAGCTGAGCCAAGTTTAGTTCGGCTGAGTTGCCTGCTGTGTTGGTTGCGCTGACGAATCAACGACGAACGAAAAGTGAGCCTGAGTCCTGTTTACTTTGCCCCTCGGTGGGCCAGCGCAAGTTGTCCGCGCTGCTCGCGGCCGGCAGCACGAGCGGCTAGCTTGGGGGGCCCCGGTTTTGGCCGGCGAATGGGCTGGAGGTTTAAGTTTTGCACAGCACTGGGAGCTGATGGGCGGATGGGTTGTGTGTGTGTGTGTGCGCGCGCTAGCTGAGAGCCCGCAAGCTGGCGGCTGGTTAAGCACTTTCAGCGAGATTGATTCGCGCGCATCAAGTTCAGTGGAGCAAGTTTTGCGCCTATTGTGGCCCATGAATTTGCCATGTTGAATTCGAGCTAAGATTGGGCCTATTCTTCGCTTGGCCCATTGGCGCATTTGAAGCGCGCGATCAGAGCGAGAGGGGCCCACGTTGGCCCAGCCAAGCCCAGCCTCAGACTCAGAGTGGGCAGCCGCAAGGGGTGCACAGGAGTTACAATGATGATGAGCGCCAAGCGTTGCGGCAAGTATTTGCAAGGGCGCACTGGCGAGCTGGCTGATTAGCCGAAGGCCGGCTGCCATGTTCGAGGATGGACCGCTGAGCAAGCGAGAGAGAGAGATGAAAGAGGGATGATTCTAGCGAGCCAGCCAACAGGCTTGCCAATCAACCTTTACTTGCAAATCAGCCCAAAGCGAATTTAAGTTGCCGTTTGCAAATCAAAAATTGAATTCAAACTTGATTCCGGCGTTCGCAAACTTGCCAGCGATGAGCTCCACCGACTCGTCAACATTCAATTTCAATACTCAACCCGTACAAAACCTTTCCAGCCAAACTAACCAAAATGATGCCAATCTCGCAAATCAAACCAACCAACAACAAATTGGAACGCGCAAACCGCTTGCCTTCAAACGAACCATTCACCTTTCGATCGACAACGATGACGCAATCTCGACCAACGACCGCCCCATCAATTGGCCCTCGCCAACCTCAACCACTCAAACTACGTCCAATTCAGTGGCGCCCGAGCGAAAGGGTTCGAGCGCCTCAAAGGGCCGCCGAAAGTCGCGACTCATCATCAGACGATTCCAGAAACTCGAACATTCCTTGCTTAGCTCGACGCCAGCGCCAGATGTTAAAATTGGCCAGCGCGTCGCCTACAAGGAATACTATGGGAGCGAGTTTGGAACCATCCGTTGGATAGGTGAGCAATCCGTTATGATTTGGCGGAGGCGAATTACCGCCGCATCCCTCCCCCCCCCTCCGATCTAAAACTGTCATGCTCACCAATCAAAAGCTAACTCGCTCCCTCTGAATCCATTCACCAGGTCGAGTGCCTCAAATATGTCCCGATTGGACGGCTGGCGTTGAATTCGATAACGCGATCGGAGAAGGCGATGGCTCGCTCAACGGACGCAGATATTTCATTGCAAAGGATTGTTTCGCCAAGTTTTTACCCTTGAGCGATATTGCCTTCGTTGACCAGCATGTTGGCCGGCCAGAGCCTGGCACCATGATCTCCGTTATGTCGGCCGCAGTTCGGCCTGGCCAAATGATCAGCATTCAGCGCGTGTCGACAGTCCATGTGCAACATTGTTTTCTAAATGCACCCCATAGACGACCCCTTGGGGCCGAAATATTGGCCGTAAATACGCGGCTCCACTGCCAATGCCCCAATTGTGGCCCTTGCGCACATGTAATAAAGCCGCCTAGGACTCAACGATTGGCGCGAGCAGGCAAAAATGCAACCCATATGTGCCAATTCTCCACTTACACTTGTTGCGGAATGGAAAGCCAAGAGGAGGCTATGTGCACTTATACTGGAAACAAAATTTCGTCCNTCCCACCGCCGCCCCTACACGGCCACTCGTCGGCTCCACTTCCCCCCGTTGGCCATAGCTGGATTGAGGGTGCAGGTTATCTGACCAAATTGCAAGCTCAACAAAGCAAACTCATGCCTGAGGAGTACAAATTGGGCGCCGCACCCGAAGATATTAACAGTCGGAGCCTCAGACGCAGGCAGCTGAGTAGGCCGTCATCGATGAGACGAGGTAGTGGGAAACACAATCATCATCATCATCAGAATCAGAATCATCGCCGTCATCGCCACCGCCACCGCCACAGGCAACAGCACCTTGACCAACAGTCATCGATGGGCACTCAGCTATCGGATTTTAAAACAGACTTGACAATTGCTGGTCAACCAGGAAGCCAGCCAGCCGAGCAATCAGTCAATTCTGACTGCCAAGCGCTCGAGTGCTTCATAGGCGAGCATGCTAATCAGGAGCCAGCAACACGAGTTTCCAACGCTCCTGATTCAAGTCAGCTCGCGGTGGCCTGTCGAGACAAAGTTCTGGCCAACGAAACCGATTGGCACACGAGTGGAGCCAGCGAAGTTGTCAAAGATTTGCCTAAGAGTCCGAAAGTAGTTTACAGAGATTCAATCGAAAACAGGTACTTATTTCCAACCGACGACTTGATTGATTCGGCGCTCGAAGCCGACCTTGAAACTTTGTCTCAAGCCAGATACGGACGTTGCAACAACCAACGCCTTGGAGCTTCGAGGAATATACTTAAAAGTTTGCGTTCATTAGTGTCTTGCCTAAGTGTTCAATCAAACCGCAGTGAGCTTGAGAGGCACTCTGAAAACACGCTCAGGTTCTCTGGATACCCGACCAAAGCAACTAATGAGTCCGTTCCTATGACTGAAGATGTTGGAGAGGCTTATCGAGGGAAGAGTTCTTCTGGGGATCATAAAAATCTTACAAACATCATGCCGAACCGAGCAGTGAAGAGACAGGTCTCAAGCTCTAGCGACTGTGGTATTAGTTCGGCGTCGCTAAATTCCATGAACATTCCGACAAATACGTGCTGCAGTCCAGTTTTGTCAGCAGAGGAAGGGGCGAATACATATCAGATCTACCGACAGATCGTTGCGAATTTGTTGACCTCAGCGTCAGCAAATAGTGAAGATCGTTCAAGGCTCAAGAGCATCCTCCTTGAGTCGAAGACAGATGAGGGTTGTTTATCGTGCAAGAATCAAAATGAGCCGCATTCAAAGACAGATTTTGATAGCAAACTTTCAGCCGAAGAGGGATGTAACTGTTATTGCTCCTTCCAAGAGAGGATACATGATTATCAGTATCGGAGCGATCCCATCATCACTGAACCCGTTTATAGAGGTCGCAACAATGGTTCAACATCCGGCTCAGCAACATTGAGCTCATTTGATTCTATCTGCGGAACTGATAGCTCTGGACAGATTAAATCTAGCCACTCGCACTCTGGAGGAAACAATATTGGAAAGGGAAAAGACCAGATTAAAACGGATGACAAGGTGGCCAATGAGGCAGCACTACTCAAAGGTTTTGAGTTGAAACTAACTCTTTCAATCAATTCCGACAAAAGAGAATTTCAAACTCTGAACCAGGAGATGAATGTTCCGGTGGCTGAAGTTACCAATGTTAAGGGAAAGAACGCCAGCTCAAATGGTTTACTGAACCCCGTGTTCAATATAAACATCATATCCGCACGTGAAGACGGACAACCGGAGATCTCGAGTAAGGAAAGTTTGTTCGGCATTGATGAGGAAAAGAACCGATTCTCGAACGAGCCCCCGACAGCTTAAATACGACTTGCATCAAGATAGATTTACACTCTTTCCATTTGATTAGAGCCTATTGTTATTCAAGATACTATTTAAATTCAACTAGCTATACACCTCATTTTATCACGATTGGTGCGACCTTATTTGCACTGATTGGACCTGAAACATGTTGAAAAGTTACAAAAACGTTTATCCGTTCAAGACTCTGCCGAAATTTCTTTAGCTGTTCTGGTCTCTGCTCCAATTGTATCTATTTGTTCCTGTTTTACATCCTTTCGACCCGAATTTTGGAGTTTATCTGAGTGCAGCGTAATTACTGGAGCTATCGCTAAGAGGGGCTGAAATCGACTAATGTCAGGACCTCTGCTTGAATTGCTTATCCTAGAAACCCACTTGTTCAGGTAAATCTCCTCTATTGAGCAACATGGTAGCTCTATGAGCAGATGTATCATTAGGGCTGTTGCAAACGTCATAACTAGTCGTGTGATATAAATATTGAGCATGTTATAGATGCTAACGTGCAATCCATCTCGAACGAGTCCACTGTGAACATGAATAAAGATAGGATAGACCAAGTAGGCAATGAAGATGAGCCTACTCAACGGAATAAAAGTGGAGAGTGAGAGATAGTCGTAGAGGAGTTTCCATTTCCCGACTGCACAATTGTGGATTATATATCCTGTAACGATAGCCCAACCAACTCGGTGCAGCGACCAATAGATTGAGCTCTGGAGTTGAGAGTAATTGTTGTGAAATACCGACGATAGCACTAATACTGCAATAATCAATATCACGACCGCGAGTAACACCTCACCTGTAAACATTTTTAGAGTCGCGGACAAACTAGCTTCTTGATGAAGTGTAGTATGTCTTCTCTTGCTAGGTTTCGTTCGGGATTGAGCTTGAACGAGGGTGAGGCCGCCAAGCATTCCGATCAGAAAAGGTCCGAGATTGTTGAATATGTTTGTGTAAAGTCTGAATATATTTTCATCTAATTCAAGCACAAACGACTCATCCATCCTGATAACTGGTGCTCGCACTTTATATAGGCAAGCCAACACAAAAGAATGAATGCAGGAGCAAATCAAGAGGCTCATGAGGAAGACGAGCGCAATTCTCATCGAAAACTTTCTTACAATAACAATAATGATCGATCCAATTAGAAACAACTGCATTAATATTGATACGAACCAGGAGGAAGGCAGACACATTTCGGACTCGCTAAGAAGGAAATTATTGACGAACAATAAGTTTGACCACCAATTCTTGCGGCAAGAGGCACCGAGTCTTCTAGATACCATTTCTGGCCACATTGGACCATCAGAGAGCAGAGGAACNACAATAGCGAAAGCTATAACAGTTAAATAGGTCGGCCAAAACCTGAGTATCTTCTTCATTACGAAGCGTAATATTCCGCGAGAGTTCAAGTGCGATCTCGACGAGGGGCTGTTGGTATTATCCGCTTGTTGCGATGAAATTGCGAGTTTGTAAACGAAGGCAAGTCCAGACATGTAGAGTAGCATGTCGATTCCAAGAGTGAAGTTCGTCGCTGCAAACCAAACACTGTCCCTCGTTACATTCATGTTTATGATTGATCGATAATATTGGTAATTATTTGCGCTCGGATAGAGGAATGAGTGGCCGATGGTTATCCAGATGATCACAAACAACTTCAAGCCGGATANGTGAGCGAGAGAGGAAGCATGTTCCTCCTTTTGGGGAACTGATTGTATTTTGATTGTGAGCTGGCTTAGTTTTTCATCGGTTACATTCGGATTAGATTCTACGGTTTCGCTACTGTATTGTTGACCACTAACAGCTCTACATATAGACGTTTCCTCGGTGCCGGAATCCGCAATTCCGCCTTGCTCCGATGAAATAAGCGAGCTAGTGTTGGTCAAGCAGCTGCATCGCGTTGATCTCGGAACGCCTTTTCGCACAAATGTATTCCAGTTTTTAGCNATCGAGAAGCACGAAAGAATCTTCAAGGCCAAGGTTAAGTTGTCGTTGCAACAGTCTGAGCCACCAATCTGATCATTGGGGTGTGGCAAGCAAACGTTTTTGCTTGCTATCTCTGGATGGTAGCGATGGATACTTGTTCCCAGAANNGTAAGCAGAATGATTCCATAGAAGGTGTAGATGATGCAGCGCTGAACGAAATCGGGCTTTGACTGATTCTTCAGATCAAGACCTGTCTGGCAACTCATGACTTCACCGATGACATTGTAACTATTGGCCACTACCACACAATGAACAGTCAATTAGGATATTGGGATGCAATACGCAAAGATGACTAAATGGGTTAGCCCAGCTTACCGTATTTATAGAGCTGCTCCAAGTCGTCATCTGTGCAACGAGATGGAAAGCATAGACCAACTTGGAAACCTTTCGACGTGTTTGAGGTCCAGTAGTTTTTGACCAAGTCATCCCAGAGAATCCCGTCGGCTATGATGCCCTCGGGAACTGTTGTATTTGGTAACAACTTCACGTGATAGTTCATTCTTACACTCATGAGACAGTATTTGCCCGAATATGCGCCCTCCTCGGCCTCATCCTCAAGTGCGACACTTGGATTGCTTCTTATCGAAAGACACTGGTCAAAGTCGCCAAAATCGCTCAAGAGTCCGTACAACATTCCACTTGGCACCTTAGCTGATGCATCGAGAACTGAAACAAGGCGACCATTTAAGAGTTGTATGCTTGCTAGGTGAGGTTTGCTAGCAAGAATTTTGAATTAAACCGATCAAGCAACTTACATTTAAAGGCGAACGCCTTGATCTCTCCCAAACTCGACATCAAGCTCACTAAACTTGAAGCGCATCCGCCAGAGAGGGAGAGTTTTTCAAAAATTTCCATCCCTCTTCGGGTTGCGCTCATGAGGTTGCGCCGGACTTTTCTTTGTAAACANGACTGCAAATTAACCAATCTCTCATTGTCTGTAAGGCTCTTTGTTTCTGCTGATTCATGAGCTGATATACCCTTGCAACTCTCAGCATCATAATCATCATCTTGAGTGCCATTCTCCTCCTGTAGCGTTGTCTCTGAAATCGGTGCACTCGTTGTTGTCGGAGAGAGCGGAGTTGTGTTCTCGTATCTTGATTGCTGGTTTGTTTTGGCGAAAGGAGATGTTAGTAGATTGAAGAGTGCGTTCACTGTTGATCGCTGGCTTCTTGGTGAGGAGGAGATGAGTTCGAAGTCTTCGTAGGAGCTTGTTATTCCGTTGGCCGATATAGCTTGTTCGGAGGAATTCAGTCGGAAGCTTTCAGCTTGACAGGTTAACAGTAAAAGGAGAAGGAGACTGCTCGCGAGAAGCTGATATCTTGGGCCAACTTGGAGCTGGCTGAAGATTGTTTTGAATTTCGAACTTGAGGTTGCAGGTNGCGCTCGCTTGGTCGGATGCGAGTTTAACGGATTGATAAGCACGCTTGTNAGCGGTTCATTACCATAAAATGAGCGGCTCCTGTGTGTTTCAAACGCGGGAACGTAAGCTAGCGCACAGGCTGCCCCTGAGTAGATGTTAGCAAGCTTTGTGGCCGACCTCTCGTAGCATTGCACTTGAATTAGGCGCCTACTTGCTCCGAGTTCCGTCTTATCAACAATCCGACGAGTTCCNGTCGCCCTCGGCTGTCTCGAGCCAGGCGCCCGCAATTTTCGTTGCAATGGAGCGCCGGGTGTGGCTATGTTGCCCGACCCATCGNTCTGGGCGACGAGGGCACAATTTAGAGCAACAGGTGAAAGGTTTGGGATGGAAGTTGTATGCGCGAGAAGCGAACGAAAGTGAATGGTAGAGGAGAAGAGAGGAGAGTTAGTTTCTAACTGGGCTCTAGCTGAACTCGTTCCGGCTCGCGGGTTGGCTGACTGGCTGGCTGACGACGAGATCTGAATATCATTAGGCCACTGCGACGCTCGCTAAACCTGGCCGCCATTTATCGTGGACTCTGGTGGAGTCAAGTTCAATTGCAGGTTTTATTTAGACGTTAGTTNGTTTGCAATTGCGAGCGCTACATTAGTCAGCGGACAACTCTTGGGCTTGTTCGAGCGCTAAAACAAGCCCTGTTATTGAATTGACAGAAGCCCATAGCGGCAGAGAAAGAGAGAGAGAGAGAGTGTGTTTCTAAATGGGGGAGGGCGCTTAGCCCAAGTGGAGCGAGTTGGTTGGATAAGTACCATGGTTGGGCTTGGCTAAAGTCTTGGCCTCTTCTTGCTTCCTCAGATCGGATTGCAATTGAACTATTTTCAGTTCGCTTCCTGGCTTCTCTCTCTCTCTCTCTTTCTCTCAAATCACGTTCGCTTTCATGGGTGGAGCCGGCTGCAAGGTCGCTTGCTGGTCTTGCATTCGAGAGCCGATTTGTTTCAAAGTATAATCTTCTTCCGCCTTATTCTCAGCTCAACTCTTTCGCGATGGAGCCACTAGAGCAGCTTGAGGCCAACCTGGCGATCTTTCCTCTCGCAGACTAACTTTTCGAATGGTTCCAATTGTAAGACTAACGGTTTTCATCCTCATCCCTTTAACTTGCGATCTGTCAACCCAACTCGCGGAATGGAGTGCGCTTTCGGCGAGACAGAGTGTTCGGGCGAGAGCAGCTGGCTAGGCAATCGAGCAGCCATTGAGACAAGTGAAGGAAAACGAAGGGAACAAAACTTGGAGAGAGCTCGCTGGTGATAAGATCTCGCGCAGAAACCACTTGTTGAACTGGAGATGATGTTTAGGTATCAGCAAAACTTTGCTATCTTTTTCATGTGCAGAAATGAGATGGGCGACATGGGAGGCGAGCTAGCGCCATCGATAGTGGGCTCAAGTTGGCTCATTTCGCGCAAGTTAAGTTTCCATTCCCATTTCGATTCCAGGTTTCCGGATCTTCGTGTTCGCGAGGCTTCGTTTGCGATGTCGCGGGGTGGCAGCGGCTACCAGCGTCAAGCCGGCGAGTAGCAAGGGTTTGNAGCGAGACTACTTGGAGTCGCTGGTTAGCGTTTGTGACGAAAGCTCCCGCCGCCCTGTTGCACAACTGGCTCTGTTTCGGTTCGAACTCACCAGCAGTCGACTTTTCGGCCAGACGAGCGGCTCGAGTCGGCAACTCGCCTCANAACAGAGAGACAGCTGGGGGAAGCCAGCTGTCTGACCTCGTTGGAGGAGAGTCTCGCGGGCAAGATCTTGTTTGTGGCAATCTTGTGCGCTTGATCACAATCTGCGACCGCCTCGCGGCTCAGTCAACCCCTCGCAAGCAAAACAAACACAAGCTTCAAATTGGTTTGCTGAGGCTAAACATTGCGTAATTCATCACTTTGTCATATTCGTACCAGAGCGGTAGACTTAACACTCGCACTTGTTTCCTCGTAAACATCTGATACCAGATAGAGAGAGCGAGCGTTTGATTTGCGCCTGCTCGGTTTAATTTGCCAGCAGCTTAAACGCCAAGAATTGGATGGCGGCGAAGGCTCGTCCAATTGAATGCGAGAGAGTTTCCATCGAGAGATCCTCAGGCGACGGTTTAGGATGAAAGTGCCTAGCATCGAGGGTCTCCGATTCCGTTCAAGTTGAACTGAATTTTAAGGGGCCAACTCAACTCAAGCCAGCAGTGCAGTACCATCCTCTCTCCTTCCAATAAACAGTCAGGTTCGAACAAGACTTGCCTGGAGAGTCGGCGAGTTTGGGCGCGAGAGCCGCTCAATCAAAACACTCACCTGACTCCTCGGAGTGGTGACGTTCTCAGGTTTGTGCCAAGCAACAAAAACTCGATCAAGTGAACAGCTTGCAATGCTGAATTTGCCCTTGGCGACGCAAGCTTGCCGCGGGATTTCCGAATCCTTTGCGTGGCGGGTAGGTGGCGTCAAGGTGAAAACGAGCCGCAACCTCCAACAGGTGGCTAATCTCAGCCAGGTGGCGAACTTGGTTCAGTCAGTTGGGTTGGCCGCAAGTTTGTGCTTGCGGCGCCATCTTGGTTTAGAGGAGCGAAGATGGTGGCTGGAGGTGTCGCCTTTGCGGCACCAGATGGCAGCCAGTGACGGGCGTCCACGAGAGAGTTCATGTAAGCCAGTGGCTTGAAGGCCCGACAATCTAGTGAGAAATTTGGAGTAGAGTCGCTGGTTAGGTTTGGTTCTCACGAACTTTGGTTGCATATTATTCCAACTTGGTAGTCATTGCTAACCTAGTTGGGACTAGGAAGGCGAACTTGTGTGTGAACTCTTGAGGGCGGAAACGGTTTGTTAGCTGGTCGTCGATTCAACGGCAGCGGTTTGCCACTTGCGCCCGCCACTCGGTGCCAATTCTGGCCATTTTTGTCTGGACTGACATATCTCAGAGCCGAGCTGATCTGCTCTGCGGCCGCTCGAAGCTCATCGATAACCCGACAGGCGGCCAAGCTTTCCATGCTCCAACTCTATGAGCTGGCCCCAAGTCTAGCTCGGCCAGAGTTTCTGGGGCCGAAGGATGGGCTGTAATTAAATATGCGATTTCATCTGCCAGTCTCGCCCTCAAAGGAGCCGGGTTTCCGTGAGAGAGGAGCGCGGCTGTGGGCGAGGTTGATGGTTTGTCTGGAACAATGGACACAGGTCTTTGGTTTGGACGGGCCGGCTGGACGCAGGTGAGCTCGCTTTGTCGCCGCTGATCGCAGCCGCCTGTGGCAAGAGCAGCTCGTTCGAGCTGCAGTGTAAAATTGGACATGTTAGTGCATGTTATCGGGCAAGTTCATTGCGCCGTTGAGGTTGCGCCAGCGACGGCGGCGCCGCTCTGAACGCCGAAGGTGGCCGCTCTGTTGGCGAGATAAGACGAGGACGAGGACGAGGACGAAGAAGAAGAAGAAATTGGATCTCTCGCCGGAGATGCCATTCGAGTGTTCGCTTGCTCACCTGAGCTGAACAGAGACATCGGCCGCCATCCGTTTGGTCTGGCTGCGCGCCGAGTTCACTGCCGCTGCCAAGCGCAACAGCAGCAACAACAACAGCAGCCACCACCGCCGCCAATATAACAAGTCTAGCAGGTGGGCAGATGGAACAGTTGGCGAATTAACTAGCCCAATAGATGGATTGCACACAATCAGCTGGCCGCCAATCGAAGGCCTCGGTTTTCTTGCCTCCTTGCCAGTTTCCTCAAAAGTTGAGCGCCGCTAGCTTGCGCCGAGCTCGCGGCCCTGAAGCCTGCAGGCTGGCGGCCAATCTGGGCCAGCGCTGGCGGGGTCATACGGGAGCAGCAGGATCGGCTCGGTGGCCAACAAAGGCTGCCTTGCTTTTTTATCATTTTGCCCACACGGCGGCGGACGGAGTCTTGGGCTTGGTTTTTCAATTATTACCTCCCCGGCCGCCTGTTTGCCCGTAGAGCGACAGCAGCAGCTCGGCGGGATCAAGCCAGCGAGAGCCAGTGGTGCCACCAGTGCGCTTGCGTCCGCTCGAGGAGTATTGATTCAATGAGCTCACCTGGGCCAGGAGCGGCCGCTAGCTTGAGCTCTACAGTGGTATATATTTCTGGTTTTGAGTTCCGTAGACTTTTACGCTCCACGACCAAAACTCGCGCCGACTTGCGCGTTTGCCCGAATGGCCGGCAGGTGTCCCCACGTCGTCGTCGTCGTCGTCGTCGTCGTCGTCGAAGAGGAGGAGGGGGCGGCGTGAAAGTGACATGCGCAGGCGCCGCTTGCCCGCCGCCAGTGGCTGGCTCGAACAGTTGGAGACGCCAGCCAGTTGCTCGTCGTCTAGCCAGTTGGACTTGACATTTCGGTTGGTGTTGGCGTTTGCGTAACTCACACAACAATGAGCGCTCTGTTAGCCAGTCGGAGATAAGGCAAGAGGAGGGCAGAGGAAGCGGCGAGAGCAATTTGATAATCGCCAGCTCGTTCAGAGGGAAACAGAAGCCGGATAGACGTTGAGAGTTAGGAGAGGAGGCAGAAGAGGGCGGGGCGCTGGCGAGAGGGGCGAGCTTTGCGCCACGTTTCAATTGGCACGCTTAAGGTGAACAATCGGACAGGTAGCGAGCGCGCAACTTGCTGACACTTGCAACTCGCTCGCTTGCTTGCTGGCTGGCTGGCCGGCCGTGCGGCAGATTCAGCGGCGCAGAGTGAAGATTAAAAGGACGAGCTTGGGCTGGAGTTTGAGGATGAGGTGGCGGCCGAGTGGAAGAGAAGTAAGGCAAAGCCGCTCGTAAAATCCTCCTCCTTCGCTTACACGCACTTCGCCTGATCAACTACAAAGGACTCGGCCAGGTAAGAAGATTGATGCCGACGAGAGTGGCGGCCGAGCAGGCGAGCGAGTCAGCAGCGACGGCAAGAATAACAAAACGACCGGCAGCAGGGGCGAGCTAGTCAAATTGGCCCGCTGCTGGAGCCGGCGAGCGCGAGAGCAGCCAGCTTTGGCATGATATTTCAAGCCTCTTCGTTAACTAACTTGAGCTGAGGAAGCCGCAAATTGGTCATTTGTGAGCTGGTTGCAGCGAGCGCGGGGGCAAGGAGTTGAGCGGAAAGCGTCGCCATTGCTGCTGGGCAAAGAGCGCAAACACGAAGCCGGCAGATCAGGTGAGACGGAGAGAGAGAGAGAGCAGATTTATTGCGCTCGTTAGTGGCGGGCACTGCGGGTGAGTTTGCGGCGGCGAGCGAGCGAGCGAGAGGTGATAGTGGAAATGATTGGAAGAGTGTCGCAGGAACATAGTTCACCCGAGGACAGGCAAACTGGGCGCGCGAGCCAGCTCGACATGGCCGACTTCCACAGTCTGTCGCCCACCCAAGCTGACCAGCTCTCCGAGTCGGCCTCCTCCTCTCTGCTCTCGAACACGGACTCGGATTCACTCAGGTCGGCGCCGCAGGAGAGGAAGGAGAGGCACACCTTGGAGGTGAACGGGCGGCAAGCCGAGAGGAGCAACCAGACGGGCAAGTCGCCAATACTCATCAAGTACAACTACTACGACTACAACGGCGCCCGCCAAGAGCAGACGAACCACGACATGAACTACCAGGCGGGCAAGGTGCAGCGCCAACTGTCGCCCACCTTCAAGCAAAACCTCGACCAGATAGTGAGAAACAGCAGCCAGCAGTTGCAGCTCCGAGCGAAAGGGTCGCCCTCGCCGCCGCCCGACTACAGCCAGCAGCAGCAGCAGCAGCACAACAACAACAGGTGCACTTCGCCTGGCGCTACAAGCTGTCCTCTTACGAGCAGCGCTGCTTGCGCTGCAACAAGACCGTCTACCAGATGGACAAGGTGGGCCCGCTCAAGGACTTCACCTTCTACCACCAAAACTGCTTCAAGTGTCGCGAGTGCGGCACCAAGTTGACCCTGAAAACCTACTTCAACAACCAGCAGTCGTCGGGCGACCAGGAGGTCTACTGCCACCGGCACTGCCCGAAGACCGGCCCCGGGAGGCTGGACAACCAGTCGGTTGGAATCCGGGCAGCGCTGAACGCGCCCAAGGTGTTTGACGCGAGCGCGCCCATCGTGCACGTTGCGACGCACGAGCTGCTCCCTGGCGGCGGCGGCGCTGGCCAGCTCTCGCCGGCCGGCCGGCCAGAGGGTTCGCCAAACGTCGACTCGCGCGCCCTCTACATCCAGCACGCGGTCCAGCAAACTAGGCTGCAGAACATTTACAAACACTCCCAGGTGGACAAGAGGATCTCGCAGTTCATCAACAGGCGATTGGAGTTCCTGGAGCCGAAGCAAAAGATGCTGGAGATGCGCCACAGGGAGGAGGAGGACGCTCTGTTCAAGGCGTTTGAGTTGAAGTGGCGCCAGGAGGAGAGTTGCATAAGCGAGCAGATTCGCCAAGAGTGGCAGGTCGAGCTGAGCAAGCTGCTTGAGAAGTACAAGCGACAGTTGTCAAGCATTTCCAGCGGCCAGCACCAGCAACAGGTGGCTCGCGCTTTGCCCCCAAAGGAGTGTGAGCGGGTGAAGAGTCTTATGCTTAGACAGCTGAACGACATCAATCAAAAGCAGCAGCAGCAGCAGCCGCCAGATCTGAGCAAGCAACAGATGATTGAGTACGAGAGGATGAACCTGGAGAAAACTATGACCATCAAGCTGGACAGGAAGAAGGAGACCCTCAAGCGGAAGCTGAAGGAGTTTGAGAGGCAAGCGACTGCGGAGTTGGTGGAGAAGCAGAGTAGGGAGATGTTGGCGCTAATTAGCATGAAGCTGGCCGAGTACAAGGAGGAGCAGAAGGTGAGTTTCGCTCGTCAAATTGGCTACGGCTTTTGGGAGGGTTAACGGTGTTGGTGTTGTTGGCGTTGTTGGCGTCTCCGGTTGGTCTCGCTTGCCAGCCGAGCTAATCAGCGGCTTCTCGCTCTCGCTCGGTGTTGGACTTTGCGGCTCCCTTTGGGCGATAAACCTGCGAGGCCGAATCGGAATGGAGCTTTTGGGGGGCAGCGCTGTGAGGAGGAGGTAGCGGCCGGTTGTCAATAACCTGGCGCTCAGTTTGCCATTAAGTTATCAGCGCCGGACGGCTGGGCGATTTACGATCCAACTCCGGCTAATGGATTCCAATGAATTTTTGGCCGGATCCATTTCCGTTTTGGATGGAGCTCGCAAAGGTGGAGCGGCATGGGAGAGATCGGTTTGCGTTACGAACGGCAACACAATGGACTCAGCTCGCCCCTCCTCGGTGCAGCAAATTGTTTCTCTCCATCTATCTCTCTCGCTGGCCGATTTGCTCGCCTTCTGCGCTCAAGTCCTGCTTCAGCTAGGCCGTTCGGCTGGCAGAGTGAAGCTGCCGGCTCGCGAGTGGGCCGCTTCGAGGGCCGCTCGCCGAGGGAACGCCGCTCGCAAGCATCCAAGCATCACCTGGTTGCGGAGGCTCTGGCGCCGCCGCCGCTGCCGACATCCAGGTGGCCGCGGCAGTGGCAGTGGCAGCGGCGGCGACTCTCTAATGAACACTAGCCTCGTCCTCCTATGCAAATTTGTCCTATGCTTGCGCCGGTCGTGGCGGCCGGCTAGGCCCTCTATCGTGAGCCCGTCACGACCAACGCCAAGCCCCCGGCCTTTTTATCGCTCCTACCTGCCTTTACCGCTCTCGCCTCCCCCAAGCTGCCCGTCCGTCCG
>Ga0058699_1000280_pt1 | contig 15478 bp, 11 predicted proteins | sample AgamicAtPe_FD_55078 | JGI IMG/M metagenome (GOLD analysis project Ga0058699, IMG submission 55078) | Agave microbial communities from Guanajuato, Mexico - At.P.e | ecosystem: Host-associated > Plants > Phyllosphere > Phylloplane/Leaf | place: Guanajuato, Mexico | collected 2012-10-15 | reverse complement strand
GGGGGGGGACGATCGAGGAGGAACTGGCAACAGTAGTGGCGCAGGTAAATTATTTAAAGTATTTCTGTTGAAAGAGCTACGATGAAGCGAGAATTTTCCTGGTGCATTTTAAGCAGAAGTAGCAGTTCATCCCTTAGGCCACAATGGTNGGATCCCCACCACCACCACCAACCTCCATTGAAGTTGATGGAGGTTGGCTTGAGGCAGACGGGTGTCCGCAAATTGCTTATGTTGGCTTCCTTCCCGCTTAGTGTTTATAATTTAAGTAACTTCGAGAGTTAAATAGGAGACTTATAATTGATTTGTGTGTTCACTTGATTTCAGGTGCCCGACTGATGGCTGGCAGAGGAGGCTCTTGAATGGTTGCATTGGCTGCCTTTACCCTACGCTCGTTTCCTTAGGCTGGTTGATATTATAATTAGTGTTAGTTCACAGTTAGGTAAATACACTTGAGAGGTTGGCTGGGTTTTGGGGAGCCAATCTGGCGCCAAAAAAGTCAGCCAGGTGATGATGTTGTGCTAATGCTCCATGTTTGATGGCACAACATTCCACGAGGCCAGGTGTTGGAGAATCGCAACTACTTTTACAGAGTGAAGGCCCTTAGCGGTTAGGCAAGCTTGTTGAGGAATTTTCATTCATTCACTCGCTCACTGACTGGCCGGCTGAAAATCAGGGACGCAACAAAAGATATTCCATTCAAATGATTTGATGGCTCTGCCAAGTCGTCGCCCTGTCTGCCAAGTTGCCTCAGTTGCCCGATTATCGCAGCTTGAGTCCTTGAGGGGAGGGCATGTTAATTCTGGCCCATACCAGTGCCTCCGCCTACCTGAGAGCGGCAAGCTAACGTTAGCCAACCATCACATTATAGGTGTAGGCGAGAAGCAATTTTGGAGCCGAACCAAAGTTCTACAAGCGCAACGATTTAGCAGTCGAGTTTTAGAAAACAAAGAGGCTAACAAAACGAGCGGCAGCCACAAGTTTACGCGCCTAAACGCCGCCTAGCTTTGGGGGCACCAAAGAGAGGGCACGCAAATCAACGGGCCGCCGGGTATGTTTCAAGTTCTCGCTTGGCTTTTGAGAGGGCCAACTGGGCCCCCATCGGTCGCGGCAATGGTTTTGGTGCGAGCGAGAGTGGGCGTTTTCCGGCCGCCAGCGCCAAGCCTTGGCCAGTTGAGGCTGATTGGAATGAGCGGGCAAATTGAAGCAATGTTTTGATTTCAATTCATTCTGCCACTAAATCACTTAGCGGCCGGCCGCCTGGTCAGGTAGGCCGCTGGTGAGCAAGCACGCACACACATTTACAGAATCAATCGCCAATTATCCGTCGCACATTAGTGGTCGAATGTTAATTGCTGGCCCTCCAGCTGCCTCCTCCACCCCATTTGCTCGTCCAAACTCAAGCATAGTTAGCTGAGGCCGGTTTGCATTGCCCACCAACTGACAGCCTCAGGCTAACCCACGATTGAGCACTTGCTTTCGCCGATCTGGCCTCGCTTGTTGTTGTTGTCGTTGAGCACTTGCGCTGCCAATCACCTTTGGGGGCACAAAAAGGTGGCCTCAAGTTGGAGGGTGCAGCTGCACAGGTATGGTCTTGGCTTGTTCGGCCGGCAACCAGGCTGAAGGGATTGTGTTGTGATTGGAAGACTATTCGCCGCCTCAATGCTAACCTCGCCGCTAATTTGTCCCCGTGTTGTCGCCACCTCCTCACGTTCAGCATATCCAGGAGGAACAATTGGCGCCCACATAAGGAGCCCTCAGTTGAGTTGGATGGTCCGCAAGCACAATGGCAACCATTCTATTGCTCTCTGGTTTTGACTAGAATTTGCCCGGCCCGTCAAAATTGCTCAGCTGCTCACCAGCCGCTCGCCTTGCGCCACTGACCGAAATTGAATTAAACGAACCAGCGAGCTGGTGAACCCAAAAAGGTTGGGCCCAAGCATCTCAGGTATGTTTGGAGTAGCGCGTGTGGCTGGCGGCGACAAAGGCGCGCAGTTTACCTCGGCACCAAACTGTGGGGGCAACCCACTCGGTTGCATTTGGCCGCCGATTGAGCCATGATAAGAAATCATTGGACCCATTGTTGTTGTTGTTGTTGTTGTTTGATTGTCACCAAGCAGCTTGTTCGTTGGCCCAAAATTAGAGTAACGTTTTCGCGCTCACTAAATACGAGATTGATTGANGCTCAACAACTCGATTGAATTAAGTGTCAAGTTTTGGAAAAACAAATCGACACATTGAAATGCCCGCTAGAATGGGACTATAAACCCAAAAAGCTTACGCCTCTTGGAGGTGAGAGAGATTTTATCGCCACTTGGACCCCAAGTGGCTCGCCGCTGCTGCTCAAACAAACGAACCCTCTTGATGGTCGATGTGAAACGTCGATGGATGTTGCTCGTTTTCTCTTCCGGCTTCTCGCCCAAACCAAAAACCCAACCAATGGGGGCGACCCAATTTCTGCTCTGCTCGGTCCACAGTTCCCGCGCTGAACACCACCAGCAAGGAGGGCAAAATCCACCCTCTAAGTGGGCCAAATTTAATAACTAGCAGGTAACGAACCAATCAATTTGTTTGCTTTATTCCGGGCAGAGAGTTGATCAATTTTTGGGAGCTGCGAGACTGGCTTGAGTTTGGAGCGCAGAAAAATGGCAGACTAAATGGGCTGCAAACGTAGCTCAGTACGTGATAACTAACCAATTTGGTGGACGCACATGCGCATTCACTGAAGTGTTCGCATGCGCAATGGGTCAAACAGTGAGCCCAACTTGGGCGAAGGGGAAACATAGGCCANAACGTAGCTTGTTGGTCGTTAAATGAGCTGTGCGCGCGCCGGTCCAGCCTCGCCGCCCAAAGCTGCAAATTGAGAACTCGCATTGGCCAAGTCAAAGCGGCCGAGTTGTTGTAATAAGCTTATAAGCCGTTGGCGGCCTGCGCATTGCTTGCCGCTTTTGATTTGAAGCGGCGCATGGGGGACANTTGTGCTGATTGTGTTATTCTGGTGCCAATTTGTTTTCAAGCGGCGCCAATCCCGGGCGAGCGTGCGCAGCGCCCACTTCTACCCCCTGACCGCGCAAGAGAGTTGGACAGTAAGTGAGCGAGCGAATAGGAGGAGTGCGCAGCTTGCTCGAGTGCTCGACGGCGCAGCGGCCAAACTAGCAAGCAAATCAGCGGACGCAAAGCAAGAAGAAGGCGGAGAAAAACAAATTGAGTTAATGAGATGATTCGGCTAACTGGCCCTATAATACGCCCACAAGCAAACTCNCCAATGCGCAGCTCCACTGGGCCGGCCCCCTTGGTTGTTGTTGTTGTTGCTGCTTTTGGTTTGGAACTTGGCGCTTTTGTTGGAAGATTGGCCACTCTCGCGTTGGGTTCGGCCAGTCCAGTCTAGTCTGAGCGCTCGCGCATTGAACCTCGATGGAACTTTAGTCGCCGTGTTGACTCGACTTTGAGGGACTCCAATTGAACCGTAAGCCGAATTTGAGCAAGCAAGAGATGATGTTTGTGGGAGCAGCGGAAGTTGGGCCACAGGTTTGCGGCAAGCAGCTCGCAAGTGGCCAGTTAGGAAAATCTCAGCAATTTCAAGGGGACCAGCATGTGCGATTAGATTCAAGCAGCAACAGCGCAGAGCAAATGTTTCCAAATCAACGAAGACGCGCCCAACTATCTAGCCAAACGCAACACGAAACTAACGAACAACAGCAGGCTCAAAAGGAGAAACGACGCCACAGGTAAGCGCGCAGCTGGCTTGGTTTGAAATTGAGCGCTAACACGCGATTCTAAAGAAAACGAAAGCGCCAATTTGGGCGCCACCGGCCGCTTGTTAGGCCAATGTTTGGCCCGCCGAAGGAGTTAATTAATTTGCGCAACGCCGTCAGGTAAAATTGGGTCCACCAATGGGAACACGCGAGTTTAATCGGCGAGGAAGTAGAGTGAGGGGGGACCTAATTACGCAAGGCACCGCTGTGCTCNTGCCAGACTATGACCAGCATCTCTCGGTGTGGTCCAACGCTGGCAGCTGAGCGAGCGTCCGTAATGATGGCGCCCAGGTCGTAATTAACCTGGTTCAAAGCAACGCCCTCTCATCACCGTTTTGGCGCCAGCCAAAGGCTCCAAATTGCGCGCTCTCTCACCGAAGTCCATACCTGGGAGTTCCAAGGCTGCTAAATAAGAGCAACATTTTACACTCCTCTCGAGTGGAGTTAACTTACACATGCAAACACCTCAAAATTGCCTCTGACAAGCCGCCCCACCTCCATCCGCCATAATAACCAAACAATAGCAGCAGCAGGACCATTTTCACCAGCTACCAGGTGAAGGAGCTCGAGGAGGCATTCAATAAGGCTCATTACCCAGACGTGTACGCGCGCGAGGCTCTCTCGATGAAAACGCAACTGCCCGAGGACAGGATACAGGTGAGTGGCTTGCCAACCTATAGGCCCAAGGCCGGACTAGACTAGACTGAACCAGTGCGAGCCCGCTGAGGCCACTCAAGGCTAGTTTAGTGCGCGAAGGCTGGCTTACATTCATGNTTGATGGAATTTGCGGGCAAACTAGACTAATTTGTCAGGCTTTTGGCTAACCAGCGGAGAAAGTTTGGGGGCAAGCTCGAGCTTGTGCGCGTTGATTGAGTCGCGTGGCTTTACGCGCCGGTCACGCTTTGCGCAACCTTTAGCTTGGCTCCCCCCTTAACACTGATGACAACAATAATTATTTCCGCTAGCCAACCTTGGCCAAGCAGCGAGTGGTTTGAATGAAAAGGGGCGCGAGCGCTAAACCAAATGATGCTCGTTATTGGTGGCCGCCTTTGGAGGTGGTGGTGGCGTCTTGTTCCCAGGCTGTTTTGCTGGCCGATTGTTGGACCGTTGAACTGTTGGAGGTTGGGCGAAATGGGTGGATGTGGATGCAAGCTTTGGGTCGCTTATTGAGCGCTTTAAGCGTGGCAAAAATCAACAGCAAACACACGCAATGATTGATCAATGGGCAATGTTTTATGTTGACGGCCATTGCCAATTACGGCGCCGGCGCCGCTCGGAGCTGCAACGAGGATGTGCGCTCGTTGCAGAGTGCGCTGATCAGCTCATTTGCTCGAGGCTCGTGGAGGCGCCGGTGTCGCTTGGCCCCCAGGCGGCTGGCAAGTTGCGTAATTGATTTCCGCTAGCAACCCGACCAAAGGCTCTCATTGTGAGCGCGCCAACGGGTCGAGTTTCCTACAGAGGAAGCCAGCACAATCGTCTCGGGAGGCCAAAGCCATTGGCGGGCCCGAGTCCAAGATCGGCCCGCTCGCCAAATCCAGCGGCCATCGGTGGCGCCCATTGAATTTGTTTAGCGAGTAAACTGGCAAAAGTCATTTATCATTCCATTTCATCGCATTGGTGCCATCTAGCCGCACGTTTGGCGGGCGCCAGAGAAAACTAATTTTAAACGTCAGTTTTGGCCAAAGTGTATTGCCTAATAACGAGCTCCTCGAGCCCCTTGAGCTGTTTGCCCCCCATTGGCGGCTCAAAGTCTCTCCCCTTCTCGCGCNAGCCGCTTAAACTGAGGGCCCAAACACTTGCGTTTGATCCCATTTCCGCTCCCCTTTGCCAACATATGACCGCAGTTTCTAAGACCCAATTTAGTCTTAGTTCAGCTTCCAACACCATAAATGTCGGCCAGCTCTTAGCCGCTTGTAAGAGTTAAGCTTGCGCCTGTAATCAGCTATCGGCGTGCTAATCCGCTTGCAGCTCAATCTTTGCCAAATAGGCTTCCTCTCCTCTCTTGCTCGCGTTTCTTCGCTCTCTCGACCGGAAAGGAGCGCCCAAGGAGTTGGGATTAGAAACTAATTGATCAATTGACTGATTGCTGCCACCTCCATTGGCCGCCTCTTGTCGCCCGTCGGACAGGTTTGGTTTCAAAACAGGCGCGCAAAGTGGAGGAAGACAACCAAGTGCTGGGGCAAGAGCACCATCATGGCCGAATACGGACTCTACGGCGCGATGGTGCGCCACTCGCTGCCGCTGCCCGAGACGATAATGCGCCAGCAGCACAACCAGGACCAGCAGCAGCAGCACCAACAACAATCAAACCGTTCAAGCAGAAACTCAGCCTCAGGTGCAGAGAACGAGGAGCAGGCGGCGGAAGAGGACGGCTCAAACCAGAACGAGCCCCTTGAATCGGCCGACTCGCATTCAACTGCGCCGTGGTTGCTNGGCATGCACAAGAAGAGCCTCGAAATAAGTGGTCGGCTAAAGTCTGGCGGCCAGCGATCGGGTTGCGCAAGCACAACAGCGGCAGCGAGCTCAGAGGTGCGCGGCTCCTGTGTTGCCTCGCTGGCTGAGGTGGACAAGAAACGCGAATTGACCTCCATATTTATGAGCGTTAAGAGGATTCTTGCCTGCGGTCAACCCGAAACGGAGGAGCAACGCTGCCAGGCTTCGAGCGGCACAATGGACGGCCAGAGGGCGGTTTGCGCGGAGGGCGGAGAAGCCGGCGAGCAGGCGGATGGGCAGAGGGCGCGAGTTAGGCCGCTGAGGAAGGCTCGCAACCAAGTTAAACAGAAGAGGAGACTCTCGAAGGCGGCCGCACAGAAGCTTGCGCAACTGCGCCACCAGCAGCTCGAAANGGCGCAACAACAGCAACAGCAGCAGGGCTACCAAGTCAGAATGCAGCCAGCTTGCCAGTTTGACGCGCACCTCAGCGAGATGGCTGCTTCCGGTAGCAACGAGACACAGGCCATTATGGCTGGCCAGAATCAGCATCCTAGTTGCGGTCAGCAAGCACAAACAGCTCTGCCCCAATGCTCCTCCTCCTCCTCCCCATTCTCAAGCCAAAGCGCCTACTTCACAGCCCTCGCCGGCCAACAGCTCCAGCCGCCCCTCTTCCTAGCGCCGCTGGCCCAGGCGAGCGCAAACCCAAACCTAACCCTGCAAGACCTCTGGTACCAGCCGCCGCCGGCGCTGCAATCGCAACATGGTCTCCCTATACACGGCTCGCCAAACGCCGCCGCCAGCGCCATTGCAGCCTACGCGGCGCCCGCAAACCCGTTCGCNTGTCGATCTGGCGAGCAGCAGTCGGGCTGCACCGCTTTCGCTGGCCCAAATGCCGACAGCATCAACTCTTTGCACCACCTCCTCACCTCAACCTCGGCCTACCAGCAGCAGCAGCAGCAAGCCCAGGTTCAAAGGCTTAAAAGCCTGATTCAGCACCACCAGCACCAACACCAACACGAGCAAGCGCAGCAACTGCTGATGGCTGCGGCCGCCGCCTCTATAACGAGCCACCCCCAGCCCTCCGGCCTCTGGCTCAACGAGTGGATGCAAAGGTACATGCTGACCCAATCGGCCATGCTCGCCTCGGCCAACCATCATTCGGGCCAGCCCAAGCAGGAGAGCGAGGAGGCGGACGTTGCCGATAGGAGCGCTTGTTTGCGGCAGCAAGCGGCGGCGGCAGCGGCGGCTTGTGCGCCAAAACTGAGGGGGCGCAACAATTTCAAGAACGTGGCCAATCTCGTCGAGGAGGACATAGATGTTGTGCGGCCCTTTGTTGCAAGCCCAAGCCTGAGCCAGGTGTCTGGAGGAAGCGAGGAGAGGACGCGCGACGGGCGGGCTGATGGGCGCGAGGAGGAGGCAGCGGAAGAGGAGGAGGAGGATGAAGTTAAGAAACTAGGCCAGCAGAGCAGCACGGAGCTCGCGATCTCACGTAAGAGCTCCGCCGAAATGGAGGAGCCGAGAGAGGCGGACGACAATCATCAGGTTAATTGAATTGATTGACACCACTAGGCTTATGATCCAATTCAACCCGTTCATCAATTAATAAACAGGCCCGCCTAAGACTGTGCCCACGATGGGCTCATTAGGCAGATAGGCTGCAATTAGGCTGATTGAATTGAGGAGAGGCGGTTGTATGGGCGCGTTTGTGGGTGATGGCGCCATTATAGGCGCGGGGCGAAACTTGCTCAACTCTGGAGGGATCCTCNCCATCAGTTCGAATTCCAATGTGGCTCCCTTTGGGCTCCAGACCATCAACAATCGATCTTGTGCTTCCGCCTGGGCGAATCCTCACTCACTTGCAAGAGAGGAAGACAAAACAAAACGCTTGTTAGGGCCGAGAGCAGGGGATGGCCACTTCGTACTCTTGGCTGGACGATGATGATTTATGATATCCAATGGGCATTGTTGGCTTGAGCATTGCATGTTAATTCAAGCGCATTTCTAAAATTGCCCCAAAGTTAGAGCAACCAAACCGCAAGCTCTGTCATTGGGGAGAAACAGAAGTTGAAAGTGAATTTGATACACAAATACACTACAATACTGTTACGCGCCGATAAGTATTTGAACTTCGCGCTTTACGATGATTGAATAAATCCAGATCGAACTTGCCTGGCGCGTTTCAATGCCTTTCACTCTAATCCCAGCTCCCAACACGAGAGGAAGAGAGCGGACCAAGAGCTTCGTTGGGCTCTATGGGCGGGCGTCAAAATGGGCCGCTCGCATGTAACGAAAGTATAGCCCCATTCGCCCCATATTGCCGCCATTTTGTCTCCCAAATTAACCAACCGAATCCTCCCACAATTTGCGAGCGGAATTGCTGGACTAAAGTTGTAAGCTGATTCTAACATTTGAAAGGATAATGGATTTGGGCGGGCAAAATTAGAAAAAGTAATCTAATAAATTGTGACAAAAGGATTGCGCTTTCAGCCATTGAATGGGCGCCCACACGAGGAAGTCTACACAAAACTTAATGGGCCAAGCAAAGCTAGCCACCAGGCATTACACATATACACATAGGCGAGACAACCCCCTTAAAGTGAGAAACTTAAACCCCCCACTTACATAACCACGAACACTCTAACATGGCCAGCGCGTGGTACCCACCACCACCAACCACTCGAAAACCAATGTAACCTAATGGCCACTCCTCCAAGCTTTGTCCAGCTCGAATCTAATCTAATTATGACTGGCGCTTGACTTTTGCTTGCCCGCTTACCCGGGCCATGATAGCAGAGGAGAGGCCTGGACCGCATATAGTGTAATGGTGGACAAACTTGACAACCAGATTGATGATATTGGCTCGAAGTTTGGGGCCTCTTTCCATGTTGATGGTAACATATTAGCGCTCACTTGAGTGCAATGGAGTCGCGCTGAACCATAGCTATCAACAGAACTCTCGACGACGAGCTTATTTATTATTAACGTCACCATAGAGCCATTGTCCGGAACTGAACTCACAAACACCACTAGCGCCATCTCTCATTGGTCATCTTAGGCCAGGGCTTGTCTGCCGGAAGGGCTACAGGATTCTCGTTCTCTAACATTAACTTGGAGCGACTTGACTGCTACACAAGAACAAACAGAGGGACTCGCTAGCTAAGCCTTTTCNTGAGCAGATCGCCGGCGATAGGTCAAGATGGATGAGAGTGGATATTATTGAACCAAGGCTGACAGTTGTCGATTCATCACGGCGATGTCTACCTAACATCCTTGTCCGAGGGAGTGATACCACGCGCGAACATGCGCAGTAAGTTTACAATTCTACGTGCAACAAAGGTGCTCCTTTCATAGCCCATGCCTCTGAATTGCTGTGTTGGGAAGATTGAAATTGTCAGTCGATACAAATGTTTCATGATTAAGGCTTANGAATCAGCCACTTACAGCTGCCAAATCTGCTGCCTCCTCGATCAAGTCCTTGCCATGGTTTGGATTTGTCGGATCGTTCTTGTACAAGATTAGCTCGTCCCATTGGAGGTAGGCAGCCACAGGTGAAGCCCTAATTATCGATTGAACGTAATTGAAGAGGCTATCTACTCTGTGGTATAGCTCNTCAGAATTGACTGTCTTCTTGTTATACCCTTTCTCCTTCTTAATTTTGGTGCTCTTGTCAATAACAGTTTCAGCTAAACGGGCGAGCATCTCGAAGAACGTTGGCTTCGGTTCCAGGCGCGGTTTTATCTGCAGCTCCAACTTACGATTACGAATGAAGTGGCTTATGAGCTTGCCAGAGTACTTGAGCATTAGGCCAACACTTGGCGCAAAATTGTTCTTCTTGTCAATAGCTTCACGCAAGATCTGCNGATACAGCTCCAAGTCTTTCTTGACCGCTTCATTAGAGAAATCGCTCTGCGCTTTCGGTATACTAATTACCTTTGGATCGAAAGAGGGCAGATACAAGCTACTCTTCTTGAACTCCTCCCATTTCTGCGTTTCATCGGTAGCGTTAGAGTTGGGGATTGAAGCAGCCGCTCCCGCTTGAGCTCCGTCCGGCTGAACACCTGAATCTTGCTGCAACGAAGGCGAAAATTTCGTTATTTGAACGAGGAGAGCAATTAAGAGAAATTTAGAGTATTTAGACGCCATTGTGCAAACTTNGGACTGTTTCGAGGATTGTAGGCAAAACAGAGTAAAACATCGGGAGCCGAATTTGGCGAGAAAATGTTGGTCGGAATCGAGGGTGAGAGAGTCGGCTGAGACGCATCTCGTATTGAGTTACATCACCTGCTGATTGGCTCTGAAATGATATAGTAGTTTCAATCATGATCAATTTGTGAGATCACATGGAACCGAGCCGCTGAACCCCGAGTACTCAGTCAATCCCGATGAACCTGTTGGATTGGCGAGCGAAAATTTAGTTCGCTCTTGAGTCACCAGGTGCCTCTCGATGCGCGAAAATGAGCTTGGCACATGAAGCGTGCCAACGCGCTCCCTACTGCCAAACTGTTGCGCGCTTTGTTGTGAAAGTTCCATGGTCGCAGCTTCCAAAAACCAGAGCGAATGATGTATCTTCGAGATGTCCTTCCAATAATTTAGACGTATTAATACCTTCAGTTCAAGTTAAATTATTACCCGACAACAATTGAATGAACAAACTCATCATCATGACGGGTTGCCCACATTTAATCCTATTGTTATGTCTAACCATAGTGAGCTTCATGTCAGCAAAGGCTGCACGTCCGCCCAATTTCCACAATGAAACAGGCTGCTTATATTCGTTCATGGAAGAAGGCCATTATCTTATCACCTTCCCCGATGCCGAAAATCAGGAGGGATCCACCCAAAAGATTGAATACGACAAGGGAACCAATTGTACGAATGGTCTCTATCCGGGGAATCTGATTGTTGTGTTCAGAACAAACGATAATTATATGGAGAGTCTGAACATTAGGTTCNTAATCAAGGCGTCGCCATCGGAGGGTTACTGGGAGGTGGAGAAGGCGGTGTTGAAAATTAGTCCAGTCAACAAGCAAATTTTCCCCACCGATGTTATAGAACTTAAACCAGTTGATATTTATGCTGGCCTGAGCTTTTCCTACAGTTGCAATACGTTAGTATTACAGGATCTACATCCGAACAAAGATGGTCCTCATTTTAAGCTAACGCTTAGACGCTTTCAAATTCAACCTTTCCCTGAAACACCTACGGTTGTTTTCTCACCAAGTTACGATTGCTCTGTCTGGCTAACATTGNCACTGGTTACAGGCTTAATTTTAGTATTATTCATCATATTTACAGTTATGATGGGAGTATATCTCTTGCTAGAGCAAGGGAACCAAACTAGCGATCTCAAATTCAGTAAACAGGGCGGAATGCTCATGAATCAAGCCCAACTGGATGCAACAAAGGGTTGATCCTGTTCACTGTTTGTAGAGATAGAAATGTACAAATTTATTGTAATGCCANAGTCTTACTAATCAAGAACTCAAGATTTGAATTGGATAAAAGTTTATATATACACATTTGTATCGATTTACAGCAACATATGCAAACACTTGAATGTGGACATGTATGGTCATATCTTTGTTAGCGACATACATGTGGATGAATGTGTATGTATTTGTGTGTATATATCATATATAAATCTGATTTTCCATACTCTAGTCTCAGATACGCCCATTTCTTTAATTGTTATTATTAATATTCTGGTCATAGTTTAGAACTGATCGATGAGGGAGCGGCTACTGATTGGCAATCATTCCTTTGTGACAATATAATTTAATGCCTGCCTTATAGCCCAAATAGTCAGTCGGCATACTCTCTCGGAAGGGGGTGGGAACAGGCGAATATGTTCCTGATTAACATATTCCTTAGTCTACTTGTCAAGACTCTAGTTGGGCTATCGAAGCCACCGCCATGATGGTCTAGTCACTGGTCGACTCATGGCAGAGTTTTAAGCTTTTCCTGTCACTATCTTGGGTGATCGTATTCGGCCAAGAAGTTGTCCACTGCACCTGGTTCGCGAAACATTGCCTCCAATTTCTTTTGTATGGCTCCTTTTCGTAACCTCTCGCCAGTTTGCGCACATGCTAGCGTTATGGCAGTTTGAACGGTTAGACGGTGTTTCAATACAATTAAAATAGTCTTCGGCACCACTGCCATCCTAAGCTGCACCGTGGCCCTAATGGCCGGATCGGCCATGGCCTCGTCTGGGCCAACGCGTCTTCGGCTATAGCGGCGGGNCGAGTACTTTGTCCTGACAGTTTGATAGTGCGGGTTGTTCATGAGTAGCGAGGCGGCTGGGTGTGAAAGAGCATGATGAGAGTGCGGGTGCGGAATTGAGTGGACAACGGGCAGGTTTGCACCGCTTCCGGCACCTGTGCCCGTGGCGGCTCCGGGTTGGCCGGCGGAGCGGTTGTTGTTGGCCGCCGCGGCTGCTGCAGCCGCAANTTGGGCNGCCATCGCCGAGGAGCTGGCCAATTGTTGGGCCACCGATTGGGGCGTTACAGTCTGGCCATTGTTGCCCGCTTGATGGTGGTTTGGGGCAGAGTTTGTTGCGCCAGGTTTTGCTAGATGGTTGGTCAAGTTGGTGGCCACTTCGGGTGTTGCTGCGGACGCGTTTGCAGCCGCTGCAACGCCCAAGGTGCTGGCGAGCAGGTGATGGTCTAGCTCGCCCAGTTGGTTGCCCACCTGCGAGCGGGCCAAAGCTGAGCAGAGGAACTGAAAGGCTGGACCCATNGCGGCAACGGCGGCCGACGACTGCGGATCCTGCTGCTGCTGGCTCGCCGCNGCCGCCGCAACTGCAGCCAATTGTGCGGCCGCCGAGCTAACGGCCAGACCGTTTTGGGCCGCACTGTTTCCGCTTAATTGGGCTCCCAAAGGCGAGACTNCAGCCGAATGCTGGCCGCCGAGCGAGGGCGACACTGAAGCCGACGAGTGGCGGCTACTGGCGGTGGTGTTGTTTGCTGTGCCACTATTCTGGATGCTGCCCGCCAATGAGAGCGGCCTATGGTGGTTTGTCAGGTGGTGATGGTGCTGGTGGTGTTGCTGCTGCTGGTGGTGTTGAGCTTGCTGCTGGTGACTCCTGCGGCTCAGCGAGAGGCCATTCGCGTTTGCGGCGCTGTCTTGGTTCAATTGGCTTGAGGTGTTTGTTGTGGCCAGGTGTAGGAGCGAGTGCGCCTGGTTATTCTGGGGCTCTGTGGGCGAAATTGAGGGCGATGATGAGACCGATGAGGAGGCTGAGATTTGGCCTGTTGCGCAATTGTTGTTGTTCTGGTCGTGTTGCTGGAGATGATGGTGTTGCTGGCGCTGTTGCTGCTGCTGGAGACTGTGAAAGAGACTATGGTGAGTAGACTTGTTGTGCAATTGATCCAGCAATTGTTGCGCCATTGGCCTAGTGGCCGCATGATTTAGCTGGCTAGCGTTGCCCAATGAGTTTGGGTTGTTCTGGTTAGTGTTGTTGTTGTTGTTTGGGTCGCTTGTAGTTGCGGCTGAGGCGGCGGCCACAGCGGCAGCAACGGCCGAGGGGCTAGCGAGAGATTCGAGCGCTAGAGTTAGGTGGCCCAATTTGAGGAGGATCTCGCGGTTTGCGCCCTCGATTGTTTTGAGTCGATGATCTTGGGCCCTGAACTTGTTTTCCAAGGTTGCAAGCCGATGCTCAACCCTAGCCAGTTGCTTAACTATGAGCTCGTTTGTTTGGCCGCCAGCCTGCAAGCTGTCAGCTTGTCTGCCATTGTTGTTTGTATCATTGGTGTCGTTGTCTTGGCTCTTCTCTCTGGCGCTCAAGTCGCAATCGGCCAGCATAGGCGCCGTTTGTTCGTTTGAATGATCGCAGAGCAGCTCGGCCTCCATCTTGATCTGGCCGCCCTCCTCCTCCTCGTCGTCGTCGGCCGTCCCATCCGCGCGCCGCTCGTGGTTGCTCTGGCGCAAGCGGTGGTTGTGGTGGCGTCTTGGCCGGTGGCGCTGGAGCAAACCAAGGCCAAGCCGGTGCCGAAGTCTGCGCTCGCTCTGCGTCTCCTCCTCCTCCTCCTCTTCCTCTCCTACTTCCTCTTCCTCCTCCTCTTCCTCCTCTTCGTCCTCCTCCTCATCATCATCATCCTCATCGTCCTCCTCGTCCTCTTCCTCCTCCCTCTCCTCGCGTTCCTGCAGCCGATCCTCGTCCGTTTCGTCGGCGCCAACCTCCTCCTGCTGCCCATTCGCCGCCTGCTCCTGGCTGTCGCTCTCAAAGCCTCTCATCTCATCACTTTGGCGGTCAATCTTACGCTGCAAGTCTTGCGCTTGCTGCTGGGGCCTCACTTCCTGCCTGAGTAGCCTGATCATCTGTTGGCGCGAGTAGGCTTGCTCGCGCTTCCGTCTTGCAGCGCTCGAGCCGGCGTCCCCGTCGAGCGTCTCCTGCGGGCAGCTGATCATGTCCTGCTCCCCGAGCTCAAGCTCAAGCCGGCTAGTGTTGCTGTTGGCCTTGCTGTTGCTGCGACTGCCGCTGCTGCTGCTGCTGCTGCTGCTGCTGCTGCTGTTGCTGCGCTCGTCTTCGCGCCCTCTGGTCGGCTTCAAGCCTGCGCTTGCCTTGTTCGCGCCCTGGCTGCTGTTGTTGTTGTTGTTGTTGTTGCTGCTGCTGAGGATGCAACTCAGGTGCGCGTTCGCCATTCCAGCCGCGCAACTCAGTCGGCCCACTCTCACCTGGCCCCAACTAGGGCGCTGATTGCGCCACCAACCGCCGCTACCTGTCGCCCTCCGCTCCTCGCTTTCCGCCGCGCGCTTCTCGCTCGCTCGCTCGCTCGCCGCTCCCTACTCGCCCGTCCGACCCTTGCTCAAGGTTGCGCGCGAGATCAGTGTTTGCCTAGTTGGTGTTTGCGGCGAGCGCAGTCAGCGCATTGTTTACCTGGCCCGAATGGTGCCTCTCAACTCGCTCAACTCTCCAGTCTACTGTCGCAGGCCAGCCAGCCAGCCAGCCAGTCAGTCAGTCAGCTTGCGAGCCAGCTCACTCGCTCGCTCGCTTGCTCAGCGCAGATCTCTCTCCCTCTCACTAATTCAGGCGGCCAAATCGCGGGCCGATGCTCTCGCTCCGTCCTATCTATCTCTCTCTCTCTCTCTCGTGTCTCACTGTGTGACAATAAATGCGCGCGTCGCCTCCGCCTTCGCCACGACTACTCAGCGCTGACTCAATAGGTTGGCCGCTGCAGATGTGTGTCAATGGGATAGTGGAGTGCAATTGGCAATGGCGAAAAGGAGTCGGCCTAAAAGTTGATGCTAAATCTACGCGCGCTCTCTAAGCCCACAAAACTGCTTGCTTGCTTGCT
>Ga0058699_1000279_pt1 | contig 15483 bp, 9 predicted proteins | sample AgamicAtPe_FD_55078 | JGI IMG/M metagenome (GOLD analysis project Ga0058699, IMG submission 55078) | Agave microbial communities from Guanajuato, Mexico - At.P.e | ecosystem: Host-associated > Plants > Phyllosphere > Phylloplane/Leaf | place: Guanajuato, Mexico | collected 2012-10-15 | reverse complement strand
CTCTCTCTCTCTCTCACTTTATGGCCAGCTCTAATCTTGAGCGCCCAGGTTGGTCGATCTCCCTAATGGAATCAACCTCAACCATCGGCCGCTCACCTACCTGGCTGAGCTCTTGCGCAAGATCTCGAGCGCTAGCCAACTCGCGTGCCTTGATGGTCGGACATAAAAGTTGGCGCCACATCTATGCCAGTACAAGTCGGCGCTTCTAATAGCGCCCAAAAGGTTCACCGCTCGGCTAGATCAAGGCGCCAGAGAGATCGATCCCTCTGCTCGATTGTGGTGCAAAGCTTTGATTTAAGATGGAGCGAATGCAGACNAGGGCGCACCCAAGCAAGTCTTGAATTCTATGATGGATGGTAATTAGTTGCGAAACGCTTAATTAATAAACAGATATTATGTATTGGTTTCTGTTTGCCTTTTATGAGCGCGTTATTCGCTTGAACGAAGGGCCAACTATGGGATTAATATCATAGCTCTAATGAGATCCTATCAATCACTCAAATATTAACCAACTTACCATCCTCTCCATCTCCTCCCCCCTCACATCCACCGCCACCACCAAAAAACAACGACCCCTCGTTTCACCATCAACCTNCCGCTCCATCTGAACTGTAGCCAAATACTCGATGAATTTATGGATGTTCTAAATCGTGACAGATCGCCTGTTTGCGGCCAAAACATTACGCAAAGCAGCACAAACGCAACCACAAATTCGGCCAACAGCAGCAACAACACCAGCACCACCAACACCACTACCACCAGCACAACAACCACCAATTCAACCATAACAAACCAAAGGAATAATTCGCAAATCCTTGAAAGTTCCATGCAAAGAAATTTGACAAATTTTTCACTNATAACGCATGGATTTGGAACCCCAGCTATAATGGCCTCTCTGAATGTTGTTCGAGCTTACCTGAGCGAGTCAATGAAGATAATCGATAGGCAGCAACCGCAACCAGGAGGCGTCCAATCGCATATTGCAGCAGCTGCCGCTAGCTTACATCAGCAGCAACAACATCTACACCACCAACAACACCATACGCACAACCACCTAAGCCACCAGCATCACCTATCAAACGGTCTGCTAAGCGATAGTAGCAATCACAGTTTACANAATCTAAACCATCATCACAATCAGACATATCATCACCACTCGTCGCTTGTTGAACCAAAGAAGGAGATTATGTAGAGTGGAACCGGAAGCGGGGGAAGCAAAAGTTTCGAGTTTCACTGATTGAAAGTTGGGTGGCTTTTGAGAGTAGGTTCAATTGGTCCAAGCTGTCGGCGATTGAATTGGATTTAAGTAAAGTTGACATTCTCTTGAACGCTCCTACTCAAGATCTTTCTCCCCCCCCCCGCCACCTGCGACACCATTCACACTGATTTATTTTAATCACCTCATACAGAGCAGAGATCCAAGAGGAAAGGAAGGAAGCCAACTAAGAATTAGACCGAGAAAGTTTCGGGAAGAGAGAGGAAAAAGTTGTAACATTTATTGACTCAATCGCGGGCATTTCTATTACGATCGAGAAAAGGACTCCTAAACTAGCATGAATTGCACTATTTAAAGTTTAGAGTTAGATTTAGAGTTACGATTAAGGACTATTGACTCTGACAATCAAAAATCCATTAATGGTCCGTCTGATTCCTATGGAATCGATAGAGATGAGAGTTCTTGGTAAATATCTGCCTCCGAAAAGATTTCAAAATCGGCCAGATCTGGTCTCTAAATTGGATCATGTAGAGAGGAGTTGTTTATTGAAAGTGATTGGATTAAAAATGGCGACCGAAAATTCTATTCATAAATAAAACGAGATCTAAGTTAGTTGATACAAATTCATCACATCTGCTGTGTTTCACCAATCACGAAGCTCAAGTTCATTTAATTTAACAAATCATTGAAGTCTTTGGCTGTCTGAACTTTTGCATAAAACTTTCTGACCAAATCGAGCATCTTGTTGTGATACTCCAGGCCCTGGTTTATGCCATCACTGGTAGCCTTGAATTGGCTGTANAATTTCTTCATCGATTCAACCTTTTCTGCGTACGCAGCCCGCTGAGCTCGATGGTCCAGTTTTATCTGCCCATATTGGGCATTAACCCGTTCGAGCGCGTCCAGAATTTCGTTTTGGAGTTTCAAGTTGGACATGAGGGGCGTCAGATATTTGTTATGCTTCTGGATCTCTTTATCGAATACACTCTTCAGCTCATGCTCGGATGATGCAGCAACCACATGTTTTATAACGTCGTCTTCGTTCAGCGATTGGCTAAGTTGGGCGATCAAACTAGCTCGCTGCTGTTTCATCTCATCAACCTTCTCCAATAGCTTCTCTAGTTTACTTATCACCTCCTCGTTCTCTGCAGAGCGCGCTTCCGGCTTGGGCAGCAAATCGAGCGGATTGTTCGTTGTTGCTAAAAGTTGTATCTTCTGTTGCAGTTCCGGATATAGTTGCTTGTGAAGAGATTGGGTAGTACGTAGCGCCTCCCCGTGTGTTGACCGGAACCGTTTTAGCTCCTCCTCATATTGCCTATTAGGTTGTTTTCGTAACATCTCTTGTGCAGCGTCCAACAACTTTTGTATTTCCTCCGATTTGTCGTCAATGTCCTCTAATTTGGTTAGCACATCATCAACAACATTTGGATTCATACTTAATTCAGCGCAAATCTCTATCAACTCTTCTGGAGCCTCTACTTGCGGTAATCTCAATGACTTCCTTTCAAAGTTCAAGGTCGACATCATTTGAGCCAACTCTTCGTCTTGCTTCTCGACTTGTGATTTTATTTGTCTAGAGAGGTCATCCTTCCTTTGACTATAGATGGAATTGACTTGAACACTCTCTATCGTGACCAAATTTGAGAATAAGTCCTTGAACTCTGGAATTGAAGAGATTGAAAAGGGAGCGGGAGATACAAGCAGCTTTGCCTCAGCTTGAGGCAANGTTTCGCGGCTTGGTATGCTGGAGTGGTATACGTTATCATTGTATCGTATAGCTTTGTCAAGCTTTCGCAAAACTAAGCTATCTATCACATCAAAAGCGGCTCTCGTTGATTGGCTATCGAGAGTGTCTGTCAAGAGCTTTTTGCATGTTTCCAACATTTGATTGGCAGATTTCAGCCTGGCTATTCGGGCACCAATCTCTTTAGCATGATCGTCGCGGTTGGCTAGACCGAGGAGCAATTGAGTCAAGGCAGCAAAGTACCTGTGTTTGAAATCGACTGTTGCCCGCCAATTCTGGAACACCGACGAGCCACCCATAATCTCTTTGAGTGGATCCAGGTAAAGGGGCGCCTGCGCGAGCTTGGAGGCGATCTCATAATCACTAGCCAGTTGAGCAGAGATTTTAGCGACATTCTCTGGTTTCATCCCTGCCTTTATGGAATGGGATAGGACGCATTCTTGAGCTTGGGCTCTAACAACGTGATGTAGGAAGGTCAACAGATCATGACCCATCTCTTTAGGTTTGATTCCCGCACGATTATCACGAAGTTCAGTGACCCACCATAGGGCAGAGCTAAAGTGTAAACAAGCATCTTTAGTCGATAATTCGTTTGTTCGTGCAATCTTAGCACCGAGCTCGTTGTGGATGGCGGCGATGTTATACATTATGTTGTTCAATTCAAACTCTATACCACCCTCGGTGGAACCCCTACCAAATGAGTCTTTCCATGTNAACTTGGCTCCACAGTCTTTGAATCGGACTAGCATCGAGGCAAGCTGACAGTAATACATCTTTAAGTATTTTAGGCTAACACCATCACGGAGCGAGTTCTCATTCAGAGTACTCAATGCCTGATTGCGCAGATTTGAGAACTCACTCAGTCCTCGGCTGAATTTATTGGCTGATGGTTCGTTGAACTTATTCTTAATATGAATTGCAAACTCCTCCACGTAGGATGCATGCTCCTTGGGAGCTCTGAGAGGCCAGACGATTGATGCGAGTTGATGCTTCGTCAAATTTTTGATTTCCTCCAATTCGTCAGCTTGGACTGACATCTTGATGGAGAATTTAATGGATCGTTGGATTCAAGTTGGTTTAACGTATTGGACTGTTTCAACTCCCTTTAGTTGGTATCCTCTTGAATTTTGTTGTCGTCTCGTCGGTGGCGAGATCATTGGGAGTGATTGACGAAATCTGAAGCTAGTAATACTGTGTGATTTGACTTCAACCATTCGATAAAGAACCAGAGGGTACTCTTGTTGCTTATTTCTGACAGCTCGACAACCTGGTCAGATCTGGCTGTGAGTTTCAACGTCAGGATTCGAGAAAGTTTCGAATAAACNTGAATTTTAAATCAGGCGCCACCGTCCGCTCGCCCGTGAGCCTGTGCGGGGGAAGTCTGTGTTTCATGCGCAATGAATCACGCTGCACCAAAATTGATCGCATCGGTGGTCAGTCTAAGGTTTCTCATCTATTGGGTCGAAACATTCAGGGTCATTACATCGGCAAATTAAGATCTAGTTGATCTATCATACGTCTCCTCTAGCTTGAATAAACTTTTGGTTCAGACATGGCCAAGCGAACGAAAAAAGTGGGAATAGTTGGAAAGTATGGGACGAGNTACGGTGCCTCCCTTAGAAAGCAAATCAAGAAGATCGAAGTATCACAGCACTCGAAGTACTCTTGTAGCTTTTGTGGCAAGCAAGCCATGAAGAGATCCTGTGTCGGTATTTGGAAATGCAAGGCTTGTAACAAGACAGTTGCCGGAGGTGCCTATGTCTATCAAACCACCACAGCCGCTACTATAAGGAGCTCCGTGCGTCGTTTAAAGGAAATGAGGGATCCAACTAACTAGCCGAATTTATTAATAAACAGGTGACACAAAATCTGACCGGATTGTTGATAACTCTTTTGTTCGTGCAATCTTAGCACCCAGCTCGTTGTGGATGGCGGCGATATTACACATTATGTTGTTCAATTCAAACTCTACACAACCCTTGGTGGAACCCCTACCAAATGAGTCTTTCCATTGGAAGTTAATTTAATTCTACATCAGCAACTTGCACCGACTCCCAATATTGATTCGTTTGCATTTCAATAATGCGAGAAATTGTCCTATCTGTAGCGAAAATCTCATCCTCACCTGTGATGAAGCTCAAACTCTTTCCTTCGCTAGCGTTTAAGCCGAGATCGTCCAATAGAGCGCGACTACTGTCATGGCTCTCATCGCTCTCATCTCCGGCTTCGAACTTGAATAGATGCTCTATCGCAACACGGGCGGAAAAAACGACCCTCACTCTATTGTCATACATAATATCGATGAAAGTGATGAATCGTCTAACGGCAGACTTCATCCTCATAGTCATCTGGGGTATATTTCTAACGATAACAGTGTGGAACAACTTGCCCATCTTATCATAATCGTCGGCACCTAGTGGTTGTTCACAGAGTTCGTGAAATTCACAGTCTGCAATACCACCGCATGTCTTACCAAGTTTCACCTCTCTGTTGTTGACAACGAAGGTTCTAGGTCCAACAATATCGTTCTCAGCTAAAGATAGAACTTTAAATAAGTTGTCTATGTTGGCATCCTCTGTTTGCTTTTTTGTAACAAAATACACCTTCTTGAGTTTTGTTGGGACCTTACGATAGTCGATGTTAGAATCAAGACATCTCACACGACACCTCTCTTTCAGAATGGGTATGAAAGGTAAGAAGGCTGACCTTTGTAACCCAGATTTATATAGATCCTCAGGATGTCTATTAGAGGTGGCTAACAATATCACTCCATCATCGAAAAGATGCGTGAAGAGTTGTTTCAAAATCATAGCGTCTGCTACATCGGTCACTTGAAATTCGTCCAAACAAAGAAGCCAAGAGCGAGAGGCGATTAGTTTTGCTACTGTTGGTATCGGATTTCTCTGGTCGCTGATACGATGGTTTATCTTCCCTAGCTTGATCTGGTGGACCTCAGCGTGGACATCAAGCATGAACCTGTGAAAGTGGACCCTCTTCTTATAACGATCTTGAACTGAACAATTTTCATAGAATAGATCCATTAGGAAAGTTTTTCCACATCCTACGGAGCCCCATAAGTACAAGCCTTTTGGCTTTGTATCGATTGGTCTTTTGCCCCATATTCGATTCCATAGAGATTCTTCTGCGGGCGAGTAATCTCGCAATTCATTGTCTAGTTTCTGCAGTGATTCGACAACTTTCAACTGATGATCGTCTTTTCTTATGATTTGGTCAGAAATTTTCCTGGTGTAGGCACTCAATATGGTTTCCCTTCTTCTATCTAGAATAGTGATTTTTCGTGTTAGCAGTTATCGAGGCAGGTTCAGGAGGTGAGTAGGGGTTGATGCTTACTGCTTTGTCGGCCACCATGATCCTCAAGTGCGGCCTCACTCGTGAGATTCAGTCTTCGTGTACCGTAGGCTAGGGATGACTTGACGGNACCCCCAAGATGACGAGATCTGATCGCACCAATCACACTATCCATTTAACTATCTTGAGGACGAATTTGATGATGTCGCGAACTGAAGTAAACTTTTGCCCAACTCATCTAGCATGATAGGCGACAAGCTTGAATANGTCATAGGAGGATTTATAATGGTCGGTCCAAGTTAACCCGTTTGTCTGTTACTTTAGACTCAACGCTGACGTCGTGAGTCTATATGTCGTCGACCTTGATTGCAACGCGTAACGCTCCGTGAGGCTCCTGTCATTCTAGGACGCATGCAAGTTGCAAGAATAATGTTTGGAAAGTCTCGAGAGTTGACTTTGACCAGGAGATGCAAATGCCTAGAGTCGGAGATCTCCAGGGAATGTCTTGGGAGGTGTTTACACAAGGTTACGCGAAAGGTCTAAAATTTGTGCTGATAATCTGGTCAGATCGCATTAGGTGCGTCGGTGTGATGTGTTGTAGTCGAGAGAGTTACGATAGTTGAGTCTTCTCGAGGCGCTCTAGCACGCGTTACAAGCAGGCACCCGCCACCCAGGGAGACACGAGAAGGTTTCAGAATGTCCTCGTCATTGAACTCTAATCATTGAAGCAAAGAACAGACACGGTGAACCTAGTGGCGGTCTGTTAGGTCTTCTTTAGTTGAATCAGCGAGGCAGATAAAATCATCGCTGGGCATCCAGACAGACAACAGATCCTCTGGGCGGTGTTGAAGCCACAGCGTCCTCCTAACAAAAACACACGTACTGCTCTNATCTAGAATCTTTCCGCCCGTCTGGAGCTAGATGAACACCATGAGTCGTGGTTACCCACTCTAGACTCTCTAAGTCTTCAAAAGTAGATTATTTTGTTAGAGAAACAGCCTCTACATTCCATGCTTTTCAAGAATAGTATGTACCAAACGACTAAAATAAATTTTCCGATTCATAGAGGGACTGAACTGTGCGAACACCTCTTTAGAGAAGGGACGAGCGTACGATCCAGCTGTTTGTTAAATGATTTCGAATTTATTTGCTTATCTATAAGAAAATCCGAGCCGATACTCAAGGGTCGATACTTGGCTTTATCATAAGATACAAGAAATACATATATGGGTTCTTNTTTTGACTACTGATACTGATAGAACCTCAGATGATCTCACGCTCACAAAATGGTAACAGGCTTAGCGCAGTGTGCGGATTCGAAAATAACATAAAACGAGATTTGGTGATGTACACGAGTTAAGAGTTCTGTAGAATTCCTCTATCGTCCCGATTGCNCTTTACTCCACCTAGTTGCAACCCACATTTCATTAATTCCACCTTTGAGCATATCATCTATTGAGCTTGGATCTTACTCATTAGGGAACCTAAACCTTGTCATACGAAGACTTACAAGAGACAGATCCGAATATNTAGAGGAAATCTTGCTCTGGCATCGTATTGGCTTATGATGTCTTCAACTAGTGATAATGAAGCTAGGTGGTTATTCACTCCTGATAAACTAAGCTTAACCCCCTCAACGAAGCGCGGTATGACAATACAAGAAGAGCTAGCACATAGACAAACTGCCGCCTGTCTCATAAGAAAAATAGGTCTAAAATTGAAAGAGTCTTGCAAAAGACCTTCAGGTTTATGTATAGACACGGCCATGGTTTACATGCACCGCTTTTACATGTTCCATTCTTTTCAGAAGTATCCTGCTCATGTTATGGCTCCTTGCACCCTATTTCTAGCCGCTAAAGTTGAAGAGACGCCAATCAAGCTAGAATATGTCATAAAGACAACACACATGATTAAAGATCCAAACGCTCCATCCCTGACAGACAAAGTCTACGAAGAATTACAACAAGAATTAATTACTAATGAAAATCTGTTACTTCAAACGCTAGGCTTCGATCTTATTGTTGCACATCCTCATACTTCCGTCATAACTTGTGGTGATTTGGTCGGTGCCCCAAAAACTGTCACCAAGCTAGCCTACGAGCTGGCAACCAATAGTCTTCATTTCACAACAATGTGCCTACGGTATAAACCTACGACTGTAGCCTGCATTTGTCTCCATATGGCTTTTAAAAGATTCTCATTGTCAATCCCCCAATCGAAAGAAGGCAAAGATTGGTGGAACTACCTTGACCCAAACCTTAAGTTTGAAACGATAGACGAAGTAACAAAGGAATTTGTAGCCGTCATTGAAAAATGTCGGAAAGCGTTCAATAAGTGGGTGTCTGTGAAAAACCAACAACCCGAAAGCGTGGAGGGCAAACTGGGCGCCGGCAACTGTGGGGCTAGCGCCAATAGCTCCACATCTGTCGCGAGAGCCACAGGTAGCAATAGCAGCAAATGAATGGATCACCCAATAATAGACTCCCCTCTATATACTCTGTACCGCGAATACACCGAAAACGTCCCTATCGTTAGCATGTNCCCGCGGCTAAAATAAATTATGAGANGTACTGCTGTCTTCGTTTGTCCGCACCCTAGGTTAACTATACTTGTGAATATCTCGTTATCGTTTGGAATGGGCGAGGCTGATGTATCACAGGCAGCATTCACACTGGAACGATGGTTGTTTTGACAACTTTTTGAGACAGTCCAGACTGGCGCGCCTATGGTCGATTGTCAGCCGTTCAAAGTGCAGCATAATCTGATCCACAATCAATTGATCTGCTTGAATTCCATCGGTGTGTAGAGAAAAAATCATCCCCAGTATTAATGGATAGACAGTTTGAGAACCATTTCGTTCCAAATTCATCTTCATTTTCACTCAAGTTCGCGAACTTGTGCTTGTTAAACCGCCATGACAACTTCTCAAAACACTGTTACTCGAGCAACCGAGTCTATACTAGATCGGCTCACCTCTAAGTACCTACAATATGAGAAGGATACCGAAAACAGAATATTCATCGAAAAGTTGTCTCAAGNTGGGAATGTCCGGCTGCTGCAGCTTTTGATCGGTTCCAGGTTGGTATTTGGAACTGCCGGTATCCGCGGAAGGATGGGCCCAGGCTTCGGTCAGATGAACGATCTGGTGGTAATACAAACTTCCCAAGGTTTAGCAAGTTACCTACTAGAATTGGATGCCGAGTCTGTTAGAAACCAAGGAGTTATAATAGGACATGACGCCCGCCACAATTCTAGCCGATTCGCGCGCTTAGCCGCTCTCGCCTTCATTCAAAAAGGCATTCCCGTNNTCCTTGACCACTACACACCCACTCCATTGATTGCCTTTGGAGTTACTCATCTAGGTTGCTTTGCTGGAATCCAGATAACAGCATCTCATAATCCAAAGAGCGACAACGGCTATAAAGTTTACTTCGCAAACGGAGCACAGATTCTTGCACCACATGACAAACGTATCCAAGAGCATATAGAGATGAACGATAATCAGGAGCCTTGGCCGCTTGCTTGGCGCCATGAACTCTTGGAAGCGACTTCTAACGACAACCATGAGTTACCTACNAATCTCAAGTCTTTACTCAAAATCGGACAACAAAGTCTGAGGGATGATTATTTCGGTTACATTAGATCTCTCGTTTGTGATAGATACTCATGCAACCGCTCTTCAAGCACTCGCATCACTTACACCTCAATGCATGGAGTTGGACATGAGTTTCTAACTCGGGCGCTCGAAATTAGTGGCTTTGACAAGTGTTTTCCTGTTGATTCACAGAAAGAGCCAGATCCAGAGTTTCCCACGGTAGCATTCCCTAATCCTGAAGAAGCCGGTGCTCTGGACCTAGCGTTCGAAACGGCTAATGAAACCAGCTCAAATTTAATACTAGCAATTGATCCGGATGCCGACCGTTGTGCAGCAGCATTATACGACCCTAAAATGGATCGCAAGCGTATTTTTACCGGAAATGAGATTGGCACCCTTTTGGGGTGGTGGGCGTGGTATCGTTATGCTACAGGTAAAGAATCCAGCGCGAGTATAGAGCCAGCAGATTGCTTCATGATTTCTACTGCAGTTTCATCAAAGTTTCTTCAATCAATGGCTTCCGTTGAGGGATTCAGCTTCGTTGAAACTCTAACTGGCTTCAAGTACATGGGAAATTTAGCGCATAAGCTCATTAGCGAGAACAAGATGGTGCTCTTTGCCTACGAAGAGGCAATTGGTTACATGGTCAACCCAACTATCCTAGATAAGGATGGTATATCAGCTGCAGTCGAGCTAGCTCAGTGTGCCGCTCATGTCGAATCGACCTACAATCGAACCCTCGAGCAGCAACTCGATATATTGTACTTGAAGTATGGATTCCACTTCTCTTTGAACTCTTATTATGTTAGCTCCGACCCAACAACAACCAAGAGTATATTCACCAATTTGCAATCAGATTACCCTAGCGAATTCAGAAGCGGCGATCAAAGTTTTCGTGTCGAGAGGGTCCGTGATTTGAATAACGGTTTCGACAGTGGCGAGATCGATAACAGAGCGAAATTGCCTTGCAGTTCAAGCTCGTACATGGTGACATTTTTTATTGAAGGTAATATAACAATCACCTTCAGAACTAGCGGCACAGAGCCTAAAATCAAATACTATAGCGAAATTGTGGCCAAGTTGCCGTCATCGAGCGGTCAGCCTACGGGAGAAGGTGGCAAAGATGAGGAATTGCAACGGGCTGCACAGGAATCAGCACGAAAAAGACTGCAGCTCGTGGTGGAAATCGCAGTCAAACGGTGCCTCGATCCAGAACGGCACTCGCTAGCTGCCGCTCAATAGAAATTGTTCGAAGCACCAAACATTGAGAATTGTAGGGGAGCGTTTAATAGGTGGGTGTCTGTAAAAAAACCAACGACCCGGAAATGTGGAAGGCAAACTGGGCGCTGGCAACTGTGGCTTCCAATCTATCACGAGAGCTACGAGTAGCGATAGCAGACAAGACTCGCCTACCATATTCCTGTCCGTGCGAGAGTGATGGTTCATACTAGCGGAGACAAGATTATGTAGTTTTAGTGATGAGCCGTACTTTTATTCACTAATACAATGATCACAACTGAAACCTTTGGACTCAACACTCTATCACTTGAGTTCGACCTCTCAATCTTGCAGGATGGTTTCAATTATTCCTCAACCACGGAATTTGGCTTGTCAGAGATTCGTTCATCTCCGGGCGGTATCTTGGACTTCTGAATTAATGTAGATTTTTCTATATCATTTTCAGCAAGTTCGTCTTTTTGATTGACAACCTCGACCTCCTCTCTTGCTTGAGATATTTCTGATTTTTGTTTTCCTAAAATGCCTGCTGTACTCTTGGGGTCGGAAGATTTTTCCACCTCTTTGGTTTCATCTAGGCTAACAGACTGAGATCGTTCCCTCTCAGGTTGAAGTTGATCGTGTACTTGTTGATGTTTGTTGGTTGCTGTGTTTAGATTGTAGCAGTAGCAACATCTGAAGTTGATAGTTTCGAATTCTTCTGCTAAAGACATACCATTATGGCCATAACAGAATCTACAAATGAGAGCAAATCTATTCTCTGGTCCATCTGTAACGACCCAGTCAACTAACTTCTCGAAAAAGGTTCTATCCTTACTGAGGATCGGTCTCACAGGTCTGCCTTGCACACTGGAGGCAGCCACTGTTGAAATAGATGTATTTTGGAGATTTTTGATATTCGATTGAGGTTTAACGGTTGTATGTTTAGAAACTGGAGTGGGAGGGGGTGGTGCGGGGACAGTCAATTGGTTCATGTTTGCTATTTGGAAGGGCATATTCATAGACTGATTATGAATCGTTAGTCGATTGTGCGTTGCTTGCGATTGCTGCTGTGGTGATCTTATGGGACTAGCCGTGAATTTTGTTAAAGTCGTATCAAGGGGAGATGATGGACGTTCCGGAGCCTTTTCTCTTCGCCTCAGCTGCTTTGGATCATATTTTTCTAGGAGCTCGGTTGCAACCCTATAACTTTCTGTCTCGCAAACCATTTCGAGAATTTTCTTCTTTTGTTTCTGTAATTTCCTGAGACGCGCCTCCTCATTATCTAAAGACCAATGCGAGTACCACTGAACAACTTTGCGACAAACCCACAGCAAAAGATTGAGTATAGCAATAGGTATGGAGAGCAATAATTTGTCGCGCCATGTTGAGTCTGACGGATAGAGTAAAATGCAAACGTTTGCTATCAATATGGTTATGGGTATAAATGACAAAATTTGTACAACAAACTGTTCACGTTTGATCTTATCCCACCGTCGCTCCTCAATATTCTGTATCTCCTGCTCGATCTTCTCGAGAGTGTCCCGAGTCGAAGGCTTGTCATAGATCTTGGAGAATATCAAGCCCATTGTGTTAGTGCATTATGGGGCGGATTTGCTACAGAGCGGATATGTCGATTCAGGATTGTAATATTGTCCTAGAGTAATGCAGGCGATTGACGAGTGAAAATTGAGAGATAGTTATCGTGGTTGAACCACCTTTATGATCGTTCCTTAATCTGACGTGTCCGCACTGCCAAGAAACATGGGAGGATTCGGGTGATAACATCAGAGAGAAAACATGTGCTCTCATTGGCCTTCACGGGACTCCTCATAAACTAACTGCCTGTGCAGGACTATTTTGATCGCATTTGCAGGTGCTCCGACGACTGAAGTAAGTGGTTCATTATATCTCCAAATCGAAGAGATATAATTCTTAGGTGATTAATCAAACTGTGGCACCTTGATTATCTTTCGCAAACGCTCTGCAGGAAGCTTTTTTTTTGACGTTTTCCCCTCATACCAAAGCGAGCCCTGTGTCTCTCTGTAAGTCTGCGCATCTCTATTCGGTCTTAACGATTGGACCATTTCCGCGCCAACCAAACCTTCGGCCAATCTCTACTTTGAATGTAAATCGAACCAAAACAATGCAGAACATTGAACTTTATCAATGATTAATAAGAGGACAGTTTTCAATGCAGCCCGAAACTGTGACAGGTCAGCTCTTAGTGGTTTCAATTCTATCATCATGACACCAAGCGAGGTTAGGCATCACGATGGCGGCTGAATGATTGAGCCTGGATGAATTGCGCAATCAGTACATTCAACTGGACATCGCTATGGTCGTGAGTCATATGGTTGTGGCAACATTTGAAGCTGACCAGTTTAGTCTTGCTGATTCAAAAATTTCGGCAAACATCTGAGACCATTTGAGCTGCACCAAACTTGGCTCTGAAATAATCATGATAACACTGCAAGCTTGTGTCTGCAACAGCTCGTCGTGTCGGCCATCTAAAGCAGTCCGGGAGTGTCACTGAAGGCAGACTAAGGTTAGAACTGTTGCGAAGTTCGAAGATCTCACAAGCCANGTTAGTGAGTAAGTTGAGACTGAGAGCGAGTGAAAGGGGGGATTGGACTTAGAGAAGCGATCGAGTAAGTGTAACTAACGGGGCAGGAAAGTAGCACAAACTTTTATTCACCCTAAATTACAAAATCGTCCCGACTCCTTGGAAAGATAGAATGGGGAAGAATCGAGCTCATCGTTGGGTCTTCACCAGCAAGTCATTTAGTGAGAGCTCGCCAAACTGAGACAAAACTCTCTCTTTCTCTCCTCCCCCTCCTCCTCCTCACCGTCTCTCTCTCTCGCTCTTTCTCTCTTTCCCGCGCTTCTTGGTATACAATCTCAGCGATCTATTATTCACTCCTTTGAAAGATGTATATCTGAGTTTAGCTCCTAATTTACCATGCATTAAAAAACATTATCTTATCTGTGAAAGCTACCGCTCATAGCAAGCCCGAGAGTATCCTCAATATTCATCGAAGTTCACAATGCGGTGAGACAGGCCGAGTGTTTAAGAGACCATTTGCTGTAAAGCTTGTAGAGGTGACGTTATTGCTGAACCAGATATGATTTAAATTCACGCCATCATCAACGGACTCTTACCCATCCCTCAACCGCCCAAATGTTTGCTTTCAGCATAATTTTGACCTCCATTTTTGCGGAGGAAGAAACGCATTACACATCTACAACCTTTGTCCCAAAACTGGAGCACGTATATTTTCCTAATCCTCCATAGCAAGGTTGTGCACCAACTGCCATTGAATCGCTTGCTCGGTGATAGCAAATCGTAAAGCCAAATGTGTATAGCTACCATCCACAGAGGACAAAGCACCTGAGCGATGCAAGACTGTGCGAATGATGTCTTTCTTTCTCAGCCTAAGTTTGTTTGAAGTCATTAACAGAGAAAGCTCCCGGAGTTGGGGACGAATTTGCTCTTATTTATTTTTGTCATTAAGTACATACTACATGATGCTAGATTTGTAAACTCAATTCAGTCTGCCTATGCAAGTCTGGCGGCGGGCGGCCCAAGAAGGTCAAACTTTGCGCCCAGATACGAGCGTAGGTTTGCTCGCAAAATGAGCTAAGCTAACCCTATGCATTCGAGAATTATTCATTGCTCACTAAGGTCAGGGATTTGTATCGGCTGGCTGGAAGATTGATCGAAACTTAGCGCATCACCTAATTTGGTGCGAGCGATCTAGCGTGAAGATACCAGTAGGCCAGAGTTTAGCGCTTTGGTGAGTCATGACTTTTCTGGCACTCAACAAACGGAAACTGTACCCACAAGGGGGGGGGAGTTTCTGTTCTTGGTACTGAAAACTAAACGATCTTGGCGGCGCTCAGACCCTCGCTCTTGGGCACGATTTTGCACCTGTTTAATCAAAATGGAAGCANCGCCAACAATCAAGTGAAGAGGTGGGAACGAGAATCGGAAAGAGAGGACTTCATTTTCCGACAGATTCCCCCTTCNGCCAGATCCCCATGACCCACCCGATAGCTGATTGAATTAGGCNGACTCCTCTCGTCTCATTAATAATTTGATTGAGCCCACTCTCAGGGCTCACAATGGAAGTGAGTAGAGGGAGGAGGCTGAGTGCTCTCTAGCTGCTAGCTCTTGTTGATTGCAAAATATTCATCCAATCAACAACATAACTGGCTTGCACTTGAAGCGCCTCCTCTCCCATGAGGGCTTTCCAAAATGGTCAAGAGATTTCGAAATCAATGAACACATGTGTCTGCTTGTGTGTTCGCTCGTAGGTGTACGCTTAGCCGCTAGCATCCAAACCCAAGCAAACTTCAACTCTATCTTCAAAACTTCGAACGAAACTAACCCTAAGCTGAATA
>Ga0058699_1000276_pt1 | contig 15576 bp, 12 predicted proteins | sample AgamicAtPe_FD_55078 | JGI IMG/M metagenome (GOLD analysis project Ga0058699, IMG submission 55078) | Agave microbial communities from Guanajuato, Mexico - At.P.e | ecosystem: Host-associated > Plants > Phyllosphere > Phylloplane/Leaf | place: Guanajuato, Mexico | collected 2012-10-15 | reverse complement strand
GTTGCGGTGCCTTCTGATGGACAACAAGCGGACTCGGCCAGTTGGAGGACACAATTGGAGGTGAGCGGACTTGATGAGCCCGTATGCTGCCAGAGGCGAGTTCTCCTTCGTGTCGAGCACCAAAGCGAGGCCAGCATAGGTGGCTGGCTCGAGGAGCTGAAGGGCCTTTTTGGCAAGCGGAGGCCAGAAAGGGAACTCGAGGAGGGTAGTGTTGAGCAGGAGAGGGGGGAGGAGGAAGAGCAGGCGCAGGTATGGCTCTGCTCGGTAGCCACCAAGCAAAACCCCGTCAGCGGACTCATAGGAATGATGCAGGCGCTCAGGAAAGAGCTCGGCTCTGCTCGTCTACGCTGCCATTTCGATTGCTACACCTTCAAGGATGTGGACGAGCCAGTTAGTGTGGCCGACATTGAAGCGAGCGAAAAGTTTCAGATGTCACTGAGAAGAGACCTGATCTGGAACTGCGTGGACTCTAGTGGAAATTTTGGCTCCTTCAGACACTTCACCATCAACGACCAGCTGAGCCACCAAAAGCAGTCTTGCTCGAGCAACACGAGCGAGACTCTAAACTTGGTGCAAGGTGCCTACGTTAACAACGCGATTCGCGGTGACCTTTCCAGCTTCGCCTGGTTCGAGGCTCCCTTCAAGTATCTCGAGGGGAGCGAGCGTGAAAATTTGGTTCGAGTCGCCTATTCAGCGCTGAATTTCAGGGATATAATGCTAGCCTCTGGCCGCCTGCCACTGGACGCAATTCCGCTCAGGTTAGCTCAAAGTGACTGCTTGCTTGGCTTGGAGTTTTCTGGCTTCGATTTGAGAGGTAACCGGGTTATGGGAATGGTATTTGGGCGCGGGATTGCCAGTCACGTCCTGTGCCCAAAATCGAGCTCGCTCCTCGTCGAGCTGCCCGATTGGCTGGGGCTGAAAGAGGCCGCGACCATACCAGTTGTGTACGCAACTGCAATCATGGCCCTCATTTACAGGGGCCGAATGCAAGCAGGCGAGTCCGTACTAATTCACGCTGGATCTGGCGGCGTCGGTCAGGCAGCGATCAGGTTGGCCGCCCACTTTGGTCTTGAAGTGTACACAACAGTTGGCAGCGATGAGAAGCGCAAGTTTCTCTTGGAGGAGTTTGCAAATTGTCTCAGTGAGGACCACATATTTAGCTCAAGAAATTGCGAGTTCGAGGGCAAGATTATGGAGATGACTGGCGGTAGAGGCGTGGACCTGGTGCTNAACTCATTGGCGGACGAGAAGCTGCAAGCGAGCATCAGATGTTTGGCCGATGGCGGCCGCTTTCTCGAAATTGGAAAGTATGACATGTCAATGGATGCTCGGCTTGAGCTGCTCAATTTGGGCCACAACAAAACCTTCCACGGAATCCTACTGGACAAGATGTTTGACACAGAGGATTTGAGCGATTCGTTCAAGAACCAGCTAAGGTGCGTTCTCGGCACGCTGAAGGATGGGCTGGCGCAGGGTTACGTGAAACCAATCAAGTTCAGCCTGTTCAAGAGGAACCAAATTGAGGAGGCGTTCAGGTTCATGGCAACAGGTAAACACATAGGCAAAATTTTGATTGAAATCGATAGCTCAACTGGTGGTNCACTCGACCCGCTTGCCGGAGTTCCAATCGCCTGCGTTCCCAGATTTCAGCTTTCGCCGAGAAAAAGTTACATAGTCACCGGAGGTTTGGGCGGCTTTGGGCTAGAGTTGACGAAGTGGCTGGTTAGTCAAGGTGCAAAANACATCCTGCTAACATCTCGCTCTGGCCTTAAAACTGGCTACCAAGCGGCCACTCTGCGTCGTCTCGAGTTGAGCTCGGGGGCAAAACTTTTGGTTGTTGACGGAAAAATGGCGGACACAACGAAAGAAACTGGAGTCGAGCAACTCTGCTTGGCCGCGCTCAATCTTTCGCCCGATAGGCAGCTGGGCGGCATCTTCCATTTGGCCATGATTCTAAGGGACANTTTGCTCGAAAACATGAGCACCGAGGACTTTATAAGTGTGTGCGAGCCAAAGGTGAGCACCTGCCAGCACCTGGACTCTGTAACGAGAAGGATGGGCCTCCAACTGGACTACTTTGTCGCCTTCTCCTCAGTCACGAGCGGCAAGGGAAACGCGGGCCAGGCAAACTATGCCTACGCAAACTCTTGCTTGGAGCGCATCTGCGAGCTCCGCCGCCGTGATGGAGAACACGGCCTTGCAATCCAATGGGGCGCCATCGGCGATGTTGGAGTTGCCTACGAGAATTTGGGCGGCAACAATGTTGTCATTGGCGGCACAATACCACAACGAATACCCTCCTGCTTGGCCACCCTCTCAAAGCTCCTCTGCTCGCCCTTCTCCATCTGTCTTTCCGTGTTGCCCGTAAGCAGAGGCTCAGATGGAATGGGCGAGAAGGGCGACTTGGTTGAGGCAATCATGCACGTTCTNGGCATCAAAGATCCCTCAAAAGTCAGCGAGCAGGCCACTTTGGGTGAGCTTGGCCTTGACTCCCTGATGGCTGTCGAGATTCGCCAGTACATTGAACGCGAGTATGAGCTAACTTTAAATATCCAGGAGATTAGATCGCTCACAATNGCAAGGATCAGAGATATAAGTGAAAACGAAAAACCAACCTCGAACAGTGCAAACAGAGCCGAGGAGGCTGCAGGAGCAGAGAGCAACCTAGTTGAGGCCCAAAACTATGGAAATCAATCGAAAAGCAAGAGTAGAAGCACAGTNAAGAACTTGCCTATCGCTCAGGTAAATGGTGAGGTGGGCGCTATTTTAGACAAGGAGATGATCTCTTCCTTTATACCAAAACTAGAGTTGCCAAGCAGTGACTACTGTCGGCTAAACTTCAAGCATCTTGCTAAGATTCAAGAGGGAGGCAGGAAGACAAACGGCCTCAGTAATGGAAACTCTTGCGCTGCTAAACCAAGCGGCCGACCGATATTCTTTATACCACCCATTCATGGTGAGTTCGACAAACTGGAGCTAGTCTGTTCCAACATCAAGCGACCTTGCATCGGCTTGAACTGGACTCGTAAGCTCGGGCGCGTTAGGTCGATCGAGGAGGCTGTCGAGGTTTACCTGAAATTGTTGCAGCGATTTGATTGGGCAAACGAGTTTGGCGTTCCAGCTAGTGGAGACGGATCGGCCTCAAAGGGGGAGCGGGTCGTCGATTTGGTTGGTTATTCGTATGGCGCAACTATAGCTTTCGAGCTGATGCTCGCCATCCACAGACTGCAACGGCGACTCGCACGTAGGCTTGAGAATGGACTGAAAGCGACAATCCACCATGGGGCCAGCTTGAGGGCCGGTAGACTGGTCCTGTTGGACGGATCACCCAAGCAAATTGAGCTGGGCTCGCAGTATTTGGGCAACTTGACGCGAAGGAAGCCACTCAAGTTGGCGGACAAGGTGGACGAGCTGCTGATGGTCTACATTGTTGCGCACACTAGAAAGAGGAACATCGACTACTTGGAGCTGCAGAGGAGTTTAGCTGCCACGGATTTCGAGCACAAGATTGAGTTTGCTAGCCAGAGATTGGCCACCATCTTGGGTTTGCCTGGGAGGGGAGCGAGAAAGGCGCAATGCGAGGAGGACGAAAGCGAGGACAAGGTGACCCAGATTGGCCACGCGATGGAGGCCTTCTGTCGCCGCTATGAGCTCATGAGCAACTATAGGGCNAAGGGGAGCTTACCTGCCGATTGTACTCTCATCAGGGCAGAAAAGATTTACTTGAGCAATCAGGAGGAGAGTTACAATGAGGATTTGGAATTGTCCTCGGTTACTAGAGGAAAGGTTAACCTCTTTGTGATGAAGGGCGACCATGAGACATTTTTGACCAATAATCATAGAGAGATCGGCGAAATTATAACGAAATACTGTAGTAGCTCATGAACGAATAAAAATTTGTAACAAATTTCATCTCCCATCTTATCAATAACAACTCTCTCTCTCTCTCTTTCCATGAATAGAACAATAACCAATCTTGGCCAGGTCAGGATATCTCTCTGCTTGACCTTCTCCTCCTTCGCTGCTAATCCGAGAAGCGCCTCCTAAATAGAGCACCTGTCGTAACCCTCAACCGCGATCCTCCATTTGATGGTCGAGAAATCTGACCCTATCTGGTGCTCGCTTGTTTGGAACCCGTTTGAGGGTAGTGGGCTCCGTATTATNGCCAAGCTCATTGGATGCGCTATAGTTGAGCTTTTCATCTTGGTGCATGTCCGGAGGATGGCAGGCAGAATCTAGTGTCGGCGGGTGGTCGCCGTGGCTAGGCAGCTGATGCGCGCATTGATGGCATGGATTTGTTGGTTTCGAGTCATTCTGAAAGCGGCACGGACGACAACAGATAGGCTGCCTTAGGTCGCCGCCACAGGTTTCAGGTTCGTGGATGAACGAAGACGATTCGTCAGTCATTGTTAGCTCACCCTGGCTGTTGAGCTCGACATTGTAGCCGTTTGGCGACGAGCTGGAGGCCAGCCAGCCGGGTGGAGATTTAACCGAGGATGAGGATTGAAGCTGGTTAGATGCTAAAAATAGCGAGCTAGAGCTGTTTTGGCGCGATATTAGCTGTTGTTGCTGGCCCGATGATATTGCTCTCAAGATGGCGCCACCATGGCCGGTTAAAGAACCCCCTTCGGGGAGCTCAATCTGATGATAGTGGGTTGGCTTGTCAGTCTCAAGGCCAGGAAAGCGGCCAGCAGCTTCGGCCTGATTCACAGTCAGAAGCGCCGGTTCGATGAGAAGAATGGCGCGCTTGCTTGAATCTACACTCTCGCTGCCTTGATACCCATCCAGTATTTGGTCAATGATCAAGAGATCGTANGGCTCGTCTCTAGTTGTTGTTGTTGTTCGGGCTTTCATTGTTTGCGGTGCCTTGCTGAGCAGCGAAGGTCCTGGCGAGCGAGGGTGTTGGTGGCCGTCGCAACCAGGTGAATTGTGGCCGGCGCTCGCTGGTTGGTTGCCATGATAAACTGCCGGCCGCCCTCTTCCCACAAGATACATCTCGGTTTGCGTTAGGGAGCGGCCATTTGTGTTTGTATTACCGCCAGCAAAAGCCTCTTGGCCTGCCTTGTTTGCTTGTGGATCGTTGTTGAAACCTTTAAGGCTAATTTTGCAAACGAAGGCAGCGAGCGCGAGCACAAAGGTGCTCGCAAAGGCCAAGCTCATGACCCAAACGCCATCCACCCGCTGACCTGTTAAATGGATAAATTAAAAATGTTAATCAGGCGAAAGGTATTCACGGCACAACACGAGCGCACAAGCTAAACAAACAAGCGACGGATGACTTTTGCGCAACAAGCGAGCTAGCTGGCGAGTTAACGTTATGATTAAAGGAGCGACGATAGCCTTTGCCTATCTCGCTCGGCAATGGCAGCGCCGGCAGCAGGCGGCGGCGGCGGCACTTGCANAGGCTAGCTAGCCGCCAGTTTTGGACGCTCGAAGGCAAATGGTTGGTTGGTGGACTTAAGCGGGCGCGAGAGGCTTGCAAACTTACCAAAAGCAAATTTGGTCCAACGAGTGGAGCTCTCGTTTGTGAGCAAATGTTGTCGCCTATTTGCCGCAATGGTCAGATAATTTGGTCCGCTTTTAATTGGCGCAAACTCGTCACCTTTGAGCTCCAACGTGACATTCGTGTTCCCTTGCTGGCCGCTCCCAATGCTTGATACCAGATCAAAGCTCATGACAACAACATAAGCGCTCACTAGCTCACCAATTTGAAGCGAGCCGAGCCCATGGTCACTTTCGTTGGCGGCCAATTCAAGTCTCGCGCTCAATCTGGTTCCCTGGTGGCTCAATTGTTCGCTTCCGCTTTGAATTGGCAAGTGTTTAACAAGACGGCGCAAGTGTTCCTTTTCATAGAGATCAAAGTGGACAGAGGCTAGCAGCTTGCTTGCATTCGCCTGCTGCTCGTCGGCCCATTTAAATTTAGATGGGCTAGGCTGGCGCAAATTGCACTCGATTGAAATGAGTTGCAATTTTTGTGGCCCAACCGAGTGGTCAGCTTGCATCGCTTGGTTGGAGTTGGCGGCCACTTTTCTCGATTGTGATCCGGCAGCAGTTTGGCCCCAACCAGAGGGGAGCAGGGTGGCCGCGCACCGATCGATCGCGAGCTCCTCCTGATTAGCGGGCTCGTTAGGCTCAGCTGCCGATAGGAGGATGTAGAAATGAGTTGGGTGACAGTTGCGATTAGAGACTTGAGTTGAGGTCAAATTAGGCCGCTTTCAGGCATTAGACTGCAGTCGAGGGATAGTAGAGTTGCAGAGGCGAGAGAAAGACTAGACTTGACTAGACTAGACAGGATCCAAGTAGACTAGATCAGACTAGACTAGGCCAGACTAAACTGGTAACTTGCTCTCACGCTCAGCAACTTTCAGTCGAGCTAGCGAGTGAAGCCGGCGAGTCTCATTTTACCTGCTTGACGGCGGCCCGATTTTCAATTATAAAATCACTTACCCTCAAACTGCACTCTTATCGAACATGAACTCCTTTCGTTGGAACCAAATTTATCACTTGCATAACAGGTGAGGAGATTTTGATCTTGGAGGAAATTTAAATTATTGGCAAATAATTGTGATTGGCCGTTTTCTAGTTGTTGTTGTTGTTGTTGTTGCTCTTTCCCTTGCTCTTGCTCTTGTTGGCCAATGGACGGATTTTGAATGCTTATTAATTTCGAGATTGGTATTGTGTTTGAGCTTGAGCTTGCTAGCAAAATTTGACTCCCATTCGTTGAGTTGAGTTTAAAATAAAATTTGCTTGATTTCAAATCGCTTATCACAGGACAATAGACGGATGGAGCCTTATCAGTTAGTGGCTCGTTTGGCGCATTAACATTGGCATTAAGCGTATTCAAATAGCCATTGGCCTCGCAACTAGGTGGCCGGCCAACAACAAACCTGACTGGCGCACTTCTACTTTGGCCCGCCAAATTTCTCGCCTCGCAGGCAACCTCCAGGGGGCGCTGCCAGTCAGCTAGCGGGTCAGCCTCCTGCTGGCCCTCGGCCAATTGGAATACGATAGTTTCGCCCGCTTGGCTCGAGTTACGTGCCAATCGGTGAAGCACTCGAATGGGTTTTGTTTGTTCCGGCGAGACTTTTGTGGGCCCAACGAGCCACTCGATGTGGCCCAAAAGTGGCGGATTTGCCCAGCTAACAAGACACTCGAGGCTTACGTTTTGGCCGGCAGCGAGCGCAACGGGCTGCTCGCCCTGGCCATCGCCGGCAAACTTGCGGTTGCCTATGGAGGCCAGCCGGAGTTGCAGCTGGGGCACGTGGGTTATGCTCAGCCTGACCGCCGTGCTCAGCTTGATTGGGTTCGAGGGCCGGAAGCTGTTGTAGAGTTCGTTTGCCGCCGAGCACTGGAGGCGGCTCTCGTGTTGGCCAAGGCCAATGTTGCTAACCCTAAGCGAGCTCCACTGGACCAGCCGCTCGTTCCTTCCGTTTGCTTGGGCCGAACTCTCGAGCAAGCGATTTGTTTGAGCGGCTTCCTCGCTAACAAGTAGCTGGTCACCGCGCGCTGCCTCCAAGCGGCGCCACTCGATCTTGGCGGCCGGTTGAGAGCCAGCGACGCGGCATAGGAGTTGCACCTCCTGGCTGCCCGGCTGGCCGGCCGCCAGGTTTATATTGATGCGCTGGCCATCCGCCAGCTGGGTCAGCTCAATCTGGTTCCCNTCCTCCTGCGTCGCATCAAGTCGGCTTCGGCTCGAGACGAGAAACATTTGGATTTCCTTAGGGCGAGCTGGCGGTGGATTTGGGGCGCCGCAATCAATCATTTGATGGCGCGCATATTGGCCAGCGAGGGGGGGGGGCGGAGCGTCGAGTGGAGGCGACAATTAATCGGCTGTCGCAGAAGGAGCTGATGAGAGCTAAGAGGAAACAACAGGAGCTGTTTTTGGTGACTCCTCCCACCTGCTTACCATTCGAGCGCACAAATATGAGCGCCATTGCCGGCTCAATGGCGGCCAATTTATCAGCGAGCTGGCGCTCATTTGCGGCGATCGCCTGCGCAAGTGGCTGGCGAGTGTTGCTTGCGCCGCACACGTAGAGGGCGCCGCTGGTCGTGCCAGCGAGCGGCGCCTCTAGGCTCGCAGCGCCTAGCGCCGCCGAGAGTCTGGCCGCCAGCCAAGCGTGCTGCTCGCCGAGTCCATTGTTTGCCTCCGCTAGCCTGTTGGCGCTCATGTTTGTGCTAACGCTTCTGTTTGCATCAATTAAACTGGTCGCAGCCGAGCACACAAATCCGAGGCAGCCGATGGAGGCGCTCGGCTGGCTTTGCGCGGCTGAGATGGGCGCCAGTTGGAGCGAGCCGCCCGCCGGCCACTGGAGGCGCCACCAGGCTAGCGTTGCGTTCGGTTGGCCTGCGCGTTTGGGTGCGTTAGTTTGGTTGGTTTGGTGGGCGGGCAAGAGTTGAGCGGGGGCGACACTGGAAATGTGTTGGCCGCCCTTCGAGGGCTGAAGGGCTGCCCGACGGCTTCGGCCCTTCAATTAGCAGGCGGCTCGAGTCAAGGAGGCCGCCGGGCGGCGCCAATCAGGCGCCAAGCTCGGCGGCCAGCAGGGCCGACAGCCCGGCGTCGGGCGGCCTGAAAGTGCAACTAACCGTCTCTGGCGCTGCACTCCACTTCCATCGGCTCGTCCTCGTTCGTCTCCAAGAGGCCGATGGGTGGCCTATGTTGTTGTTGTTGTTGTTGCTGCTGCTGTTGGTGCGCTCGATTGGCGCTGGCGTTGATGGCAAATCTCGGGAGAGTTTGCGCGGCGGCGCTGGCCTCGCGCGGCCACAAATCAACCGGGCGCCCGTTTGCGGTTCTGATCTCCACTTGCGTCACCGGCGCTGGCCAGTTTTGTGTTTGCGTTTGGGTTTTAGGTTGGTTTGTTTACGATTATTAGTCGCCGCTTGTGAATGGTGAGCGCCAGTGGCTTTGGTTGGCCTTAGGAGAAGCACTCACCTATCACCTCGAGCCTGCTCAGCTGGTACCTGGTTCGCGCGAAGGCAAAGTCAACGCGACACTTGTAGTGGCCGGAGTCGCTAGCCTTGAGTTGCTCGATAATCAAATAAGCGCGCGCGCCCTCCACTCTGGCGGCAACGCGGGGCCGCGGCTGCAGCTGCTGCTGCTGCTGCTGCTGCTGCCTCTGCTTGGCCGCGCCTGGGCTCGAATTGCGCGCACCTGACTCGTTAGCTGGCGGCCCATTGTAATCCAATTGCGTCGGCTTGATTAAATCCTTGGGCCGAGTGTGCGCCTGTGGCCGCTTCCCTTGGCGCCAGTCCAAGCTGAGCAGCGGTTGGCCAGTTGCGCGTTCGCCTTTGTACCAGAGGAGCAGCTGAACGCGCTCCTCGGCCGACTCCACTTCCTCCTGGCTCCGGCCGCCCGCTTGGTGGGGCGGCGGCGGCGGCGTGAGCTCGCACTCAAACTCCGCGCGCTCGCCCTCGAGCTTGCGCACGAGCGCGGGCGAGTGTCCTGCTGGGCGCGGTCGGGTTAGTTCGGGATCTCGCGGGTGGGCGTGCAGGCGGGCGGGCGGGTTGGCTGGTGGAGGGCGCCAACAACTAGGTCCCTCCCCCCCCCATGTCGCGCGCGGGCAAGGTCGCCGGCCGCTTGCAAAATCGGCCTCCCAAATGCGCGCCCCAATTGGCTTGCGCAATCCAGCCTAGCCGCTCCAACTCGCTCGCCTGAATCTGAATCCCAGTTGGCCGACTAGCTAAGCTGAACGTTGCGCAGTTTTGCTGGTCTGCAAGCCGAACAAGGGCGCGCCGAACGGTAGCCAGGTGAACTGCAGTCGCTTGAATGGCGGTGAACCCAAGTCGAGTCAAGCCGAGCCGAGTTGAGCTGAGCTGAGCTGAGCGAGAGAGTTGACAATAATTGGCCGCCGCCGACCCAACGAGTTCAGGTAAGTTCAAGGCGAAGGCGGCCCATTTGGTGGCTGCGAGCGAGCGCTCGTTGGNCCAACTCGCTGGCTCGGCCAGTGTCGCTTTGGTTGCGACGAGGTGACAGCGCCAACAGGAGCGACGGCGACACTCTTGGCCCGCCGACAACTCTAACCGGCCGCCGCCGCCCTCACCTGGCGGCCGGAGGGCGGCGATTGCAATTTGCCGGCCAAGCGGCTGGCCAACTCCATCCTGTTTGTTCAGCGCTGTCGGTGGCGCCACCCCCGAGCGAGCGGCCGCATCCGCGTCCAGCTTGAGCGCGTCCGTTTGCTCGCGCGCGCCCGAGCGTGCGTTTTGTACACTTTTCAATGCTCCAGTGGCGCCCACTTCCGGCGCGCTCGCAAGCCTAATGATCGGCATTTGTTACGAAGCTCGCGCGGCTCCTCATATCTGCGCCCGGCTTTGCTTGCTGCTCGCTCGCTCGCTCGCTGGCCGGCTGGCTGGCTGGCCGGCGACAGCGGACAATGCGCATTATGCTAATCATACGGCATCTGCCTGCGGCTGGCGCGCACAAACACGGCTCAGGTGGCCGCGTTGGGGCCACTTGGGCCGGCCGCTGCGTTGCGATTAGGCTGCCCGCCGAAGCAGCTGGCCGCTGCGGCTGCGGCTGCCGCCGCCGCCACTGCCGCCCATCCGGCCGCCTTACCGCCCGAATCCATAAATCATCTTGATTTGCTTGGCTCGTCCCAATTGGGCCGCCATTAGCGTTCAACTGGGCGGCCGAGCTGGCCAGCGCAAGCTCGACTCGATCGGCCGCCCGCAAGCCGAGAGGAGGGGCGCAAAGTCGACAGGCCGCGCCGAGTCGCTTAAAAGTGCGACCGGCAGCGCCAGACTAAACCAAACCAAACTAAACTCGACCCAACTTAACCAAACTCGACCGAACCAAACCAAACAAGCGGAAGGAGCGAGGCCGAGCGGCAATTTGGCTAAATGTTTGCGCTGAATATTCGTCGCCCGCCCGCCCGCTCGCTCGCTTGCTGCCGCTCCACTGGAGGCCAGTTGGGGCCGCCAAAAACAAGCGGCCCCCACCTGCAAACTGGCCGCGCGTTTGCGCTCCCAAAGTCGGCCGCTCTCGCTGCAAAGCTCTCAAGTGTCAACTTGTTCCAGAAAACAAAACTTCCGCAACAAAGTGTCGCCTCCTCCCGCTGCAAGGGGCGGCTCAGTGTTGCTGGCCTCCTTGCGAGTGGCCACTCGATTGCCTTTTGCTCGCCCAAATTCCCGCCGCTCCGTCCCCCGTTTGGCCAAAAATGGATCCGCTCATTGTGCAACCCCCTCGGCAGCACTTGGCGGCTCACCTGTGCGCGAGCGCCGCTTAGATAAGCGGAACAGAGCAAAGCTTGGCTCTCAGGCGATTGGTTTTTGTTTTCGCTTTTGCTTCCGCTTCCGCTTTGCGACGACTCTCCGCGGCTGGCAAGCGAGTTGGCCAGCGGCGGGAGATTTGGGCGCGCGATAGCCGGCCAACGCGCGCGCGCCCTCCAACCGCCAACTCAGACTCAAAGCCAGATAAGAGCCATCTAATTGAAGCGCCAGCCCCAACAAACTCCAGATTCTCATCTCAATTGCGCTGATGGATGCAAATCAAGCCATTTAATTCGCCTTTGCCGCACATTAGACACACTGCAAAACAGGAAGCGAAATTGGATCCCCCGCCCAAAGTTGGCATCGAGCAGGGGCGCCAGTTTGTTGGGGCCTCCAGTTTCGGGGAGCGAAATTGGGGGCCCCAACACTTGGCTGCCAGAGTTCAAAGTCTAGCTAGTCGGGAAGCCAATTAAGTAACGCGCTCGGCCGGGCGGCTCACCTGCAGCCAGGTTGGCTCTCGATCTCCCCTCTGCTTTCCCCCCCCCTCAAAGGGCAATTCGTTGCCGCCGCCGCCGCCGCCGTCCAACAGTGAGCCTGATCTGGATTCAATCAAGATTGATCATGTGCGCCGCTGAACAGAGGGGCCGCCGCCGCCGCCGCCTCCTCCGACCCTCTGGCCGCATCATTGCGGCGGCCGGAAGTGGCGCGATGATTCAATTAAAAGTGACAACACCGGCGGCGGCACAATCGGCTCGGCCGGCGGCTCTGGGCCGAGCTCAGTGGGCCCGAATTGAATTTGGCGCCAAAATGCCCCCTCCAATCTTGCTGTCCGGCAACACTTTTTCTCTCCGCCCGCTTGTGGCTCGAGCTCGGTTTAGTTCAGCTCGGTTAGCTCTGGGCCCCCTTTGGTTTGCGCGCGAGAGCAGGATAAGAGGGGGGCCAGCAAACGCGAGTTTGGGGATTGGATCTTTGGCCAGGCTCGATAAGCATCGGCCTGGGGGGCTTTGTTGTCGGCGTCGTGGGCGGCGTTGGCGCTCTTGTTGGGCGCTTGTTTGTTCAGCGGGCGGCCGTTTTGGGTTTCAAGCTCCGCCGCTGCATTCGAAACCCGAAACAGAGCGGCGCCAGTTAGACACAAGGCGGCTCTCTGTCTCTATCTCTATCTCTGTCTCTGGGCCGACTGGCAGGTAAGCGCCGGCTGACAGTTGCAGGCGCGCCCGGAGCCACGCAGCCAAGGCCGGCTCCTGTTTAGCGGCCGCAAGCGCGATGAACGGCTGAGGCTGAGGCCAGCAGAGCCGGCGCCCACCTGGCCGCCTTAATTGCTCTTCTGCGGGCGCCAGCTCGCCGGCAAAGTCAGCCCCTAAAAGGAGCAACGAGCGCGATAATTAATTCAACTCGAGCAAGCGCTGAATCGAGCGGCCGGCTCGCTCGATGGGCCAAAAAGCGGAAGTGTCGCCGCGATGGGAGGCGAGCGAGCCAGCCGGCCAGTCAACCGGCCGCAGCTCAAGCCCAAGCTCCAGCTCCGGCTTCAGCTTCAGCGAGCCAATAGCGCCTAGGGCTGCGCTCAAAACAAAACCCCAAAAGGAAACTCGTGACTTGGATTTAATATCTCGGAAGCTAAACTCGCTCGCCTTGTTTGTCCACCTCCAACACTCGAGCCTCTCGAGAGCGGAAGGCCAAGCAACTGCTCGCTTATAAATACACTTGAGCTTGAGCTTGAGCCTGCTGCCGGAAGTGGCTGGCTCCAGTTTGGGCGACGGCGGGCGGACTTCTGGCCGCTGGGGTCGCTTTCTCGGCGGGACGCTCGTTTCGCAGCGGGCGGCGCGGCNCCCCCAGGACTGGCCGTCCATATCGCCGCGCCGCCGCGCCGCCCTGACGCCAAATTGCGCCCAAACGGAGCGCAAAGTCGCCGGCCGGCCGGCCGCTCGCAAGGCTTGGAAGCGCGTGCAAGTCGCACCAAACCAAACCAGCTCGGCTCAGCTCAGGTCAGCTCAAACCAAGCCGAGTTGTGGAGGCGAATAGGGGGCAAAACTTACCTGTCTCCAGACTTGTTGGCGCCCATAATTGCGAGCGCTCGCTTGCTGACTCCTGCTCTTGCTCAAATTGCTTGCTTTGCGGCNGCGGCAGAGTTATGAGGAGCAGGAGGAGCAGCACTCTAGGGGGCGCTGGCGCCGCCACTCCGCTCCTGTCCGGCATTGCGCGTTTCTGCGTCCTGACACACACTTGCCTCCGCCAACCTCTGGCCCCTCCTGCTTCCTGTCGCGACTGCCGCCGCCAGGAAGTGGCCACTTTCAGGGCCACCCAAAGGCGCCTCCCTCCGCCGGTGGGGCCGCAAGGGTTGGCTGGCGGCCGTTTGAGTCTGCGTGGGAGGCGCCGAGTTTGCGTCTGCGTGCGCCGGGGATGCGCGGCGGCCGGGGACTTCGTTTGCGGAGCGCCAGGGGGCGTTGGCGCAGGTTTGCGCGCTCGGCCCCAACGAGCAAAGGGCCTTGAATTTGCGCGTCTCGCCCATTGGTGCTGTCATAGGATTATTGCAGGGGCGCTCGCAAACCATTACGTGGCCGCGTATTTGGCGGCCCGGCTTGCCTGCTCCATCGGTGCCGGGAGGACAGTAAAACAGACGACTCCATTCAAATGACTGATCGGCCGCCGCTCGCCGCCAGATTGTTGCCAAGATATGCCGCCGAAAGCATCCCACTCTCACCTGTGTGGCGGCGGCGGCGGCGGCGGCGACAGCAATTAAGCGGCCTTGCGAGAGCTGCGACCTGTTTGCGGCGCTCCAGCTGCGTTTCGGTTTTTGGCGAGCGCGACAGGAAGTCGCTCGGCCTGCGCAGGAGGCGCGCGACATCCGACTGCGGCGGCGGCGAGGACTCGTCCATATCGCACGTCCGCCGCTTGCAAAAAGCAACAGGCGGCTCGGCCGGCCCGCCGGGCGCTGACGTGAGCCTTGGTTGCGAGCGAGGCGAGTGGGAGAGGCGAGGAGTTGGTTTGCGGCCGCCTGAGGGCCGCAGGTGAGCCCATGGCTGGCTGGCTGGCTGGCTGGCTGGCTGGCTGGCTGGCTTCGTGCGCTTGAACTTGAGCCCGGCCGCCCAGAGCAGTCCGGCAACGCATAGAGCTCTGCAATCAAGCCAGCCAGCCAGCCCGGCCGCCCTGCCCGGCCCGGCCCGGCCGGCTGAGCGAGCTGGGAGCCCGCTGAGCTCGGCCGACGAGGGGAGGCAGCGGCAAGCTTGATGCTAAACGCGATGCCCGAGATGAGTGAAACCAGATTGTTGTTATTATTATTATTATTATTATTAGCTTTCAGTTGGCAGTCGGCCTTGTTGGTGCGCCTGCGGTTGCAATGTCGTCGCTTGTGCGCGCAACTGTATGGACCCGAGCGGGAATCCCTCCCTTCGCTGCCTCTCTCTGGCTGGCGGCCGCGCTCACGGAGTTCACCTGTTGCTCGGTGTCACAGTCGGCTCATTGTTGTTGTCGCTGCTTCGCCTTGCTCTGCTCCCACTGGCGGCGCTGTCGCAATTGAAGCCTAAGCGGCAAATTAATCTTATTCGCGCTGCTCCTCGCGCTGGCGTAATATTGTTGCCGTTGCGCCTTGCAGTCGNCGCCGCCGCCGCCGTCTCTGTCGGGCGCAAGCTTGCGGGCCGGCCGCGCGCAGCCTGAGCGGCCGGCCGATAGGCGGCGGCGGCGCCCAGAGCCGACCACTCGGAGGAGGAGGGGAGCCGTCGACAGGTTGTTTGCGCTCGCTCGCTTCCTGTCCGTCGGTGGCGCCGCAGTCGCTGTTACAAATTATGCTGCTGCCGCCGCCGCCGCAGCCGCTTTCAAAATCGCCTCTGCCCGATCGGCCGGCCGCGCAGACGGGCGCCGTGAACTTCAAACGGCGGGCCCGAGCTGCACAATGGGCAGCCTGAGCAGCAACAACAACAACAACAAGTTGACCTTCTCATTTCCATCCGCCGCCAAGCCAAAGGCAGCCGATGGACAATCGAACGGTAGCGCTGCAGCTGGCACCTTTGCAGTCCAGCAGGAAACTCTGGCCGCCGGCCATTCTTGTCTTGTTCGAGTCTCTTTTATGTGACAGCAATTATCTGTTGGGCAAGGCAGCGAAAGTCTTTGGGCAAGCTTGAAATATTGAGCCTAGCCGGCCGAGTGGTGGCTGGCGGCCGCTCAGTCGGGAGATACTTTTTAGCCTGCGGCGCGCGCGCTCGGCTCGGCCGGCGAGCGTGTGAGTCAGGCAGCCAGCAAGCCAGCCGACCGGCTAGCCTTGCGAGCGGCCAACTCGACCAGCCAAGCCGACTGCAGCCGGATAGGCAGGCCGCTTTTTGCAGACCAAGCGGGCGTCTCAAAAACACCAGTCGCCCGCTGCAACGGCGGAAATGCGCCGCC
>Ga0058699_1000273_pt1 | contig 15634 bp, 7 predicted proteins | sample AgamicAtPe_FD_55078 | JGI IMG/M metagenome (GOLD analysis project Ga0058699, IMG submission 55078) | Agave microbial communities from Guanajuato, Mexico - At.P.e | ecosystem: Host-associated > Plants > Phyllosphere > Phylloplane/Leaf | place: Guanajuato, Mexico | collected 2012-10-15 | reverse complement strand
AGAGACGGATTGCGTGGACTGGAGGCAAAATCCTCAGGACATAGATGGACGGAGCTGATCTGGCCGCGAAAATCCCTCTACTGGAACTGGCGGCGCTGTCGNCGGCGCCGCCGCCCCAAATGGGCCGAACGTAANTGGCGCGCCCATGGCCAAGCTCCACATAAACTTGCCAGAGCTAGTTTGCTCCTTCGAGAGAGAGCAGCAAACTTCTACTTCGTTTCACTCTCATTCTATTATTATTACTACATTAAATCATCTCAATTCTCTATAATATATCATCGCAAATTGCAGTCAACTTCTATCTCATCTTCCAGGCTCGCCGCCACTTGGCTTCAGCGGACAGCGCCGCCGCAGTCGCCCGCTCGTGCAATGTCCGCGGCTTGAGGGCCGCTCCAAGTTTGAGTGGCGCCAAGCGGTCGCTCTGGCGGCCACCGGTGGTTGGCCAGCCTTGGATTGGGCGCGTCATTTAAACTACAGATTACGCAGCCAGCGGGTTTGGACATTTTATCTTGCCGAACAAGTAGCAAGCGGCCGCTTTAGTCCGGATGGCCAGCCGGCAAGCTTGGTTCTTATTACAACTATTGGCCAAACGAACACACGGCCGCCAATTTCTGAACTAGGCTAACAACTCAACCGGGCCAATTCTTGCACGAAACCATTAATTCTCGTCACGAAACTCTCATCAGCCGGTGGCGAGCTGGCCAGCCTCCGTTTGTGTGTATGAGATTTCTATCTTAACAATGCCCACTCGGCGCAACGATAGGAGCTAGGTAGTCGAATTTGACGAGGAGGCGTCGAAAGCGTTTGCGAGCGGGCGGACGCTGTCGGGGGTGGCCAAATTGTTGGGAAAATAGCCGCTATCGAATCCAATTGAACCAACAAGAGGCCAGCTCACCTCGGATTTGGCGCTAACTCGAGCAAATTGTGTCGGAATGGCGAATGAGTCGCATTGGGCAACCTGTTAGCCACTTCTTCGGGCGCAATTGTTTCGAATTTTCCAAATTCGAGTCCATCGCCAGCAATGCTAATGCATTCTCTTATCGTGCTTCAAAATCTTAATAAATCCTCATTTCCCCTCTCTCTCTCTCTCTCTCTCGCCTCATCGAATCAGAATTTGCCTCATTCGCAAGCAAGATCCTGAGATATTTGATCATCAGCCAAGCCGAGAGGCCAACTCAAGAGGCTCAAGAGGCTCAATTGGCCACCTGGGTGCCATTTGCTCCGAGGCTAGGCAGGCAGGTGAGTGCCGCACACAGCTTCGCCTATGCAAACTAGACTTGCGGCCAGGAATCAACCACGCGCAAGGTGAGTGAGAACAGCTTCGAGCGTTTAACTTGGGATGACCAAACGGATACCTTGTTCGTTCGGATCCCTCAGCCGACCCCCCCCCCAAAAAAAGAACGGCGCCAACCAATACAAATTTACATTCCCTGCATGGTCCTAACTTCCATGAATAGATTACAAGTCGTTTTGAATGTTTATCTAGCACCCGAATGGCGCATCAAGGGGAGGCGTAGTCAGAATGGGCCACGAAGACTCGTGGGTTTTAATCGGCCCAGTGAGAGGTATCCACCTTGGCAAATTTGTCTCCTCCCAGAAGTGAGTTGGCGGGAACATAAATTGGCAGCCTCGTTTGTGTCTCCATTTGGAGGCTCCACTCTCCAATTCTGTTGCTAGCTGGGCACAAATTATTCCCAACTCTTGGCTGGCTTGTTTGTGTAAGCTACGTGACGCGCGTTAAAATCGACTCAGTCCAATTGGTGATGGCATGCAAGCGACTCTTAGGCAAGCAAGCAGAGTTTAGCACGCAGCCTGCTGAGGCTATAGTCTCGATCGGACGGAGAGCCAGATCTCACAGGTGTCAGTGTTCCCCTATGCAACCAGGACGAGAGTCAAGAGGTCAAAACTTGTTATGAGCGGTTGCAACCTTCGAAAGCCCCGCTATCAATCGATTTGAGCCAGCCAAGATTAAGCACTCGCAACTGGCTCCAGGATTAACGGTGTCACTGGCGCCGCAGCCACAATCGCCTCGGCTTCGACCGCGGCGATCGATGGGTGTCTTATTGGATTTGGGTCGAGTGGTCGCTGCAGACTCGATCGGCACCATTGGATGGGTTAGCATCCTTTCTCTCCGGCCTCTTTCTCTCTGCTCAGACTGAATCCGATTGGCCGCGCTGTAATGGGAGGCTTTGGTGGTGCCAACCGGCAGCCAGTCTAACGGGTAATAACCGTTGACTTGCAGGCGGCCACCCAAGTTTGGTGTGCAGATACTGCAATTGAAGGCTTTAGAGAAATCTCCCTCCCCACTCTGCCTTCAAATTCTCATTGAAAATATCGGGCTGACATTCGAACCCTAGGAACACTAATCGTTCTAGTCTTGGCCAAAGTGAGGAGCGTCGATGTGGAGTCCCAAATGTCTCCGCGCGCCAATATCAACAATCCTCCGCTTGTCTAGGGTTGCGAGCTGATTTTTGGGTTAAATTATGATTAAATTATGATGATCGGCAAGCCAGCGAGCCCAGCAGCCGACTCCTATTGGATCCCGGTTTCGGCTCAACGAGACGCCCGAAAGGAGAGTTTGCTCTAGCCACTCGCTCGACAAGGTTGCTCCAGCTTGCCGCCCGGATTGGATGCAGTGAGTTGAGGAATTGACTCTGACTTAACTGAATAACGATCATTAAGGCTGAGCTTGTGGCGCCAGTTCGTGGGTCTTCTTGAGGGGAGCTGACGATTATGCCATTCGAGCCTGTGGGCTTTCGAACTGGTGAGATCCGCCATGATCGAAGGGGCCACTAATGGAAACAAAAGCGCCCGCCGAGCCCTTGGAGGCTCTGGGTTTCGCGCGCTCGGAGGCGCGAATTTTAGCACTCTTGGCGCCAAACTCAAACCGTCTGAACGCCGCAAGCCAGCTAACACATTGAGCACACACTCACACTGGAGGCACCGCTTCTCGTTCCAAAATTGTCGCCATCGGCCAGCCAGCCTTCGGGGATGATTTGGATAGCCGGCCCAAACTTAGCACTAACTGCTGGCCGGCGCCAACTTGTCGGTGGTCCAGCCCTTAACTGCTGGTTTAGCTTGGGCTGTTAAGTTATCTCAAGTGGATATCGTTTGGACTTTTGGGGAGCCGGGAGGAGCATGGGTGCCGTTTTGGGATTTTGTGCGCATTTTGTGTCCAAAAGCTCGAGATTCAATTTTAAAACTCATCACGGCCTCTGCTGGCTCCCCTTTAATGGAGTCGCCTGGCAACAAAAGTGGCCATTTAGTTTAGACCGTCTGGGTTGTTGGCATCGCTTGCCAGCCAAGCAGTCAATTCGAATGGCGGCTTAGGCGCAGTCTGGCCACTTGTTCAGGGACCGTTGCAAGGTTGCTGGAGTTTCCATCGCTCCTGCTCCTGCCAATAGCGCCGCCTACTCCTCCTCCTCGGCTGCCGCCTCCGCCGCCAATATTGCTTAACAATTTGCGGCCACCCTCTCACGTTTCCTCTGCCGCCTTGGATCGTCGGCCCGGCTTAGGTTGCCGCGATTTCGCGTTCGCGTGCTGTGCGCGGCCCTATGCGCGCGTCCAGCGCTGCCGGGCCTCATATTTCTCACGCGTCGCAAGCACTAACAACTTCCACCACAACAACAACAACAACGACAACAACAAATGGCCAAACTTTTGGAACTTGCATGAGACATTAGAAGCGAGGCGACGATTCATCGGCTCGCTGGGCCCATTTGTCGGCCTGTAAATAGTGAACAGCAAATGAGCCGGCTGCTTCCACCGCTCGCCTGGTCTCCATTCGCCTCCTAACCTAACAAACTCCGGCAGGTCCCTCGAGTGACGAAATCCATTATATATCGGCGGCGGCCAGTGGGGCGCCAAGTCGGGCAGAGCCGCGAGCAAAAGCTGAGTCGCGCCGGCTAGTAGATCGCCATGCTTGATCAGAGTTAGTGTTGCGCTGGTGGGCCACTTAGCAGTTGGTGGCCAGGGGGAGGGTGTTGCTGGTTTCGGCGGACAGCGCCTAGCGGTTGCTTACGCGGCCAGTTTCCGGCCGAACTTGTTCCGGCGGACACGAGCTAGGCTCGCTGGTTGGCTCATTGGCAAGCGTCAGCCAGTCTAGTCTGCTTGCTTGGCTGGTCGGTACAAAAATCGAATTAGCTCTTGTCCTTGGTTTGCAGAGGAGGGGGGAGGCTGAATTTGAGCTAGCCGGGCACCTGGCGCTCCGAGCACGCGAGCCAATCTTATCTGGATCTAAGCCCGCCAGCGCTCCCTGTCACCAGGTGCTCCATCACAAGGGCGCGCCTCTGGACACCGAAAGCGGCTGCAACCTGGCCCAGGATAGAGCTTGCAGGGAGTTTCTGTCTCAATGCGACACTTTGCGACTGGGCCGATGGGCCGGACGCAAAGTGCTGCCCGATTGGATGATGGATCGTCGTTTATACGCATCAATCTAGCACAGTCGCACGCTAACCACAATGGCGCGCTGCTTCAATTGCTCGCTCTCGGCCTTCAATAAGCCCGGCGAAAGTTAACCCAAAACTTTGGAGAACCAGAGAAAAGTTTGAACACTCTCTCCAATTATGTGTGAAACAAATTCATCGCCCAAGTGCATAGGTGCAAATTGATGCAGGCAAAACTTGGATGCCCCCTTGGAGCAACCCAAGAGTCTTGGATGGACGAAGCTGCTCTCGAGAGGTTGGGTTTGCTTAGGTTCTGGTTTGGCTTAGTTGGAGAGTCTGGCGCGTGAGAGGGCGAATTAGCGGCCAACTAGCTCGATCGTTCGAGGGTTGGCCTTTCAATCCATTATTTTGCTTAGTGGCAGTGAGGCTGGCTGACAAAACGCCTACGCGACCTCCCACTATGAGAGGGCGGCGGCAGCGGCAGCAACCTCGATCATTAGTGGACACTTGGCCCTCGGCCCTCCAATGCACTGGCCTCCAAAGCTCGAGTCGGCCATTGATTTTGTTCCGAGGATGATGTTTCACTACGATACCAACCGTTGGCTCAGCCAGCCTCCAGCGCTGGCTAGCTGGACGCACAATTTCCGATTATTATCTTCGCCTCTCCCCCGAGTATTGGGCAAAAGTTCATTTACTTCCCGTTCCACTTGAACAGGCATAGGAGTCTCTTCAGTTGGCCAGCACGGCTAGCCTTTCGACCTTGCAGGCCAAGGGTGGCGCCGGCTCTCATTTGGCGCGAGAAACCCGAGAGAGAGAGAGATATTGAGAGATATTCGACTATGCGAGCGCGTACAGCTAGCTTGGTTGGGCAGCGCGACAGGGATATAATTTGCATTCAGCCTTGGCGCAGCCAGCTCAAACGTCGCAGTCAAAGTTGGAGACCTCCGCGGCCCTCTAACTTTGATTAAAGGTCTGCCTTTCACCTGGCCCCTCTGTCTGTCACCTCGCGCCCATCGATTGAGCTTCACTTTGAATGATGAGATTTAGCCTGCAAGCCTTCTACAATGGGCAAGCTAGCGCAACATCCCTCGTTGCGAGCACCAATTCCATTCGAGCGCCCTACTTGCTCGGCTAGAGCAATAAACTGTCCTTTGGTCTCGTCTCCTTGCAACGACGAATGCTCGAGTCGGATTGGGTGTTGGTGAGCGACCCATTGGTTGGCTGGCCCATTGTCCAATGGAGTTGGCTCAATGTCGAGCGCCTTGGGCACATTTCTCCTCGCGCCTCGGTCCTCTTGTTTGCGACGTCTTGCGCCGGAAAAGGAGTGAATCATACGCGAGAGCGGCAACAGAATCAAGCGGTCAAGCAACTCCAGAGACGAGCTCCATTTGCGTTCGCCAAAAGGATTGCCTCCATCAAGCCAAAGGGTGCGTGATTGTGGCTGCAAAGTGACCGACAGTTGCACGATTTGGCCGAGCTTGGAACGACAACTTGCTTGTCAAACACAAACATACGGTTTGAGCTCAAACAAGCTGGCAACCACTACAGTAAGCGAGCTCGAATGGCCCAGCCACTCGAGCCTCGTCCACCGAGATGGTTCGAATCATTGTCCAGCCCTTTGGGTTGGACAAAAGTGCTGCGGTTTGGGGGCCAACCGAGTTCAGCTGGATGGAATCTCTTGTTTGGTTTGATTTAATTTTGAGCCACTCTCGGGCACTTGAATGCGGCGCCCTCCATCTGCTGGACGGACGTCTATTTTGGCAAAAGCAAATTGAAGTTTTCCCGCCGAGCAACTGGAATTAGAATTTAGGTTTGTCTCTCATCAGTCTGGCGGCAATTCGAGGCCGGCTACTCGCATTGCATTGCGAGCTGAGCCCATCAAGAGTTGGGCGACGCAAGAGTTTGGTGCAGGTTGCCGTTGAGCTAGATTGGCGTCGCCCCCGCGCCAACCTCTGTACTTCCATTAAGTTCACTCCAACTATTCTAATGGGCCAAAACACGGACCAGACGGATCTGACTCCGACCTTTATCCTGTTTAGTTTGCAGGGACCAGCTAGGCGGCCCTTGTGCTAACAGCAAACGCGCGCCCGTTTCGGACGCAAACAGGCTGTTGCTACTTGGGCGAGGGATCAACGTTATATAGCTGCATTGTAGGCCATCCAACTACTATGGTCTGATGCTGAACGAGTCAATTGCACCCACGACGATGGGAGCTCTATGGTTGGAACCGAAAACAAACGGGCCACTCGGAAACTCTGAGGAGCCCCCACAAAGCGCTCTGTTCAATCTCGTCCGCTTACCTTTTCCCAGTTCCAAGTGGAGGATTGGCTATGGCGCCACAATTAATTGGGCCGCTTGTTGGGTTGATGGGTCTAAGCGTGAATCGGCACTCCTTACAGATGGACAATCGATCGCTTCCAGAGTCTGCGAGGGTCGGCACGATTTGCGTTGACGCCATTGGAGAGCTGCCCGGTATCTCACCTGAGTGCGCTTGTTGCCTCCCCAGACAGGCAAAACTGGGCGGCCGTTTGTTGTGTATCCGATCCAAGGCAATAAATTAAATCATGGCCGCGATTGATTGGACTGACTGCTAGGTCGGGCCAAACCAAACTAAGACCGGCGTTCCACAATAAAAAGGAACGCGAGCGTCCTCTAGATCAGCGCTGGCCACCGCATGTGTAGCCATCAATTCTGGCCCCAAAGAGGCCCCCAACGCAGCTCTAATTAAGCCACAACTAAGCGAGCAAAGTGGCCAACCGGCCGGTGGCCCAGAACGCGGGCGGTTAGGCCTTGTTTGTCATTAGAAACCGTTGGCCAAGTTGCCGGCCAGCGGAAATCCGATCCTGCGGCCCAAAACTCAACTGTCTGGTTGGCCAATTTGGGCCATCAAACAAAGCAACACAATGCAGCTTTAGACAGTGATTATATTCAGCTAGCACGCTTATAGTGGGACGAAATCATCTGGTTCCGAAACTGCAGGCTAGCTGGCTCAATTTTGCATGCTGATGCTTGGTTTTGGCGGTCTCTCCTCCAATTGAGCCTTGAAAGCGAAACTAGCCCAACTGGAGGTCGCCAACTGGGGACGAGCGAGTTAGGCCCTCTAATTCTTGCCAAATTAGCGCGAAATTCAAGCAGGATTTGCAAACTACCACCACCACTAATGTACTCGGATTGGCAGTGCAGCCGAGAGGGGAGGGGGGAAGCTTGGGACAGCTGAAAGGGGATCCCCATTGACTTGCTTGAACTGGAAGCTAAGCTCCGGCTAACGACATGCCCGCGACTAGCGGATCTTGAAAATTGTTTCCGCTTGTTCTAGCCCGGCTCTTTGGGCGCAACTTCCGCCTTAAAGTAGCGTCCGGGACTGGAGACTTGGGAGCGGATTGCGCAACCAACCATGGGCCGGCCAAGTGCAACTCTGGCTTAGGCGCCAATGCGAACACAGTGCCAGGGACAGCAGCAGCGCCCAGCAGTAGCCACTTGAAACAATAACATGAAGGAAAACAATTCAAATTGAATTAAATCTCTTGAGCTGGCAGACTGGGTGTCGTCAGTGGCGCAAACGTCGATTTGCAACCATTATTGCATAGACGATGCTNGGAGGCCTATGGTAAACAATTTTAAGTGGCGCAAGAGANGATAACCAACCGAGTGGGGCTCCCATTTGCGGGTGGAGCTGCTTCGAGCAACAGCATCCTCGATACGCAATTGGCTTCGTCCGACAAACGCAACTCAAGTGGGCCTAGTTTGTCCACCCAAGAGCTCGCCGGTGGAGTTAAACAGCCCAAAGAGCACGAAAGAGAGGGTCTCTATCTATCTCCCTCCCTCTCAGATGAGCCCCATNCCGCGGACACGCAACCGCTTATCAGATTAACCTNCGGCGATAAGGCCCCGAGAGGAGCCGAATGATCAGCTGGCCAATCAGACGGTGGAACCGCCCGCTAGTCCGGCAGCTCGCCCCACTAACTCAGTGCGAATCGCTACTGACCGCCGCAGCCACTAGCGCCCGAAACCTGGGCCGGCCGCGCTGGCCCAAGCTCGAGAGGCCCATTGTTTGCCTTCGCGCTTGTCTTCTTTCATTGTGCTTTTGTCTGTGAGAACTGGCTCCCAGTTGGTGCACTTCCTCCACCGGAAGTGAGCCCGATGNACTAGCTGGTTTGACAGGCGCTCGCTTGTCGGCCGGCGGAGAGCACGTTGTTGTTATCGCTGTAGTTGTCGTTATTGTTGTTGTTGTTGTTGAGGCCTGAGCAAGGGCGGCACGGCCGCGTAAGCGCCATCTGCTGGCGGCCAAACTCAACTCTGATCNGCAGGCGCAAACCGGCTCCTCGGAGACGAGACCAAAGNACATTAAATAAATTGAATTCACTCAAACAATCACCTACTACATGCGCAACCAGTTAGTCGGGCCTCCAAATAGCTCATTGGCAGTGCATACAAGCAAGCGAACCCTTGAGGGTTGCTCGCGATTGTCCATATGTGGCCGCAGCTGAAGGCGAGCGATCCGAGCGCTAGATCACGCGCTTATCACGCTTGTTGGGCTTCCCGGCAAGGCGAGCGGCGCAATCGGCTTCGTCAGGCAAATTTGTCGCCCGGCCAATCAGTCGGCAGGGCTCCAGACCGCATTGATCCGCGGCCAGCCATCCAAATTCAATTAGCCTAATTGGCGGCTCGCTGGACCGGATGGCCAGCGTGAGCCAGCCGATGGCCGAGCTAACGAGACGGCGGTAGCTGCGGCGACAACAGCAGCCGCAGCGTCGCCGGCTTTAGGTTTTCGAAACACAATAGGGCAGCGCGAGGGCGTGACTGCATCATGCAAATTTGGCCCNATCAAGTTTGGCCGAGTTTGGCCGCGAATAAATCAAATTTGTCATCTCGAGCTGGACCGAGGCAGTCTGGTTGGCCTTAGCGAAGGTGGCGCCACCAAGGACGGTAACTGGAGCGGCCAACCGGCGACCGTTAGGCGCAAGCAATGGCGACACCCACAACTGGCAAACTCGCGAACTGAATCCTGGTTGCTCCTTGTGTTTGGGGCCACTCAAGTTAACTCGAATTTATCCGCTCTCGTGTATCAGCAAGTGGCCAAATATTTGCCATTCAAATGGCGCCCAATCTCATATCTCTGGAGGCAATCGATCATTTGATCTTCGCCCTCCCACTGCGCTCGCAAGTGTTGGCCAACTTGCCTTGCTCGGATTGTAACCGGCAACAGAAAAGAGCTGCCTCCCTGTTCTGTTTACCTTAGACAATCAGGCGCTTGAGTATGGGTTTGTTTGGTTGCCTGGCGCGGGGGCGCCCACCACCAGCGCCAGCAAACAAGCGGGCGCGCGAGGTAGACTGAGACGCGAGAGGCGGCAGAGAAACGGAGGCCCCACTTAGGGCGCCCAGCTCAGCCGAGACAATGTTAGACTGGCGGCCGGGCCGACTTGGTGTATAATTAGCGAGCTCGGGCGCATGTTTGTTATTGGCGGCGGTGGCTGCGGCTGTGGCGGAAAACGTCGAGATTGCCGGCGGAGATGGCGAGAGCATGACAGGCAAACCCGTTCGAGTGTTTACCTCGGCCCGACCCTTTGTTTGCGGACCCGCCCACTCGTTGGTCGCTCGGCGGCTGGGGCCCTTCGAGAGGCCGAAGCGCGGATTTTGCCCCCCTCCTCCTCCTCGCTGGCGGCTCCACTTCTCCACCGCACAAAAATGGCGCCAAGCTCGGGATTGCATAACGAAGGCGCAAGTCGTTTAAATTTGCCAGCCAACTACGTGAGCCAACTACAAGAGCCGCGAGAGGCGCTTATTATGTTTGACCAAATCTGCGCCCGGCTCCACTTCCCATGCGGCGGCCGCATTGAGTGCCAGCTAAATGAGCTCATTAGAATGACGACCCCTAAATCTCACCTGGTCCAGCCAGCGCCACCAGTCTAGCGGCCACGAATGCATCTTTGGCGCCCGCCTAGTTCAGCTTTTGGCTGGCCCCACCTCAAATGGCCTCCAGCTGGCATCTCGAACTGCTCGGCGCTCTGGGCTGAAGGGGGCCAAACAAAGGCTTGCATTGCGTCACTGGCGCCGCCCGAGCCGGCTTGAGCTGGACCAGACAAACTTGCGCCAGTTCAAAGACCAAAATAAATGTTTAGAAACTGGGTTGCTCCTCCTCCCATCGGATCCACTTCTTTCGGGGATGAAACATCACTCAGTCTCCAAGATGTTGCCGCTGACACTTGATTGATCACCGCTCGCTGGCAAAAGGGCAGCCAGCTTCCACTTGCCGGCGCCAACTCGCTAGCCATGCAAGCGCCGCAGTCGGGGCAAAAGTGGGCCCACTGGAGCTGGCCGGCAAAGGTTTGCGGGGCCCATAATGGTCCACCCTATTCTGTTTCCATGCTTCCCCCAGCAGCAGCTTGGCCCCCTGAATATGCGGCCGCGGCCACGCCCACGCCCGCTCGCAACCGCTGCAACGAGCGGCCACCACCTTGGCTCAGGTTTCGCGGGCGAGCGAGGCCAACGCCACGAACAGGTGACGAGATTAATTTTTCAACCGGCCGCGAAACTGGCGGCCAGTCCACTGCTCGCAGCGGCAGCCAATGTGCGCCTCTCTCCGCGGCCACGATTCCTAGACCCGCCAACCGGCCGCCCTGGACCACTGATGGCGTTTGCTAGCCGGAAACGATTACATAGTCGTCGGTGGAAGCAGGCGGGCCGATCGGTCACCATTGTGTCGCCTTTGTGTTTGCGGCGCCAAGATGTATCCGGCGCGTGGGCGCCCCAAGTTTGCGCAGGAGCCCCGGGCAGCGGAAGTCGCTCAATCTTCAGAATGCGCGCGCTCGCCGGCTGCTCCAGAGTCTGGCCTGACCGGCGGCGGCGCCACTGCCTCTTCCAGGACGAAGCGAGGGCGCCGATGAGCGCGGCTGATGGATGGAAATGATGAATGGCATTGCTGGCCGCTTAACTCGGCCAGCGGCAACAATCCCGCCGCCAAGCGCAGCACACAAAGGCGCCCGCAACTTCCGAGGTGGCGGCGACTGGAGCAAGCCGGGCAAGCGAGCTCGAGGGCGCCAACAAGCGGGACACTTTTGCGGCCCATTTGCTGGCCGCTGGCTCGGCCGGCCGCTTGCGAGGTCTCTCGCCGGCGCCATTATGCAATCGATCATCATAATGCGAGTGGGCGCCCTCGAGCGAGCGAGCGGGCGGGCGGGCGCGCAAGTTCCGGCCGCCGCTTGGAGGCGCCAGGAGGGAGGGGCCAGTTTTTCAAGTGAGTGTGTTGATTGTCGCACATCCGGCCAGCGTGTTGACGTTGCTTGGCTGGCCGCCACTCCTCTGGCCGGATGAATCAACAAGATTCATCACAAGATTGGCGCCGCAGCCGCCGCCGCCAGTCGCTCCAATATCGCGCCCCCTCGGCTCGCTATCGGGCGGCCCCTTGGCGCGCTTAGTGAGGCGTAATATCTGCTATCTCGCGCGCTCAGCTCCCGGCCCCAGGACCAGCGGCACGAGGGCCGCCTTGGAGGGGGCCCATCAGTTTGCGTCCGTCCGGCCGCAGGAGAGAGCTCGCGCCAAGGGTAAGCCAGTGCGCACTTGTCAGTGACAAAAGCGCTCCTCCCTCGGCTCGCTTGTTTTAATCCAATTACACAGCTCGCCCGTCCGTCCGACCGACCGCCCACTCGCCCTGGCGGCCCGCGCGCCCGCCCGCGGCAAACCGCATTAGCACTTGGCTGGCAGAGTTGTGTTTACATTAACACCTCAACAGATATCTCCGCCCGCCTGAATCCTTTCAACTTTTCATGCCTTGCTCAGCGCGTGTCAGATCGATTTTGTTTCACGCGATGATGTTTGTTGGGTTAGAGTCGCCGTTTGTCTGTAACGGCGCCTAGCTCGCTTCACCTTTCGGCGCACCTCTGTGACCAATTTGCATGCGGCGGGTGGGCCGCCAAGCTGCTGTTGTAAGCCAATGCGCTTGATGGATATGGTTTGCGTTTGGACTAGACGACTCAAGTTGGCCACTTTTTGGTCTCGCACAGTCGATCAATCAAGCGGCCGGCCCATTCAATCAATATGTGCGGATCGTTGGCTTGAATTTTGCGCCAAAATTGCCCAACCAGGCTGCCTTCTGGCCCCAAGCAAACAGCACGCCCATTGGCCAAATTTGCTCGTGACCAAGGAGGGGCCAACAGAGGAGTAACTTGAGCCCAATGGGCCCGCAATGGCCTCACTTGAGCCTCCAAGCGCAACCGTCGTAATGTTTTGGCCAAATTTACATTCTAGCGACGAGCAGGCAAGTTCAAGATCAAGCAAATTTTGTGTACAATGTTTGCCACCAGCCAGGAGAAAAGCGTTAACATTTGTTCTGGGGCTCAATTGTAATCTAGAGTTGCGGCCGCGCCCATTTTAGATGAAATCGTCCCAACATTTAGGCTGCTTTACCTTTAAGCTCGCACCTCTTCAAGTCAAACACATTCCCTCTCAGTCCGTTTGTCTCCCTTGAAAGCGAATCAAACTGAAGCAAGCAAGCTAGCCTCAGTTAGCTAACAAGCTCAACCTTCTGCTTGCTCAATCGGGCAAAACTCGGCCACAAACGGAACGGAGGGGCTGAGGCCAGCGGCGAGCTAATCGAAAGTTTGCTCCGCTCTTACACGCAATTAACAATGAGCAAAACTTTGCACAAATCCAACCGGAGGGTTACGTTCAGGGGCAGAGTTTGGGAGTCTTCTGCTTGCTGGATCTAGTTTTCGTTCAAATGTTTATGTAAGCGCTCGAGCCGGCGATTATAATGATCTATGCTGAGTGCGGCGGAGAAAAGACTAGCTTAGAGTTAAGTTTCAATTTGATTTGAGCTGCTAGCTCTCGATGTCAACCTCCAACTCTGTCAAGCCCAGTCCGCTCAACGAGGGCGCCAGAGGCAAGTTTAGCCCGCAAGAAGCCTTTGCTCTTCGGTCTTTGGCCCTTAGCTCGTGCCTCGGAGGCCAACCGAGCAGGCGGCTAGCCCCGCGGAAGGCGCAACTCGAGCAGATAAATCATCCACCAAATGGAGTCCCAGCTCACCCGGCCAGCGACTAGCAGGGCACATCCATTTTGCCAACTAGACCGGCCAGCGCTAACTAGACACTCGGAACCGGGCAACAGGTGTTCCGGAAGGGCGCGAGCGAACTGAGGCGGCGAAAGGAGGCGAACGCGCTAACCTTGAATTGGCAAAGAAACTCTCAAAGCCGCCCCACTGGATGATGGATTGTTGCTAGCACTTAGCTTGGCTTGAATTTCAGTCGCAAAATTAAACAGAGCGCCAATTCTCGCTCCACGAGTTGGGCCCCAATTTTGAAATGCAGTCGCTCGATGCGGCGAGCTCGAGCCAATGCGCTGTCCGTTGGTGTTGAGTTGGTGCTTGTGCATGCACGGCGCCTAGCGCCGTCGCGCACTTCAAGCGCACGCTGCCAGGCGCGCGAGCAGCAAATACATGGAGCGAAAAACTCTTGCATTTAAGTTGAGTTTAGATGGAACAAACTGAGGACAAGCTCCAGCCGCTTCTGTAGGCTGAACAATAAATTCAATGTGCAATCCTTTCGCCGACTTGTGTCATGACTCATGAGACTAACTTGAGGCCAGTGATGGGCGCATGCGCGTTAGCACGCGAGACCCCAAACGCCTGGGGTCGCGCCTGAGCTCTCCAATTGCAACTCTGCCATCTCCAAGCCACTACTTCCATCTGTCTAGATTATAGCGAGCGAAAGACTCAGGCTGCTCGCCCCATGAACACTCTCGAGCACTCGAATCTGACCAAATACTCCATCTTGGCCNCCAAAGCAGCGGCCAAGCAAAGCCCATCGGCGGCACCACCGACAACAACAGGTTGTGCGCTCGAAATCGCGAACAAAATGTGACCTACAAAAGGGAAGCTGAGAGAGTTGGTGTGTTGGGAGCAAAATTTGGCTCTTGTTCAAGCGAACGAGCTATGAGATTTCAAGGAGGAGGAAGCGAAGTAAGCGCCACTAGAAGCAGCAACGAGAGCAACGAAAGGGCAAACTTAAATTCCGCGTCAGGTGTGAGATAGATTTGATATATTTTGGGCCCACCAAGAGCANAGCACTATGAACCAGAGCAGGGGCGAGATAAGCGCCGAAACCGCGGCCTCAACCAACAAGCCATTGGAGGCGCTTCAAGGCCACGAAACAGGACCAAACCTCCGAGGTGGGAGCCTCCAAGAGTTGAGCCCATCTAGCATGCTATTGGCATTGTCAAATCCATTAACCCTGAGCAACCTCAACGAGGAGCAAGTGCAGCAGCAGCAGCAGCAACCAAACGAGTACCAGCAACAAGAGCAATCCTTCAGCGAATGGTGGAACGAATACTGGTCGCGGCAACCATTTCCGTCCGGTTATACACAATCATCGATAACTTTATTAGCTTGCTTGCTTACAACAATTATGTTTTTAATTGTTGTCGGCAATCTGTTAGTTTGCATAGCCATATTTACCGAGAAGTCCTTGAAGCCGACACAGAATTGGTTCATCGCCTCGTTGGCGGTCAGTGATCTGTTGCTTGGTTTAGTGGTGATGCCCTTCTCTTTGGCCCGCGAGCTGATGGGCTTTTGGGTGTTNGGTCCATTGTGGTGCGACATCCATGAAGCGATTGACGTTTTGCTTACAACTGCAAGCATTAACACACTGTGCCTAATCAGCTTGGACAGGTATTGGTCAATAACGCAAGCTGTTAGTTATCTTAAGAAGCGAACGCCAAAACGTGGAGCCTTCATGATTGCCTTTGTTTGGATTTTTTCGGCTGCCGTTTCCCTGCCGCCACTCTTCGGTTGGAAGAAGCAATCGCCAACCATAACAGTGGCCAACTCGTCCCTCTCATCCACTTCCAGTAGACAACAGAAACAAATTTCAACGACAAAAGCGGCGCAGCAGCCAAGTGGCGCCGAGAACCATTGGCTTGGGTCGCAGTCGCAGTGGCAGCCGCGGCCAAAGGAGCAGCAGCAGCAGCTTCAGCAGGTACAAACCCAAACTCGCGATAGGCGCAACCTGAATCGCAGAGTCCTCAATCGACAGGAGCTCGCGACACCAATTTTAAGCAGGCGCTCACTTGCAATCCTTGATCCGTCCAACTTGCAAGACGCAAGTTCAAGCAACAGTGCCAACAATAAGCCTCTAATCCTGTTCAACGAGCCTGATCTCCAAGACGAAGAGCCGGAGCCATTTGTTTTCACTAGACAGCAACCATTTCTTTCAACACAGTCACCAATCCAAACGGCACCAAACAAACCACAGCCACAA
>Ga0058699_1000272_pt1 | contig 15652 bp, 10 predicted proteins | sample AgamicAtPe_FD_55078 | JGI IMG/M metagenome (GOLD analysis project Ga0058699, IMG submission 55078) | Agave microbial communities from Guanajuato, Mexico - At.P.e | ecosystem: Host-associated > Plants > Phyllosphere > Phylloplane/Leaf | place: Guanajuato, Mexico | collected 2012-10-15 | reverse complement strand
AATTTCCAAGATCCAAGTTAACAGGAAACCAACCAGACCGACCATCAAACTTTACTTATAGACTTCCCCAAGCAGATACAACCAAAGCTTCAAGTGATTGCGCGCGTTGAATGGACAGTTTTCCATCGACTAGATGAAAACGCAACACGCACAAAAAATTATTTTTCTGCGGAATCGCTTCACAGAAGTCTGAGGGGATCCGCTCGTATAATGGGATAGGTATCAGTTTTTCTTCCTCTAATGGCTGCCAAGTAGTCTGTTTGTTGAGTTTTTCTCAGTTGGTGAATGAAAACATAACAAATAAATTATATAACGATAAAATTATGACCAAAGAGTCTAGTAAAGAGAACAAACCAGCGGGCTTCAAGACGCTCATAAATGTTCTGAGGCCGATCCGCGACTGGCTAAAGAGCACCCCTCCTTTAGTTGAAAATCATAATGATCGGTCAAGTGTTGCTGGATCATCTAATAGCAGTAGCAACAACAACAACAGAGGCTCCTCGGCAACTATCAACAGTCATCCAAGGTCAACGATCGAGCACACCAACCACCTGTTGGGCGGCGGAACTATAGAATACAACACCCACTTGATGCGCCAACAGCAACTTCAACTCCAGCAACTATACTCGCAGCCGAACTATCGGCCTAACTACCAGCCGGTAGCCCCGCCGCCGCCTCCACCTCCAAGACCTGCACCCATCGTCGGCAACCAGCAGGGCGCNCCAATGACGCCCACCCGCTATTACTCGACCACGCCGGTTTCAGTCTTGAACAGCAACACATCCTCTACACCCATAAACAGCAGCAACACCAACAATAGCAGCTCTTTTGGCAGAAATGACCGAGGTGGTGACAGTTTTGTGCTGAACAACGTCACCCTACGTCGCCACACACCCACTGTCNATGCCGCTGTTCCAATGGATGATATCAATGGCTCATTGACGGATGGCGTCGAGGAGCAATTCAAGAGAACAGCCAAGGCTAGGATGTCATTGCCAATTATGCAACAGAATAAGCTTCGTCGCCAGGCTTATATGCAGCTCCAGAAGAGGGGCCAGCAGCAGGCTCAATCTCTGGGCCACATTTATCTTCAGCACAAGGGTGAAACAAAACAGGCCAACCTGCCTAATGAACTCACCGCCTTGGACACCATTCGGGCTTTATTTGTATGTGCCTTCCCCAATATGCTAACCATGGAGTATATGTCACAGCCGCATGTTAAAATTTACATCTATAATCCGAGTTGTAATATCTTCTACGAATTATGTGACATTGATGATGTTAAGCACGAGTCAGTCATCCGTATACACCAAAGTGATCCTATTCCAGCTTTAGCCCAACAATACCACCGACCACTTATGGCTCAACAAGTTCCTCCACCGAAACCTCGTCGCATGATTCCTGTTGATGGGCTTCAACCAAGTCCGAATNTTATTTATGGTCTCACACCCCAAAACTCCCACTCAATGCAATTCTATCAGGAGTTACAGCAAATTCCGTCGCAAGCTAGTCTACAACTTCAGCCTATCAACTCACAGAGCAACTTCCATTCCCCGCAAGCACAGATCTACCAACGACGGAGCGTTCTAATGTCATCACAACAATAGCTCCTCTATCTTGTCCGCCGCAAGTTCATGATACTTGATTGAGCGCAATCTCTCACTTATCAACTTCATTCTTGCACCCCGTTCTTTATTTGCTAATGAGCTATCAATTGCCGACAGTAGCTCCTGTTGAGTGCAGCTGAAAGGATTCAATCGAACTCCAAAACCACAGTCCTCTATGCGTTGGGCCGCATCGAATTGATCAGCGAAGACAGGTAAAACAATGAGACTGGGAACACCAGAATAAAAGGCCTCAATGATCGAGTTATGGCCACCATGTGTTATGAATAAACTCACTTTCGGTAGTATGGCTCTCTGATTGAGGAATTTCTCACCCCACATGTTGGGATGCAACTTAATACTGTTGTGCATGGGCCCCATTGAGACTATGAACTTGTTGGGTGATTTTCCCAAAATTTCTAACAGTCTGTTGATCAAATCCACGTCTGATGTCACCAAAGTCCCAAGAGAAAAGTATATTAGTTTTCCTGGACACTTAGATAAGTTTTCAGGTATTGCGAAGGAATCGGACCTCTCAGAGCCATCGAGAGTGTGCTCCAAGCGAAACCAGTTTGCTGGTAATGGCTCTAACGAAGCGATTTTATCTAAATCAAGCTCCTCGATGCCAAGATAAAAATTCAAATAAGGCGAAGTTGGCATAAAATCTATGCAGCTTGGCCAATCCTGNCAGCCTTTTTCCGCAAAGTATCTTCTTATTTTCTCCCTCAAGCTGGCCTTGGTACTTTTCTCAAAACGTTTCATTTCCGGCGTCATCTTATCAAGTTGCAACCCCAGACCTGCAACATAGTTTTCATTTGAGCAACTGTATAATACAGAAGGGAACGAAGAGTACTGGCGGACCCATCGTCGTGCTACTTGTGTAGCACAAGGTATGCCGACAATGTGATCCACCACCACTACATCCGGCTTTAGACTTCTCAGTTTAGCTTCGATAAGATCGTGCTTTGAGACTATGTCGTCAAAGTGCTTTTCGCATATACCACCAAGAGTATAAGTGGCCTCGAAAGTTTTCGGCAGACCTTGACGGAATAAGTCCATCATAGGTTGCATGATAGACTTCAAAATGAGATCGCTTTGCGAGCTAGTAACCCTCGATTGTTCCTCACAACATTCAAGCNCGTGACCCTTGGCTTTCAATTCTGTGGCCATATTCAATGGTCGTATAGTCAATATTATTGATTTATGGCCTCGGCGACGTAGCTCATCTGCAATTGATAAGACAGAGTGAATGTGACCAAGAGCGTCCATAGAGAAGAAAACGATAGTTTTTCTTGAATNNTTGTCCATTTTCAATTCAATATGTTGAGTTTAGCTCGGTTGGTGTGGATAGATATAAAAAGTGATGAAAGTCATTTGGAGTAAAATATACGATGGTAAAGTAAAATAGGTCAATCCTNTTGCAGGATTTGTGGTCATTGCGCAGGATGGTTAATCTGATCTTGCGCAACGATAAGATTCTTCTGATGGATGTAACTATCATCGATCAAATATTTGTTCGACTTTTGCAATTCCGCACTAGATCCTCTNAGAGGTGAGCTGCCGAATTTATTGGAGGTTGTCACAAAGGCCAATTGCACCATCGAAGTGAAGCTCGCCAGCAACATGGCTGGCTTCTTATGATGATTATCTGTCGATGTTTGATCCATTATTGTTTTCGCCGGTGGCTCCAGTTCCAGCGATCTCCNATAGTTTTCNTCTTCAACAAACTTTTGTAGCTCATCAATGTAACGATTAGAGAGTAAATATCGAGTTATGTAAGGAATGTGAGTCAGATCCTCATACTCCGACTTTTGAAATGTCTCAATTGACTCGAGTATCTTGCTTGTGCTCTTTGATCTTTGTATTGTCCCCTCCTGATGGGCTTCGTTGATATAAATTATATCACGCGAGTATATCCCTAAATAGGGTATGCAAGGTAGATTGCAAGTGGCCAAATGATTCCTCAGCAACTCGTAGTTGTTATTGTCTGAATAAGTGTGTCTCAATTTGTCTAACTGATATTTTTCCTTGGGGCACTTCTTTCTCACTAAATGCCATGTTCCCTTGAGACGATAAATGGGAGAACTTAGCAAAGCTGAAACAATTGCATATGTAGAGTGTAGATTGTTCAACTGATGCAATCGCTTTGCTGTCTTGATGAAATGACTTATGAGATCGGTCCTCATACGTGCTGATTCATGCGATAAAATTTGTCCAACAACCCAAAATGTGACCTGGTTGAATTGTCGATTCATAGCTACAATATTTGGACATAAATCTTGTCTTCTAGCAGAGCGATGTGAGGATTGGCCAAGGTTGATGAGCTCTTCTCTCTTGATTGACTTGAAAATGGGTAGATCGATGAGCGTCAGCTGGGCAGCTAGATCGTCAACGTTGATGTCCACTATGGAGTATTGTTTGTTTTGGCTGATGATCTTCATTTTGGAGGGTGGACTTGGAGCGTTGCATCAAAGTTTCAACATTGAGCAGTGAAAATTTGACTCCAAATTGGATCGACGAGACTTGCTCGATGAATCCAACGAGTTGAATGTCACACTCATTTGAATAGCCCCTGCTTACCATGAATAGACGCGAGCTAGCTTCAGAGTCTCCAACTCTGAGAGAGTGAGATGAGAAGTCGAGCAAAATTTCAAGTCGACAGATGGATGAATGAACCCTCCCGATAAGTTGAGATCCAATTGGTGACGAGCCGTAATTTTGTTAGTAATGGAACGTAAAAGTCTGCGGAACTCAAGACCAAAAATAAATACAATCATGAGTCAGACTCATTGAGCCTAACAACAGCGCAAACTTGGTTTTCAGCGAAATTTAAATTTGATGANGACAATTTCGGCAGCCGGATTTCGGCTGAATTTACAACAACGAGTTGGAGTAGTAAAGCATAAATGTCAATTGACTTCATTGGTAAGAGACTTCATNGGTAAGAGGGTAGATCATACGCATGGCAAGCGAGTGGAAACACAAGCTGGGCCTATCTGGCTAGAGGGAGAGGGAATTTCGAGTCATATTTCCACTTAATTGTACGANAAAACCGACATTACCGTCTGCTGCAATCGAGAAAGCACGTTTGCGTATATTTGACATTCTGAATACGGCCGGGGTGGTTCGGTGAAGGTTTTCAAGCCAGTGACTGACACTCAACGGATATGGCCAGGGATTTGATTCCAGTCTGATTGTGGCCGAGAATGAGAGCTCGATTTTGCAGGTTGCCTCGCAACAGGTTGTAGAGCCTTGAATTGGAATTGTCTTGAATCAGACCGGCACCATGAGTGATGAGTCTCGGAGAGGCAAATNGATCTAGAAACTCTCAAGAAACGTCTATTCCTCTAAGCTGTCGCAGCAAACTGTGTCACAGCCCAAGCTTTTGATCACTCTGGATGAACTTATTAAGAACAAGTGCGATCTAGTGGAGTCTACGGCACCGGAAGGCGGTCAGCCCAGAGTGTAGAACTTGCCCGATATAAATGAGGTTCTCTCTCCGGGTGAGCCCAGATTCCAATTTCATGACGATCAGATTTATATTGCAATCCTTTCTACATTTAGCACTAACTATCACTTTGGAACGTATAGGATGGATCCAGGGGTGCTGTGATCCATTAGTGCAAGTTGGTGGCTATACCATATTTTGGTGCACCTGAGCTTGCAGGCAGTGGCTTCACTCGCGGTTAGATTGGTGGCGGACGAGCTTTGTCTGTGAACTTTTTTTGTCCCAGCTTTAGACTCGCCAGGGAGCCGAAAGGTTGAAGATTTGTTGCCGCTATTCACGTAATTCTTTTTCCATTAGAGCGACTTCATATCAGAATGCAGCCAAGGTTCACGTTTCGGCCCGCAGCCTCTTGCGCGAAGCTATCGGGCGGGTCGGAGCTCAGGCTCCGGGTAGGCGCGTCAAAGAGGCTAGTCCGAGATGAGGAGCAGGCGGGAAGCGGGCAGTGTCGCCGATGTGAGAAGGCGGGTTTCGAGGCCGCGCAGGCAGGCATCCCATACTCTACAGCGGGAACTGGTCTAATGAAAGCAAACCGCTCGCAGCGCGCCAACCATCTTCGGTGAGTCACACAATTCTCATTTTATTTTACTCGTGAGAACATACATACAAATGTGTTGGAGAAACATTCATCTATCCATTCTTGACACACGATCATACATCATACACTATCACACACGTATGTATATACATATGACATTCACACACGAATAAAGTTCAGTCCGCAACTTACGCACGACGAAAACGCTTCACTTCGCTGATATCGAAATCCTACAGCCTGGCAACGGCCCGCGAGCCAAGCAACAGGGTGGCGAGCGCTTTAGTCCTGGTGGATGGAACCACCAGAAAGCCGACGGCGGACAGTGCACGGTCAAGCCAGCCATCGAATGTGTATGTGTGTGCGCTTGTGTGTGAGCCGCTGCTTGCGGCTTGTGTAGATGAAGCGCTTTGCCTCGCTCAACTTGTATCCTTGGAACTCAACTCTGCGCCCACTCTCACAAGCGCTCGCATTGCGGATTGCTAAAAAGCTCCACACAAGCCGAATAAATACCTAGTTTATCACTACACTCTGTTTGCTGGAACTCTTGGTTTGGTTCGCAGAATAGCACTTGAAGCGCAAGAAGATTAAACTCTGTCCGAGCTGGATCCCCTCTCGAGTGGCACAACACACACGCAGGCCACTCGCCCGCTTCCACCGCCAGCCATCGTCGCCCCTGCGCTCGCTGCAGCCCTCGGCTCGGATTCTGCGCCAACATTACCATCGCTGGGCCAGCCGTCGCCGCTGCTCTCTCGTCAGGCGCAAAACCCGAAACGATCAATCCGGACGATCTTTTCATTTGCTGGCGCCGATCGATTGCATTATTAATTCATATCTCGCCCGTTGCTCTCGGACGTCATCAAAACCAATCGATGATTTGTCGAGCCAAGCGCGAGTAACTGGAGAAGCTCGAGCAACCGGAGGAAGCAGCTCAATTTGGTCCAGAAAATCCTTGCTGGCGGGCGGGCGGCCAAGCGAGCGAGCGAGCACCATTTGTGGAACCAATAATGAAACATTATTTATTTGTATGAATACCAAACTGTAACTGTANCCGTCCATCAGTACAACCCTCTGATCTAGCAAACGTTTGCATGCCCCCCAAGCGCTCAATTTGCACCCGTCCAAACCAAGTCCATCACTTGTTAGCAACTTGACAAGCCCATTGCAGCATTTGAACCAGAAAATTTGTTCCCAATTGAAACATGTAGATCTTTCGCGCCTTCTTTGTTTGCCTTATCTTGAAACCCCAACCGCTCNTCATGGACGAGTTTTATAATTCAAGAAACCAGTACTAAAAATTAGTTCCAACCTCAAATCANTCAACCGCAAAACTGCATAGGGTCCGGAGTCCTCGTCAAAATGGACACCAACCTCACCTATAACACTCTGTTAAAGTCCATCGAACATTGGAACGAGTATAGGGTTCCAATTCTTAGAATCAGCCAGCCTGACAAGAACCTCAACTTTCAAGGTGCGATGAGATTCTACTTTCAAGATTCAGGCCAAAAAGTTGCAACAAAGTGCGTCAATGTTACGAGTGCCGATACAACCAAAGATATTATTGACGTTTTGATTGAAAAGTTTCGTCCAGATATGCGCATGCTATCTGTGCCTGAATATGGTTTATATGAAATCCATGAGAATGGTGATGAGAGAAAACTCGGCCTTGATGAGCGGCCGTTATTCGTGCAATTAGAGTGGAACCAAGACGACCGTGAGGGAAGGTTTCTTCTGCGACGCATGGATGAGAAAACTCGAGATTTAGCTGCCCAAAATGAGGAGCCAAGCTTGAAGAGAAAACNATCCAAGAAAGAGAAAAAGAAGCAAGAAAAGATCAGGAAGCAACAAATGAAGGAACAGGAGAAAGCCGATGCCGCCACTAGATTAACAAGCAAAGGCAAGAACAGTATAGCTGAGAGGTTATATAATGAATTGCCGGAGACTAGCTTCACGCGATCAATTTCAAATCCAGAAGCTGTCATGAAGAGACGTAGGGCCCAAAAACTCGAGAAACGCTTGCAAGAGTTCTCGCTCGAAGGTGGTCAGGAGGCTGGTGGTACTTTAAGAATTTTTGGCGAAACTATTAACAAGGATGTTTCGTATAAAACTCTCCTACTATCAACTAAGGATACCGCCAGCTCTGTCGTCAAACAAATCCTTGAGAAATATGGTAAAGAGAATGAGGATAGTTCTAACTATTGCTTGGTTCAGTTGATTGTGCCACATTCTGCCACCTCAACAGGTGGTGACAATAATTCAGTGCACGACCTCAACGCATCAGTAGCTCTAAGAGAATCAATACTCGACGATCAAGATTGCCCATTGCTCATCAACCAAAATCATGACAAATCCAAGGGCATCTTGACATTTCACATTAGACATAGACCAGCAGATTGTCAAAAACGTCGCAAAAAGAAACCATCTAGGGCTCAAGTTCAACAAAATCCGTTGCACCCTCTCGTCGTGCAGCAGTTAAACCAACGTCTCCAGATCAANAACAACTCTGAGCAATATAGCAACCAAAACAGCCCCCAAAATAGCTCTCAAACTAGTGGATCGATCAATCAAGATGCAAATAATCCTCCACCGCCACCATTTGAGGCAGTTCACAGCGTGCCACCCATGTTTCCTCTAAGCAATGGGAATCTTATGCCCTACCAGCAAGCTCATTCAACATCAACNTTACCATCGAGAACTAATAATCACCACCCTGTCAACGTTCGCGACTCAAACGGAACACTCCAGAGGCAAAGCTACAGTCAACCAAATCATCATAGTATGATGAATAACCATGAAAAACAANTTCAAACCAACCCAATAGTTCAAAGTAACCTATTTCAAACGCCGCAACAATATAATAATGCAACGGGTGCCAACGATCAGATCCTCCCTGCACTGATCCAGGTTAAAGAGGATGTCGAAGACATATTCTTGAATAGAGTTATCACACATATTAAGCCCACTGACACCGCTTTCAGATTGGCACCCACATACGTTCTTTACATGGTATCGAGATATAGGGCGTCAACATTGTTCCATCCAGAATTACAAGCACCGAGCAGAGCTCAGCTTTTTGTGCCATTTACCAAGAAAATAGCCGCCATGATCAGGAACACCATCGATCTGCATTTGCGGGAGCCAACCTTCCTGGCCTTTTGGTTAGCTAATTCTTCTGATTTAAGTCATTTCTACAAACAAGACAAGCATCTATCGCATTTCACCCTGGATGCCCAAGAAATATTGCATGATAGTATTAAAGCNTCATTCAAATTTCTTCTGGCATGCAAGCAAATGGAGCTGGACGCTGTCATGCATTCATTCTTCGATGAACGCGAAGACGCTGACTCCCTAGCAGATGATACGATAAACCGTTCAGGTATCACCTCACCAACAAGTCAAATTTTGAATGCCCTCAACGAGACGATGGCAACAATGCGCAAGAACAGAGTTAACGCGGCCCTTACAATACAAATTTTCTCACACTTGTTTCACCACATTAGCAAATGGCTCTTCGATAGACTGATCGGCGTCTATGACAGGCAAGCTAATATCGCGAGCGGCCAGCCAAACTTTACCATATACTGTGATAGAGTATGGGGCGAGCGTTTGAATCGGAGGTTAGCCATGATCGGGAGTTGGGCTGAAAAGCAGGGTCTCGAGCAAGCTGCCGACTTTCATTTGGCTCGAGTTACCCAGGTTACAGAATTTCTGTCGAGACGTTATCCACCNCGGATATCTCCTCATGATCTGAAGGAGGCCTGTGATCGCTGTGACCGTCTGAATCCAGTACAACTTAGAGCTCTGCTCCAAAGATATCAACCTGAACTGCCGATACTGCGTGCAATTATTGAAAACCTTTTATATACAATGGATTACAGTTATATGGCAGGGGAATACCCACTGGAGGAAGACTTCGAGCTTAAGATACCATTCTTAATACCTGACGATGGATACTCTTCAGAGATGATTCGTTACATCCCAAACGGGCTGTTAGATTTCGTCAGCTATTTATCCAAAATCAGGGTGCGAGATCAAGAACTCTGCATATTCACGGTTCAACCTACTTCCTCTGGGTTTTGGACAGTATATTTCAAGAATCACCAACCAGACACTCCTGAAATCATAGTTATTCAGTTGAGGAAGAAGAACAATTCTATGGGACTGAGCATCATTGCCGCTAGAGGTGTGGGTCAGGAGCGTCTAGGGATCTATATCAAGAACGTTGTAAAAAACGGTGCTGCCGCATTGGACGGCCGGCTACAAGCTGGCGATCAACTTCTTGAGGTAGACGGAAATTCTTTAATGGANATAACTCAGGAGACGGCTGCCGAGCTCATGCAGCGGACAGGCCCATTGGTTACATTAAGAATCGCAAAGCAAGCTGCAATTTATCACAATTTATCTGACGTAATTAACAGTGTCCCGAGTCAGACGATTGTCTCTCCGCAGGCGGTCATGGCACCTAGTTTTGTGCCACCAATACCTATAGATCCTGTGCGTCAAATCTCTTTACCAGAGAGAAAATTCCCTCAACCACCTCAGTTACACCCAACAGCCCAGCCCATTGAGAGGCGTCAACAACTACAACCTCCGGACNTACATGATCCAAGAATTGCTCAGTTACAGGCTGACAGACTCAACCAGATTATGCAATCTGGTAGAACGAAGAGCGTGCAACAAGTTGAAAGGACTCCGCATGTGTCTGACATACAGTTTCAGCCACCCCCTCCCACCATGTCATTCGAATCAGCGCAANCCTCGACCAATCCCACTTCACCTTTGAAATCACCAAAGAAAGTCTCTTGGGTTGATACACAGCCTCATCATTCACTACATACCCTCATTCCTCCCTCTCCATCACTAGTGCCTTCCCCAACTGCCCAGTCCTCCTCGCCTCAACAAGAGATGACGTCCCCTCACTCGAGAGTAGAGTNCAGTGAGAACGCCAGCGAAGGTATACCCCAAAACGATACGGATATGAACAATGGCGACTACAATCACTTGAACACCTTGTCCAATGGGCAAACTTGTCTTGATACCAACGTTGAGCATGATGATCTTGCACACATTTCCACGACAGACGAAGGTCGAGTTGATGACCCCTCGGCCCACAGGGAAAATGACAAGGAAGCCCCTGCCTCTCAACCGTCTACAAATGGGCATATTGACGTCGCCAATGAAAGCTTAACCTTGGAGGACATTGACCAAGTGTTGAGTAGCAAGACCCATAACAACTGGCTTGAGGACTCAGCTGGTGTTATTGGAACTCAAGAAGTATACAATGATCCCCGACAAAGGATTGTCAAAGAAAGAGAGCGACCAAACGCCGACGTCAATATCGAAAAGCTGAGCTTCCAGGAGAAATTGAAAATGTTCAATATCACAGCTGAGAAATAAACTACCTAGTACCCTTGTTAAGCCTTAAGGCCTTATAGATGCGAACTTCATAGAGTAGTTGATCCTTGTTGTCATGATTAGGTTCCGGCTGAAAACAGTAACATATTCTTTCCATCCTCATTACAGGTAGAAGGTCACGCTGAGCTAATATTTCCTGGTATTCGGCTCATCTGTCTTGAGCCCAAACGATAATAAGTCCCCTAGGGTCGTCCAATTCGATCGATTTTTAGAACTCGGGGATTTTATCAGAGAGTATTCTACTTGATGATCGGTTGCAGCGCGGGGTTAACCGGCTGCCATAGTTTATTTCTTAGAGTATTTCGGCCGTATGAGTGGATTACACCTCCCTGTGCTGCGCACTCAAATTCGCCAGTCGAACTTTCTATGTACTGTGAGTGGTCTGTCTATGCGTGCCAATGGTCACTTGGTGGCTGTCANCTCTATCTCGTCCGCCCCGCCGAGAAAATCATGGTCGGTTCAGCTTTTATTTAGCTAGCTAGAATCTGGCATCATACAACAATCCTTTAAGATGGTCTGGATAAGACCAGAAGAGGTTCTCATCACCAATGCACTCTGGGATACCGAAATAGCGGACGGATACTTCATTTTGCAAAAGAGAAAAGGTCATGGCTCAAAAGGCTTGTCATCAATCTTAATCGGGACTATTGATTCAGTCCTTGAGTCCCGGCCGGCACCTTATAGAATACTCTATCAAACCCCAAATTCTGATATAAGCTATACAATTGCAGCTTCCGTGTCTCACAGTGATATTCTCAGCAACTGGTCGTGGTTAGACAAGCAACTCAAGCCCACATTGGCTTGTTTTGATGACTCAAATGAGGCAACTAATTATGTCAGGTGTAAAATTGAAAGTCTAGTCGCTCAAAACTTAAGTCAGCACCAAGCAAAGAGCACCGAGGGCCAATTGCCGTCCGAGAGCTATGAATTCCGTTCGATGTCCATCAAATTCATCAAATTGTTCGATCTTCCATCGGACGAAAAATTGGTCAATCACTATGCATGCAGCTATTGGATAAAGCGTATGCCCTACCAGGGCGTCATGTACCTTAGTGTGAATTATCTCGCCTTTTACAGTAAATTTCTCGCAAAGGAGACAAAGATACTTCTTAAATGGCATGATGTTACATTGATAGAGCGCACAGGCTCTATATTCTTCACTGACACTATTATCTTAACAACCAGACAAGAAAAATACGAATTTTCCATGTTTTCAAAAACTAGTGAGACTTACGCCCTTATTGAGCAGTTGGCCAACTTAGCAATGAAACAAATCATGAACAATCAGGACGTAGATATATCACGTACATCGTCTATAGTCAAGTCTGAATTGTGCGTTGCCAATCGAGATAAACCTAATGGTAAACTTCCTCACCTAAAGCGCGAACTAGATGCAAGAGCTCTTAGTGAGACTTATAGGCGAATCTTCAGGCTGCCCTCTAAGGAGAAATTGGATGGCTTCATACCGTGCACTTTATTTACTCCCTATAACAAACAGAGCGTCTGGGGAAAGCTTTACCTCTTCGACGACTATGTTTGCTTTGCTAGTAAAGCCAATGTAAGTATTCATTTTCGCAAGGATTCATAAACTGTTGATCAAGTCTCTAATGACCAGAAATGTTCCCATCTGATGGTAGATCGCNAATCAGGTGACAGTTATAGTGCCGTTACGAGAGGTGACATTCATCGAGAAGATAAACAACTCTAACACTGGCTTGGCAAATTCTATCATTATAAGCACGAACACTAAATCGAAAATAATCTTCTCCAACATAAACGATCGAGATGTGCTCATCAAGAAAATCTCCGAGCTTCTTGCTCGAACAGGTGAATATAGAGGCATGAGCCGCCGGCNGACCAAGTGCGATGAGCTCAAACCTGTTGTCCACATTCGAAGCGGATCGATCCTTAGTGGTGGTGATAATACAAGTGATGAGCAAATTGATTACGACTCTAAACCTGAGGAAGGATGCAACTCGGCCACCGCAATCGGCGATGAAGATGAACCTATTGAGCCTTGGACACTACAGCCAGCTTTAAATACTATATTCCCACTGCCAACAAATCCTGAGTCAGCTGCTCGTGAATCTGTAAAGGCAGATCTCTGGAAACTGCACTTTCTGGATTATGGAACTGGCATAAGCACCTATCGAACAGCGAAAGCTAGAGATCTCGTCTTATTGGGCATTCCTGAAAAGCTGAGGGGTGAACTCTGGATGCTTTACTCAGGTGCCATCAATGAATTGGAAACGCATCCAGGCTACTATGATACCCTATGCGAAGGTAGCATCGGTCTACATTCGATAGCCTCTGAGGAGATAGAACGTGATTTGCACAGATCGTTACCCGAGCATCCGGCGTTCCAGTCTCATCTCGGTATAGGTGCTCTGCGGAGAGTTCTAAATGCTTACGCTCACAGGAATCCATCAATAGGGTACTGTCAGGCGATGAACATAGTCTGCTCGGTCTTACTGCTGTATGCATCCGAGGAGGAGGCTTTTTGGTTGATGGTTGCTCTATGTGAGAGGCTGCTACCGGATTACTATAACAACAAGGTCATTGGNGCACTTGTTGATCAAAACGTTCTGGACGAGCTGGTCTGTGAGCACATGCCTGAGTTGCACCAGAAGCTGGCCCCGATCGGTGTATTATCAATGATCTCTCTATCATGGTTCTTGACAATCTTTCTCAGTGTCATGCCATTCGAATCCGCATTGCATATTGTTGATTGTTTCTTCTATGATGGCGCAAGGGTCGTCTTCCAAGTTGCTCTTACAATACTTAACGTCAACCAGAGCCTCCTCTTGAAAGTGCGTGATGACAGCGAGGCAATGACCATTCTGGGTGGATACATAGAGAACATTCGAGTAAGCGACATATCAAATCTCATAAAAGAGTCGTACAGTAAGTTTGGGAAGATAGATGAAGAAATGATTGAGAGACTGAGGATGAAGCATCGCATCAGGTTGGTGCCAGCTGTTTACAGCCATGAAAGCACTAGCAGCAACAATGGATGCCCATTAGGCACCATGTGAAACGGAAGTTCAAACCAACGTAGCTCAATAAACTACTCGATCAACCATCAAGAGAANGCTCTATTGTGCTTCATCATTTGGACCGCGATTTGCGAACTGACGTACGTAGTTATGTTGGCACCAAGGAGTTTCCTTTGTGTTGCAGGACAATTCGATGTTGTACACTGTGCAATNGTAATGATCATCGATCGTTATGTTGTGCTTCGCATTAATCGAGAATCTTATATTGCTCAACCCTGTCTGCTTATCACGGCGACGCAGGACATCTTGCTGCTCTTTCGATTTGAAGCTATCACGTTTCTGGTTGTTATGTATATGCAGAAATGTATTTGTTCTATCCGTCGACAAGTTTTGCGGTCTGAGAATGGGAAGATTAGCAGCCCTAACTCTGGCATAGAAATCGTCGTCCTCGAGGCCCCATCCGAAGTACCGATTCGACATTCCATTTATCAATTCAAACTGCTTGTTGTTTATCAATAGAATACCTCCAAAATACTTCTTGTAGTTATATTGCGGGTGATAATCCGGTGAGGAGAGATGGAATGGTCCATCTTCGGGATAGGAATACGAGAGATCTTTGTTGATGGGAATCAGATCTACATCATGGATAGCTATGTAATCACTCGAGCGTTTCGCTAAGAGATAACCTACGTTTGCCAAAGCACCCCGATTGAAACGGTATCTTCTCGATTGATTCAGTATGTAAAATTTAAAGGACCCGATGTCTTGTGTTCTGAGAAACTCCGACAGTTGCGGAACAAAGACGATCAGTTCATCGAATCGGTTTCTGAATGGCACTAATATAGCAAGCCTTGGCTTCGAATCATGAACGAGTCGATCATTGCTCAGAGCCTCACTGGTTACGTCACGAAGTTCCTCATTCTGGAGCAATACGTTGAACGAGATCAGTAGTAAGCAGAACATGCACGCAGTAAAGATGCCTAAGAGGAGTGTTCGCTTGGGTAGACGCAAGAACATGTTGAGGGGTGGGAACTCTGAACGACATCGCCCTGTCAAATCGCTAGTCCTCGCCGGATCAGCTGTAGCATCTTCTGATTTCACTAACCGATCGTATTCTCATATTATGACTTACTTGTTTTGTCACGAGTATATTTATTTTTATCATTGAGCTTTCACCACATGGAGGCTGTGAGAACTATTCGATTATATACAATCTGAGTACGTGTATAAGCGCGTGCTCAGCCACAAAGACGTTACTGAACAGGCGCGTTCCTTGTACCCATGAGCATAGAATCTTTATTCATTCTAGTCGTGAGTACAGCCGGCGCCAGAAGTTCTGACGTCTTTGATCAGCTAGCCGGCTGTACATACTCAAAACTCCTGCGAAAGCACCTTATCTCATTGTGTGGAGGAAAAACAAAAAAGAGGTTTCCGATCTCTACAGATCACATCTGAGCTACTGAATACAATTTGTAATTACACCCGACATGACAATGTATTTATCATTGTTTTGAGTCAAATGTTCCAAACATAATGTTTGGCACTTGTGAAATTTCGCTTCCGTGGTCCATGGACAGATGACGCTGCAGTTGGGTAC
>Ga0058699_1000270_pt1 | contig 15687 bp, 13 predicted proteins | sample AgamicAtPe_FD_55078 | JGI IMG/M metagenome (GOLD analysis project Ga0058699, IMG submission 55078) | Agave microbial communities from Guanajuato, Mexico - At.P.e | ecosystem: Host-associated > Plants > Phyllosphere > Phylloplane/Leaf | place: Guanajuato, Mexico | collected 2012-10-15 | reverse complement strand
CTGGGCGGCGCCAACCTGAACCGTCTACCTGCTTCGCCCGGTGCTCCCTTAGCCGGGATTCAGTCCGCTAGTCTAAGCCGACCGACCATTAACGGACCAATTCAAGCCAGACGCTCAGATTCATTTTTATACCCCTCCTAGTTCCCTGACGCTAGCTACTTAGAATCGTTTTTGGGCCGAATTAGCCCCAGCTAACTAGCCAGCAAGCGGACCAAACAGCCAGTTGAGCTAAACCTCTATAACCAGATTCGGTAAAGTGTCTTCATCTTACACTATCCGTTCACTCCTTATCCATGATCAACCTCAAGTTTCAAACGGGCGTCTTCATTTCAGATGTGCTATTCGCNGAGAGAAACGCAAACACTTGCCTCCAAGCTCTAGCTGAGAGATACAATAATTAGATTGCAGTCTTTGTTATTATTAGTCGAAAAGAGGTTGCAAGTGAGAGTGTCTTAGTCTTCGAGTTGGAAGTAAAAAGAGGGAAGCCGAGAAGTTTGATTGTAATATACACAAACTAACTCTCGCGAAACGAGAACAATTAGGTCAACAGACAATGTCAAACTCGGAATCCAGTTGATACAAGACCATAAAAGCTATCTTCTCGGTTCAAAACATGAAGTCGAATCAGCGAAGGGTTGAGCCAAGCAACACTCAAGAGAGCCTCTTTTGCCAAAAGTCAATCAACAGAGAGGCAGCCTCTAAATGGATGAAAGAGAAGTCCGATGAACTCGTCTCGTTATTAATAAAACTGATCAAGAAATCGAGCGAGCTGCAAACAGAGAAGAGAAGGTCAAAATCCGAATACTGTGCCATAACCAGAAGAGGTGTTGTCTCCAGCGCCTTGCAATCACCTGAAAGCGGCGACAAACTAATCAAGCCAATGTATATTAGCACCAAACGCACCATGTCCTCGAAGCACCTCAAGAAGCCAGACAGCATTATCTCGTCACAGACCGAGGGTTCGGCTGCAACCATCATGTTTCCAATTCAAAAACAAACACGACCATCACTAGCCATTGTTCTTGTTGCCCTGGCTCTTTCCTCATGTATCCTCATAAACAACCAGACGCAAGCACTCACGACTCAAAACGCCGAACCAGCGCAACCAGCCACATCCATTTCCTCCCAGCTCGCAAACTCTGCTGACATCTCCCGCTCAGATAACAGCAAGCAACAGAGCGACCAGTCGCCCAGCAACGAGTTGAAACCAAGCTCCCAATCTCCATCATCATCCTCCAGCTCGAATTCCATTGTGGCCTCAGTGGCCTCTGCTGTGGCCTCGGCTGCAGCGGCTGCCGCGGTTGCTGCCGCTCAAAACAGCTTGTCAGGTAGCGACGGGCGCTCACTTGTTCCGGGTTCTTCAGCTACAAGCTCATCGTCCAGCTCTTCAGGTGGTCACCATAGCGCTCATCAGTCTCGTTCGAGTTTGAATTTGGCATTCAAGTTGGCCGATGCGATTCCTGAGGTTCCATACAGTATCTTGCACAACATGAAGAAACTAGACCATGCAGCTCCATTTTACAATGTTGCGGGAAATAGGGTGACAAATTTGGGCTCTAGCAAGGAGTCCAGTCATAGTCTGATCGCCTCAGCACTAGCAAGCTCCTCAAAATTTGGTGGAGCCGCCGAGCAACTGAGCACTCTATTCAGGTCACCAATGTGGAAGAGGATTGCTGACGGATACGGCGAGTTCGCCTCAGAGTTTCGTTCATTATTTAGAGCGCCACCAACAACGATGAAGGGGCCAGCAAATCCAACGACGAAATTGCTACGTGATATCTCAGTGCCAGCCCTACTAATGCTACTTGCAACAGCGATTCCGGGTGACGTAAGTAAACCTGCCAACTCCCATGCTGTTCCCTTCTTTAAAGCTTATTCAAATTAACCGGAAAAAATAACTCCTCACTATCCTTGATCTCAGTGGCGGCCAGTTAGAACGCGTAGGAAGTCGATATTATCAGCTGATTCGCCTCAGTCGCTGGGCGCATTAGCTCCAATGGGAGCCACTGACCCAATGACGGCGTCCGCTTCCGAGCTGCCAGGTTTCCAGCAAGGACTCAAGCCAAACTTCAACATGGCCTTCCAGCAGTTGGCCAGGCCACTGAATGCCGAGCAAAGCTCGTACAACCAATTCGAGTACCCAAATTTGGCAAGCTCTAGCCAGTTAGCGCGGCTTTCTGACATCAACCTCCAAGCGACGCCTGATCCGGTCAGCAATGTCAACTGGATCTCTACACAACCTCTGACGGGTCAAAACAGATTCGAGCAACCACTGCAACAAGCAGTTAGACGGATTGGAGACTCTGGACCAAATTCTCGGCTAGCAAGTGGTGCTGCCGCTAGCTTTCAAGTTTCCGATTCTGGATATCAAGCGCAACATCTGAAACCTGTTAATACCGAACCTCTCCAGCCAAGTGCGGCCTCGAATAACAAGCAAACCTCCTCTGGCTTATTTGGTTCGTTAACCTCAGGCTTGAGTTCCTCAGTTAACATTGTCGGACAGAGTAAATTAATGAATAGGATAATGAATGCAAATGTTAACGACAACCAGAAGCAAGATGGTTCGTTCAAAATGATGAGCTTACCTGAGGAGCAGGGGAGTTTCTTGAAACGGCGGGACTTGTTTAGCGACAAACACAGGTACTCTCTGGTTGATGATAGTGATAACGATGATTCAAGAAAACAGTTCAACCCCAACATGGGCAGCCTCGCCCAAAATAGTGAACAAAAATTATCAAGCCAATCATCAAAACCGTTCCTTATATCGGCCGTTAGCCATGCAATAGCCTCCATGTTCAACTCACCACTTGAATCCGGTTCTTCAAGTTCGCATTCGGCCAGCAGCAAGCAGCAACTTACAGCTAACGAAAATTATCGCCCTCTTGGTGACAAAACAATTAATCAAAGGGATTCCTTGATGCGGAGGCAGCCACAAACTGGCAATGGTCTAGCGGAACAACGCGAACTTAGCCAACTGTTGCCACAATCTTGGCGCGAAGTGGTCAAGCGGACGGTGAGCACCGTTCAGCAAGAGGCAACAAGCAAGCTGAAGTCGTTCGAGGGCCAGCTAACGAATTGGGTTCAGGATAAGCTCAAAACATTTCCAGTTGCCTCCACTTCGACTTCCACGGGATCAACTTCGGCCTCTAGCCCGATAGCAAGTGTCGTTCCAGCTCCAGTTGCCAACATGATCGCTAGCGTTAGCTCGACAGCACTTAACATCCTTGGACTTGGTGGCAAAAGCTCGCTGCCTGCCCCAAGCTCAGCGGCCACATCTGGCTTGGCTATCGAGCCTTCGTCTTCGGCTCTGCCAACACGGGCAGCCGATCCAACCAAGATCGACCAACCAGCGCGAGTCTTGCATCCAGCGAAGAGCGCACTGGTTGGAGTGGCCGATATGATTGTTAACACACTAACCAACAGACACGGCGGCTCCTCTCACTCAAACCCGAAGTCGTCCACCACCAAGGAGTCCGATTCGGTGAGCGTAATGAGCCAGTATCCAACTCTTACGGGCTCCCAACCGACGGCCTCCCAATCGACTGCCTCGCTCGCCTCCTCATCACCATCAATGGCGTCAGGTACAGCCTCAACTGCGGCCGCTCTAACCTCGATGTTTACAAGTTGAGCGCGAGGGGATGACATCGGTGTGGATANGGGTCATTCTCGTTTCCCCTAATCATGTCCGCCTACCTCCAACTTAGGTCGGATAGATTAACACAACGACATCAACAAAATGTGTCAGCGATACGCTTGTTGACCGAATCGACTACATGGGTCCAAAGTCGAAACATTGCCGATCAGATAACTNCAAGTGCCTCATAATTATGTAACAAAATAAACAGGGAAAAAGAATTGTCATCTTGTGGAACAAGCATAATGGCTCGTTTCTNTGTGGGTTGAATTTTAACTGCTGTCAAGATGAACTGATGTCTGCTCTGGCCCCTCTAATTTCGTGCATTTTGATTGGCCAACGAAGATAAGCTACATCAAGTTGAAGGGTCTTTGGGATGGCCAATTCCGTAAAGCTCTGCATGAGAGACAAAATGGTCTCTCCATTTCTATGCGTGTGGGAGCCGTTCGAGTTTGCTCATGAACAATGAGCCAAACATCTCTGCCAGNCTAGAACCAGCCCATTAACTTGCTAGCACTTCACTGCTTGCTCCACGGTTGCAATATCGCTTGAATTGAAGCATTAGTCTTACCTTACAAGCCCAGCAATGATCGTCTAACTTGATTGCTGAGGGCGCTTTCGTTGGCTAGTTTCGGCACCAAATGTTGACTTGGAAGCTAACCATCACTAGCTTTCCAACTCTGTTTGGCCACCGAGATAGATTGTTGGTGTCAAAAAGTTGAAATAGGAACGGGGCATTAGAATGACACACAGTCAGATCTAATGGCTAGATACCGACAAAGCCGTCAACAGGGGAGGTCTATTGAAAACAAATGAGTCCAAACGTGGATTTATATGAGCCTGTGATGAAGCTGTCTGTTTCATTTGATGAACGGCAAATGTTCAGCTTAGACAACTTTTTCCACTGCATTTCGCTAACAAGTTTTATCCAGGCTCGTTGAGATTAGCTTCCGTTTTGTATTAGTCTGTAAGATGCTGTAGCTGTGCAACACTCAACACTAACCCGATTAGTCCAGAAAGTTTTGTCAACAAGAAGATGAATGAGAAGCCGAGATTTGAAATCCTGGAACGAATCGGCCGAGGCCAGTTCAGCAACGTTTACAAGGCCAGATGGGTGAATGCGCCTCTTACGCCATCTTGTCCACCGTCGCCCGATGCACAAAGCACAATCATGAATCCCTTAGCTCTGCCTGAACTTAACCAGTACCAGCAACAGGCTCTCATCGCACCATTGGAGCATGAGAGTTACACCAATCAATTCAAGGTCAAATTTCATAGCGAACAGATGGAAAACAACCGGAAGAGCGGAAACGAAAAGTTTGTCGCACTAAAGAGGATCAAGTTTTATGATATTCAGAATAGCAAAATGCGCATGGACTGCGTAAAGGAAGTTAAACTGTTACAGCAACTTAGACATCCAAACATAATTAATTACAACATATCTTTTATCGAGAGAAACGAGCTCTTCATAGTTCTCGAGCTGGCTGATGGNGGCGATCTATCGAAATTGATAAAATACTTTCAAAGAAGAAGACAGCTACTTAGTGAGAGAACAATCCTCAAATACTTCACCCAAGTCTGCTCAGCGGTTCAATACATACATTCAAAGAGGATTCTTCATCGAGATATAAAGCCAGCAAATATTTTTATGACCTCAGATGGATGTGTTAAATTAGGCGACTTTGGTTTGGGGCGATTCTTTAGTCAAAACACGCGCGATGCGCACTCAATTGTAGGTACCTTTTATTATATGTCACCCGAGCGAATACGAGAATCCGGATATGGATTTAGCTCTGATATTTGGTCGCTTGGATGTGTCCTCTATGAACTCATAACATTGGATTCCCCCTTTAGTATAATGAACCATGAGCAAATAAGCAACCAAAATCTATTGAAGCAAGATAATGTTGGCTCCTGGAGAAGACAAGTGGTGCAACCCGGAAATCTGAACCAGCAGAAACAGGAAGCACAGCAGAAAAATCCTTATAACTTGCAATGGTTGATTGAAAGAATCATTCGAGCTGAGTACCCAAGTTTGGCCAGCTACTCGAGTATAAGCGTGCGATTGCGCCAGTTAACTACAGAGTGCCTGAATCCGAACCCGGACGCCAGACCAAATATGGATTATATCTGCAATGTTGTTGGAGAGGCATATCGCATACAGCTTCAAATTCAGTCCTCAAGTCTCAAAACTACAATATCTCAGGCGCGATGAACAAGTCTAGGTATTGAAATTGCGGTTCGGTCACAGCCCTCGAGGCCACTAGTTTGTTTTGAACCCATGGTGAAACTTCCACGATAGGGCATAAGCCTCTACCTTGGGTGAGTGATATTCAGATCTTGATGTTATAAATTCTAAATGAATTGGCAGTCCTAGCGACGCGTCAAGAGAAAACGATCGAAATGAGAAACAAATAAAACTCAAAGCTTGAGATAGGAGTTAAGTTGTTTTCCACTGGAACTTACTCACATACATACACGATCTAAGATTGCTTAGTCCTAACTTAAATGACCTCTCTTTAATGTGATCTATGTATCACTTATAGTCTATTGGTTCGTTTGAGTCATAGTTTTCAATCTCTTACGATTGCCATTCCAGGTGATGCCTTCTGCTGTATCAGTTTGGCACGATCATTAGATTCCGACTTGTGGCCATTCATATGTGGATTCCCTATACATTCTCGGGAAACGACGCATAAGAACTCGGCTTGCTTTCCACCAGGATATTCACCTGTCGAAGGTTTCATATTGATCATCTGTTCGAACTTCCACCCATCGCTTAATGTAGAAACCATTTGGGTAACTTCGTCCTCATGACATTGCAATACACGGTAGACGTATTTTTTGTTCTCGCTAGCAACTTTAACATGATCCCTATCGACGATTCTTTGCTTCGCTAATTTACTGAGATCTGTGATGTTGTAAAATTCGGCCTCCTCGAGGACACCCTCCTCAGCTAAACCTTTACTCATAATTAGCTTTCCATGTCTTAAGTAGTTCAAAACCACTTGGAAGTACATGGGGTCACGATCGATGAGAAATGCTCCGCGCTCATCGCGATCAGATTCAATTTCTCTAGGATCTAGAGATTTGATAGCGAGTTTGTGTAAAAATGAGTTGGGCGCTTTGCTTAAAGTTACACGGGTTGTGGTGAAACGTTTGCCTCCAATATTGAGAGTAATCCATTTTTTGTCACAAGGTAGATTTGTGGGATCCGGAGAGGGAGTTCCAGAGTTAACCTGGGTACCTGAAGTCAACGTGTGTACTGGGACTGCATCCATGTCTCAAACGTTATGACCAATCTTGATGTAGAGCATAGCTGTTGTCGCAAATCGTTAGAATAGAAGAAATGTTGATTATTTTAGTGAAGGTAATCGGCTCATAAGACAAAATGATTTTCAGCTAACAGGAAAGTATTTTGCTTGGATAGGGAGCTTGCATTGAATCGCTTATTGCATTTCTTGTAAGCTAAATTTATGGCAAACACAGAAGCTCACAGTGTGAGCTGCGCGCTTTATTCTGGGTCTACGAATCATTATTTCCAGAGAGGCTAGAGGCAGAGGGAAAGAGCGAATACATCTATTCTATGTCCCTGTGGGCCCCAAGAATAGTATGTACCACACGACTAAAACAAATAAAACTCTCAGCCGGTCGAATCGAAAGTGTACGATCTACCGGAACTCGAAATAAATACAACATTCGGAGCATACAGATGGGATGATAGAGCTTTATTAAATCATTGCTACCGCCTGGTAATAGACTAGTGTAACATCTTGGAAAGGAGCGTGAATGTTAAGGTTGGCCGACGACCTAAATCCCAGGAGTTACCTCTCTAATTTTTGGTTTGATTTGAAGAAGTTCTTAAAGCTTTCAACGGGCTTATCTTTGATTTTGGGGTAATCTGGGATTGATTCCTTCAGACGATCGTTGTAAGAACTTAGGGTCTTGAATTCGCTCAAATCATATGCACATGCCTCGGGAAAGGTGGAAGAGGCCGCGAATGAGATAGCTACGATGGTCAAGTCATTGCTGAGGAAATATTTCATGCTGCCGCTGTTCTGCAAACGAGCATCAAGGTAGGTAAGAACATCACGGAAGGCCAGGGTCGAGTTTCTTTGAGTGCCCGAAAAGAAGAAGTCTCAACAATCTGGATGCGGCTGGGTAGAGTGTATTAACATCGATGTAGAGCATCTCGTTTACACGAGCTCGCTCGACTGGATCTAAAGGAAATAGGGTATTGTCGCTAGGCATATACTTGTCTAAAAGATAAGCTGCAATTGCACAGCTTTCGTTGATCTTGAGTTCACCACCAATGATGAATGGAGCCTTTTATCTTTGGATTGGATTGATCTCGAGGTACTCCTCCTTGAGATGGTCCTTGGCTGACGAATTGACGAGTTGCCTGTCCAGGTCGACACCTGCAATCTTGGCGACCATCTCCACAGTTCTGCATGGAGGGCTCTCGGGCATTTAGTAGAATTTAATAGAAGACATCCTATATCGACCAGCCTGTCGTTAGCTTTCGTTTAAATCTCATGAGTCTTGTGTGGCTTGTACCCTCTTTCGTCTTAGAATCGAACCCATTCCGAGAGGCCAAGGACACATACAATGAAAGTGTGAACTCGAGGAGAGTGATTCTCGGGCTTTTTTTTGACGGCTAAAAAATTGCTCAGAAACGAAACTAATATATTTGGCAGACCCTTTACATTATTTTATTTTTGTCTTGAGGTACATACTATTCTTGAAAATGTACCTCACGACTAGAGTAAATAGGAACGATCAGATTCACTGCAAATAATTCGTGCTCGCTTATTATATCACGCACCAGTTTGAAACCTAGAAAAATACGCCGTCATTCATTCCTGGTATTCTCAAGGATTCTGATTCGAGCAGCAAGCAATGAAGTAAACCTAGTCTTGTAACACAATTATAGGTTCTGGAAGATACCTCACCTTAACGAGAAGTTTTTATACTCCAATACGGCATCATGGATCCCAAATACCTGTTCAACGAAAATGTTGAAAAAATGCAGCCTGTGGGGATCGAGTTCAATATGACTTATATTCTAACTGCAACTTTGATTGTTGGCGTAGTAGTCTCATACCTTATTTACTGGCTATTATCTAACACGAAGAAACCCGTGCCAAACGATTTCATTGCTCCAGCTCCCACCAACAGAAGACAACTATCAGCCTCGGCGGCTGCTCTCAGACCTCAACTGAGGACGGGTCCCATAAGCGATGATGACTCCGACGAAGACTCCGACGAGGCTCGAGAGCGATTGGCCGAGGAACAGAAAGCTAAGAAGAAAATCGGTGTTAAGAAAGCTGCCAAGCTCGAGTTGAAAGCCGAAAAACGAGCTGCTCGGGAGGCGATGCTGCTGGAGCGAGAGGAAAAGAAACGCGAGCAAGAGTATCTGGATCAGCTTCGCAAAGAAGAGGAGGAGAAGCAAAGAAAGGAAGAGGAAGAAATTATGGAGCGGGAGCGAATAGCGAAGGAAGAACAGGCGAAAAAAGAGCATGAGGCATATCTAGAGATGGCCGCCACATTCGAGGTGGAAGAGGAAGGAAATGATTTGGACTGTGATGTGGATAGTGAGGACAAGTTATCTCAATTCATTGCCTACATTAACGAACAGAAGGTTGTGCTTCTGGAACACTTAGCTGGGCATTTCAAGATGCGAACGAAGGACGTTGTAGATAGAATTCAGCAACTAGTGAGTAACGGGTCCTTAACTGGCATTATTGACGAGAGAGGGAAATTCATCAGTATAACTCCATCTGAGCTACAGAGTGTTGCCAAATTTATCCGTCAAAGAGGTAGAGTGTCGATCAATGAGCTGGTCGTCAATTCGAATAAGCTGATCAATTTGAAATCTGAATTAGCGGTTTCATGAGTGTCAACAACCGAGACCTGCGACATCGGATATCAGATTGTTCACTACTGAGTGATATCTGTATTATTATCATTAGAATATTTTGGTCTAGTTGGAAACGGATGATTCCCTTCGATGACCAACATCCGTCCAACAGTTTGTGTGGATAATTCAAATAAATGACAGCTCGACTCCATATTTTCAAGACCATGGCGGTGGTTTCGTTCCTGTGACTTGAACTTGTTTTTTCCGCATCAACATATTCTTCTGGAAGTCTGGCGACCAGAGCTTGCAGCCTGAGCTTGCAGCTTTCAGTTAGCCCACTGCACAACGTGGTCCCTGAGAATGCGTGCAATCAAATAATCTTCATTCGTTACATGTATGATCTGTACTTACGACAGAAATGGATAAACGCTAAAATAAATAAAGTGCGGGTATTGTTCTCGTAAACATTGAAATCTAGAATCATCCGTCTTCTTAGAATCGATCGCCTGTCGAGTTCGAAAAGATTGTGCATTCAGAGCAGCGTCCAGCAAATCGTTCAAGATCGAATAGCTCATAGAAGAGGTTTGCATGCAAATAGAAACTAGCTAACCCACTAGTTGAACTTCTTATCCAAGCATCTATTTGAGATCGAACCGGATAGGACTTCATCTATCGCACTGGTGTTTGTTCAAAGTAAGGCTAAAATCACGTTATATTGCGACCACTTGGTCGATCATAGTGCTAGTAAAACCCTTCGAGGATCANATTTGTAACCGTCCGAAGGAATAATGGCGACACCCGAAGCCCTCATCAAATACTACGACTGCCTCAAAGATTCATTCAATAAAATCCAGGACAAAGACAACAAAACAGCATTGATCAACGCAGCCCTTAGACCGAAGATATGCGAAGAATTCGCCAAAAGCGAGCAGGTCCTGAACAGCTATTTAAATTATATACAAGTGTTCTCATTAATATACAGTGATAAGTTCTCAAGTATCTGCACCAATATTATAGCCCCTCTACTAAAAGAGGATGATAGCACGGCTTATGATGAAATGAGTCCGCATGTGAGCGAAAAACTGACAAGAGTGCATCAGACCATTCAAACTATTGTAGAATCAAGAAACGAACTTGGTGAGGACTTTGTCCACAGTGTTGTTAAAGTATTTCCAAGCATGAGCACTGACGACACTGATGACAATCGAAGATTTCTTAGCTACCTCAAGAATTGTCTTAGGGTGTGCATGTACTTGAGTGGGGAAAATTTGGTAATATTGCTATCGAGAATCATTGAAAGGGTAAATCCTCTAGATCAATCAAGTGATGAGGAAGAGAAAGAGCGGTTGAACCAAGCCACCTATCGCGCTTATGAATTAATCTACAAATTTATTGAGATGATCGATCGTAAGCAACTTAGTCGATTCGTCGAAGCTTTGATAGCATCGTTCACACGCGAGTTTCTATCTTACCCTCCTGCTGGAAGTCAACTCAACTACCTACTACTGTATGCCTGCTCCCTGGATGAAGAATTTTCCGAATGTCTCATCGGATCTCTATGGAAAACATTCACAGATTCGAAGCGTCCATTCGAGGAAAGGAGAGCCAGCGTTNATTTCGCAAGCTCGTTCATCGCACGAGCAAATTATGTGGGCCTGAATAAGACTTTTGAATACTTGGAGACAGCTAGCGCCTGGTGTATCGAGTATCTAGATGATTATCAAGAGAGCGAAACTCATGACAGNATTGTCGCGGAAGATGTGGGCACATTCTATGCGCTGACTCAGTCCATATTCTATCTTATTACACAAAGATATAGGGACATTTATGAAGAGGAGACAATAGCCAAACTGATGCAGCTAAATCTAAGTCGAATATTGGAGTGCCCTTTGAGGCCTCTGGAAAACTGTGATTTACAAACAAGCACAAGATTCCAGGAAGTCGCCACACTGTGTCGCATCGATTGTTCAGTGCGAAATCAATTGCTTCCGATTGCGAAGCGCAGAAAGAGTGATCGCGAGCCTAAGGGTCTCAATATTTGCAATGCCCCGTTCGATGAAACTTGTAATTCGCTGCCCGAACGCATCAAGCCTCTCTATAGGAATTACTTCAACCATAGGAATTTTACGATTTATAGAGAGTAGACAACTTTTGTTAGCCTGATAATTTAAAAAAACGATACTCATAGAGATACTGATGAGCAATTGCGATGTCACAATGAGTTTATTGGTGAATTATCGCGCAATTCGTTTCTGTGGTGCGAGTATTTGATTTAACAACCTAAATGAATTTTTTCGATCCCTAGATTCGTTTTATCTTGGCCCCGAAGGTCTTCAAAGCATCACGTCGACAGATAGGACAGGTTCGGTTGGCCCTTAGCCATTTGTCAACGCATTTGGCATGAAACGCGTGATTACATGGTAGGGGCCTTATCTTAGTCTTGAGCTCAAATTTGCTGAGACATATTACGCAGGTGCGTGAATCTTTTTCGTTCATCTGAATATATGGCGTTAATGAATCGATCTCAGCTCTGTTTAATCCGCGAGGCTTAGACTCGCTGATCGTGAGCATGGTGTCATCCTGAACATTGTTCTGACCATTAGGACTATGGTGATGGTGATGGTGATGATGCGAACCGTGCAGATGGTGGTGATAGTGATGCGGTGGATGGTGATGATGGTGCAAATGGTGCGGCTCAGTTCGGAGACCGCCCTGCAGGTAGATGTTGAACACATGGCTAAATAGATTATTAGCTACTTGTGGATTGGTCAACAGGGCTAAAGCTTGCTCCATTTGAGGAAACGAATAGAANGGTAGTGGTGGAATCGGTTGAGGTTGCTGGGACTGTTGCTGTGCTTGAACNGGCACCGACTCTTGGGGCTGTTGGCCGGCCTGATGGCTTGCTGGGCCGGTGTGCTGCTGTTGATATAACCCAACACCAGAGGGTGGAGAGAAATTGTCCATCGATGGGGCTTGGGCCATTCTTGGTTGAGCTTGTGCTTGAGGAACCGATTGAAATGAGGATGATCTCTCTGGGGGCTGTTCGTTTCCTGTGATGTTGGTGTGATTTTGTTGGTTTGGTGGAGCTGAAGATATCTGCTCGGTTGGCACGTTTGGTTGGGGGCCATTGGGGAGAGGCGGAGATATGTGCCTAGTTGTACCAATTTGCGGTGCAGAAGGGGCTACAGAAGGTGCAAATTGGTTGTTTGCAAATAATTGATTGAGTAATATAGCCTGAAAGTGCTCATTAAAGATAGAATTAAGAGTCTCATCACTCAAAAGGTTTCGATTGGGCTGTTGCTGCTGAATCGGCGGCGGTGGAGGGGGTGCGGTTCTGTAGTTGATTTGTTGCTGCGTTGGTTGGTTTGCCACACTATTCAGCGTGGTATTTGTGGCCAAGGGTCGGTGATTACTCTGTTGCGACACAGGTTGACCGCCAACACTATTCAATGACGGAGTGATATTGGAAGTATCTGGGGCGACATTCGTGGGTTGGTGTTGGTGGTGATTGTTGCTCAGGTTCAAATGTGCAGCTATCGGTGCTGGGGGCGTTGTTAAGTTTAGAAACGGTTGTGCTACAGTATAACTATTGAAGTTCAGGAGAGGCACTTGGCTTGTGGTACTGGTTTGGTTGTTGATNGGCGTGCTGACAACATTAGTGGGTGGATGCGAGTGATTAGTAATAGGTGTGGGTTGGGTTTGTTGCTGCTGGTGTTGGTGGTGAGCGTGATGCAACTGTTGGTGCTGGTGAAAGCTAGCTGAGGCCAGAGCTGCGGCCAATGCCATACAATTGGTGGCAGAGTGGCGGTTGGCGAGAAGGTGGTGCAAGGATAAGCCGTGGGCCAGAATTGAGGTATTGTAGTTCGAGTGGTCTTGCCTAGAGGCCTGAAGAGGCTGTTGTTGTTGTTGCTGCTGGCCAGCAGTGTTAGTCAGTCCAGCGGTATTGTTGGGCTGGCTCGCCTGGGTTGAGGGCATTTGTTGTTGAGCTGATTGGGCGACCAGGGGACATTGCTGGGTTGGAGGCGGTGGCGGCAAGGGTGCTTGGGCTGAGAAAGTGTTGACAAAGAACTGTGGGTGGAGTAACATGGGACAACAGCCGGCTGTTGCCGTGGATCCCGAGGGCCTTCTTGCAGGGCTCGCAGATTGGTTCATCATTTCGTTGCCTCCTACAAATAGTTTAATCGTGATGGTTGTTTATCCAGGTGAGGGGTGGGGCGGTTTGCGGGCTTGTGGGCCAGAGTGTGTAGAGGGTTCAAAGGTGACGAGCAACGAGCCCCTCGTTGGAGCTCGCTGGCTCGATGAGTTGGGGGTCGGGGAGTCGCGGAAATGGTGCGACGCCAACCCGATGGTGAGGCTCTGCCGGCCAGTCTTTGGTGGTCTTGTGGGCGCTTGAGCCGTGAGTTGAATAGAGCGCTGCTTTCCGCTCGTCTTGNCCCCTTAGGTTTGGCTCTACGGTTTCAGGGGGCTAGTTGAATGCAAGATGATCTATGTACAAATATAAAGCCACAGTGGAGCATCAGCTTGGGCGAGGATGCAGAGGGAGGAGGAGAGCATATGATTTGGCGACGCAATTTAGGCTGGAAAAAGTTTGCTTACTCCTCGGGGGCGAGGGTGCAGTCTCATTGGAGTGAGGAGCTAGGGGGCCAATAATGGAGCGAGAGGAAACTTTCTAAGTTTGAGAATATGTGCCTTGTGGCCGAGTGGCCTGTCCAAGTCTATATGACCGAGCAAGAGAGCTACTCGTGTCCTCCTCCTCCTCTCTCTCTCTCTCGTTGTTGGCTCTCCGTTTTGCGCAGGCCGACTCTCAATTGCAACTTGCTGGCTCTCTCTCTCTCTCTCTCAAGTGTCGGTGTGAGCAAGCGAGGAGTGCGCGCAAGAGTGTGCAGTGAAACGTTTGCTGGTTAGCCGTCTGGTTGCTTTCCAGCCTTAGCACTAGAACCAAATCTTCGTCTTCAAGTTGCTTGCGCTGTCCTGGCGGCGGCGGCAGCAGCAGCTAGCAGGCTGGCTTGCTCTTTGTCGGATCTATCTCGATCTATCTTTCCACTTGTCCCGCTCTCTCTCTCTGCCTCGCTCGCCTGCCTACCAGCTTGTCTGTGGCTCTCGCTCGCTAGCCTTAGTCTGCTCTCACTGCAATCTGTTCTCCGCGCTTCCAACTGGCAGACTGAACGCCAAAGTTGGAGCCGCAGCGAGTCGTTCCCTCTCTCTCTCCCTTTGCCTTGATATTCCCAAACAAAGGGCCGCTTTGTGCGCGGCCAGTATTTGCCAGCGAGCAAGCGAGCAGCCTAGCCGAGTGTGTGTTGTGTTTGTGCGCTTGCCTGCAAGCCTGCGTGTGTTAGTGAATGCGAATGAGGCAGCGGCAGCAGCAGCGACGGTGGCGGCAGCGGCGGCGGCAGCGGAGGCAGCAGAGGCGGAGGCAGCGCCAGCGAGAGGAGAGTGAGAATGAAAGCGGCGAAACTTGCAATCTTTTCGCCATTTACTATCCGCACACTTTTGCAGCCCGGCCAGCACTGGCGGCGGCCCGCAAGCATGCGCCTCTTTTTGTGCGCTCGACCGAGTCAGGCGGGCGGCGCACAGAATGGGAAAAGCGAGCGCGCTTTCCAGCCGAGCGGAGCGGCCGCCTTGTGCGCATTGCAATTCCCGTTCGCATGCGCCGNCGGCGCCAGCGGCCCGCGAGTCTGCGTGTGATGGCACGCAAACTGGCGGCGGCGGCGGCAGTGAAGTAATTCCAGTGCAATTTGGGCCTGCACACACTTCTGAGGCTCCGAGCTGGCGCCAGGCGAGGAGAGAGGAGCGGAGGGCGCAGCAGCAGAACTAATCGCACAGCGAGCGCCCGGCCAGCGCTGCCGAGGCGGCCGGATTTCTGCACAGCGCCCGTCCGTCCGCCCGTCTGTCTGCCCGGCCGCTTTGATGGGCGGGCGGGCGAGAGCGGGGAGGGCAGAGAGAGAGAGAGAGAGCGCGCGCACAGCACAGGCCGGGCGAGGGCAATAAATTTGGCCGGTGCGCCGCCACAGTCGGCCGGCCGGGCTGGCTGGCGGCGCCGAGCGGAGCGGCCACTCGGCTCGCTGCTATAGGCGCGCTCGCAGCCACGTTTGCCGCCGCCGCCGCCGCCGCCCCCCTAGCGCCGAGCACCGGCATTATTATACGGCGGCGGCGCCGTGAAACAGCGGCCGACGGGAACCAGCGAGCCGCCGCC
>Ga0058699_1000269_pt1 | contig 15699 bp, 8 predicted proteins | sample AgamicAtPe_FD_55078 | JGI IMG/M metagenome (GOLD analysis project Ga0058699, IMG submission 55078) | Agave microbial communities from Guanajuato, Mexico - At.P.e | ecosystem: Host-associated > Plants > Phyllosphere > Phylloplane/Leaf | place: Guanajuato, Mexico | collected 2012-10-15 | reverse complement strand
CTCAATTCACCACCAATAAACGATCTTCAACCAGAAATAAGCCTAATTGAACCACCAAACAAATTTATTGTGACACTCTGTTCGCCTTGTTAAACCCACAACGAGAAGCAAGCGCTACATCCCCGCTGAGCACCCACGATTATGCCTGACAAATTACAGATTCTCCGACTGTACAAGGAGTTGCTCAGGGAATCGTCAAAGTTCAAGTCTTACTACTACAGGAATTACTTCATACGAAAGACAAAATCTGAATTCAGAAAGCACATAGAGGCTAGCAACGAAACTTCTTGCGAGATGTTTAAGAAGTCCGAGGAAATGTTGGCTGTTTTGAAGAGACAAACCATGNTCACTAACGCTTTCGATACTTCAAAACTCGTTATTGAAGAATAAAGACCAGTCACGAAAGTTTTTCTTGCCTTCTCGTAACCATTGATCGCGAGTTGTAGACCTCAGCTCCATTGAGCTCGTCGTGCAGAACATCGATGCTCCTAGCCATGCGACATAATTTGTAGGACAGATAGGTTGGTGGAACTTAAATTTCTCGGGAATCTTTCCCTTGAATCTATCGTATTTGTCCACGTTTATCAGCTCCTCAGACAATCTATGAGTCAAGCCGGGTAGAGTTGCAAGGCCTCCAATGATAAGGATGTTTTCTGCTAGCGATCTTCGACAATCTATCGGAGCAAGTAAGACAGTCTCGACGATCATTGTGGTAAGCGAATGCTCGTGACCGAATATTTCGAAAAATATCTCGCACGCACCCTCTCGCAAGCTCCCTGGGATGCAGAGCGACCTCTGGCCCATGAGAGAATATTCCAGAGTGGCGGGCGAAAACTCGTCTTGGTCGCTCAGAAAATAACAATCCTCCATGGTTCCGATGGATATTTCCTTGCCCTGTTGCTTTGCCAGGCGTATGGCCTCAAGCTGGATGTCCCTCGACTTTTTCAGTTTATCAATGGTCATCTTAGTGCCACGCTCGAAAGGGGCGACAAAGCATGCCTTTATGCGAATATCCTCGATAGTTTCTGGTTCTATCCTACCACTGAAATTGGGGTTGCTCTTTGCTAATTCAGTTGATATCAACGAATCTATGGTGCGCGCGCCTAAACTCGCGAACTGTGCCCCATCTAGCAAAGTGACACCGTTAACAACAGCTATAGCGATCGCCTCCTGAGAGCCGATATCCAAAACTAAGCCGGTTGGATTTCCTAAGGTAGCTAGCGCCATGAGATGATCCGGTACGAATAGGATGGCTGGTACAGTAAACTGATCGAAAAATACACGTGTCAAGGTATTTCTAAATAAAGATTTACAGAAAACGGATTCCACTATAACAACTTTCTTCTCTTTAGGGCTTACTGCTAAATAATTGAAGTAAATCTTCTCGATAAAATCGCCTAGTTTTGTCTCAAGATCGATTGGATCGGAGATGTCATGTAGGTATACTTGCTTTCCTGATGTGTCCGTCACTGACGATTTGATGATTGCTCTGGGCGCGAATTCGCCGGCAAAACCACATCGTGTGTAATGACGACCAAATTCTAATATAACTCTATTCTTATCGTTCAGTTGAGAGCTGAATTCTGCATAGCTCGTCTTTTTCTCCATCTTAGAGATAGGATGAATTGTGGGAAATAATATTACAAGAGAGGTGAATTTTAGTTCCTGTGCTGACAAGCGCTCGATCTAGCACAGTTCGGTATGAATTATTTGAGCGGCGTGATCCGCTCAGTGGGCACTGATCGACACCTACGATGATTAGAGTCCTGAACTAACAACCTATAGCTTTAGCTTAACACAGATTTCAACTATAAAATAGCTTATGAATTTCAAAATCACTATGTAGAGGAATAGGTAGCCAATCAAAGGAGGGAGCATGCTATCTTTAAGTTGCATGTCCTTCATTGTGAATGGTTCAACATCCTCGCAAGTTTGAATACTATATCCAAAAGCGTTCGCCCTAGTCAAAAGCGAGGCGAGCTTGTCGAAGAAAATGCCCTGTTTCACTGGTCTTTTCTCCTCATCTTCCTCNAAATCCTCCGTNGTTGTGGGTGCGGTCGTGCTAGATGTCCTGGGNTTACTTGTTGCAGCTCTCTTTCTTCTTTCATNGCTGGACCTCGATGACGACGGCTCCAAGCGCTCTACGTCAGGTGAGAGAGTAGTGATTGAAGTCAATATTTTTGATATGTTTCTGTTGTTTCCCACAACGTTGGTTTCAGTTGGCGTCAAATCCTCCAGAGTGCTATTGTCAGTTGCGGCCACAAAGGCGTTCACGTAATAATCAGTCAAGGACATTATCTGGGGCGGTATTCCGATAATTCTGGGTGTTCCGCCGGCGGGTATGAGCTCAGGGTCGCAAGGNCACATACCGTAGCCGTAACGAGTAATAATGAGAGCCTCGACCGAGTGCTTGAAGTAGGAAAACTTTGCCAAATGTTGCAACACATAGGGAACTTCGCGAATACGTATCAGGAAGCCGGATAAGAGGATGAATGGAACCGTTGAGACGCTGGCGGCGAATACAGCTGTCTGCATGCTATTCATGCAAACAGCGCCAAATATTAGGCCCTTAGCTTCGGCTATCATGATGATCAAAATTAGTAACAGCGATTGAACCATATAACGCCATTGGATTGCTGATGAGGGTTGACCGGTCATGATGTAGATTATGCCGACACTTATTGGAGGTAAGAGGATGGCCATGGGCAATTCGGCCAACATTTTGCCTAAAATGAAGGTGGATAATGAGTACCAACCATTACGTATCTCCTTGATCAAAACATGCATGATTAGTGGAAAGGATATGGCAGTAAAGGCCAGCATACACAATCCAAAAGCATAATAAACCATGAAATGCAGGCCGACGTTCTGAAATTGAATTCTAATATCGTCATGCTTTTCTTGGATCTCCTCCAAGCCCATACTTGCGTATTCTAGCAGATTGATCTCTGGCTTGTAAAAGGGACANCCATTTGGTATTCCCATCTTTGGCCCGTAAATCAAGGCCACCACAAGAGGTATAAATATATGCGCTCCAACCCTGATTGTACACAGTAATGGATCGCGAGTATTTGAAAGAAAGCATCTCTTGGACATGAGGGACACATGGCGCCAAAATGCACCATCACTGTTCTTGCCACTTCTTGGAGTCATGATGCGTGAATCAATGTCCTTGCCTGAACCATTGTTACCTTTCCCATCGGCTAAATCTACGTCCACGTACTTGTCCTTATCTAATGGGTATAGAGTAATTGTTGAGTCGCCTTTCGTGGTGGCACTAGTGCTATTGAATAGGCTAGGCTCTTTCCCTTTGTTTTGCAAATCGTCCGTTGAAGAGAAATCATAATTGTACTTNTGTTTAGTTGAATTCTTGAACTTTTCTCTTTGTTTCATGACCAACATCTCTATTGGCTTTCGTCCATATTCCTCACTCGCAAGCTCAACCATGAATGAGGCGGGATTATAGCCTTGGGCNGGCATTGTGGTGCCACTATACCTATTGATGCAATCCTCCATGTCGCTCGGCGGTCCCTGGTATAGTGTTTGACCTCCAACGGCCATCACGTAGATTGAATGGAATAGATCCAAGACTTCACGATGTGGCTGATGGATGGTTAAGATGATCGACATCGGGTTAACTAGATTGTGAGCCTTAGAAGCCTCGACCAAATCTCTCAAGACTTTTACAGTCCTGTAGCAGGTTANGGAGTCCAACCCTGAGGTCGGCTCATCTAAAACAAGTATATCCGGCGAAGAGAGCATCTCTTGTGCAATTGAGACCCTCTTGTACTGGCCTCCACTCAACTTGTTGATGCGAGTATGGCGACAACGTTGGAGACCAAGCAGCTCTATAACTCGCTCGATGTTTCGGTCATGATTAAAATCGTCCTCACAATTCTTCAAACGCGATGCAAACCAAAGCGATTCCTCTGTGCTAAGGTAGCCAATCAAGTAGTCACTTTGTGGTATTGTACAGACTGTTAGATGTTTCTTTGAAGGTGCACCAGTCACCCTAATTGAACCTTGAATGGCCGTCCGATATTTGCCAAACAAACTGTTCAGCAGTGAAGTTTTACCGGCTCCACTTGGACCCAAAACGGCAGTTATCTCTCCCGATCTAATACGACCATCTACATTATTCAATATCATCTTGGGCTTGTCCGGTTTGTCAGAATCACTTGGCCTCAGCAAGCTGCTCAAGTTAGTCTTCTGATACCATTTCTGCTGTACTTCCAAACTCAAGTTTGCCCACTCGATCTCAAATTGATCCTCGTCGGTGTAAAGCCTTCGGACTGACTCGCGAGGTTTGCCTCTAAACAAGGCCATGAGAGGCGATCTACGCGGTTGGCGTGGCGACTTGCCGGTGCCGGCACAGTCGATGGCCAGCATTGAAACGGAGACATTGTCATCATCGGCCCCATTTGGACGAAGCGAGTTTTGCACAGCCCTTTGCTGCCGCTGAGGCATCTGCTGTGAGTTACCTTTCTGTATCTGATTCCCGGTAGCCGATGATTGCTTACCACTGTTATTGGCAAGTTGCTTCCGAGCTGGTTCCTCGGGCGGAGTCGCAGGCTCGTCAAGTATCTCTATGGTTACGGCACCATTATCATGATTTGCAACCCTCACACTAGCGGCAGCTTCACCTNCCGGTGCATTGTCTTGTTGGCTTGGCTTTGCAGGCTTCGGCTGAGTTTGCTCTTGCTTCTGATGCTTTCCAACTATAACTGATGACTGAGATGAAGCGTCAACAAACTCATCGGTAATTTGTTCATCGTTCTCTCTATTAGCTTCACCTACATCAACTTCGTCGAATACAAACACTGGATTGTGCTGCCCGTTCGCCTGTTGCGCTTGGCCTGTTGCTTGGATGGACTCGCCAACTTGCTTAAAGCCCGTTAGGGTGGCCATTTGTTCACGTGTTTGGAGAGATTGTGTTCAAAACTCTTTTATCTTAGCGGATGTAGAACAGATTTGTGTTTGCTCAACTTGATGNAATATTGATATGTACGTCTACGATTGAAGCCCCATTCGAGAACTGAACTTAGATTCTAACTCGATGGCTCGGCTGACTAAGAAGATGCTGGGTCAATTCTCCCTCGCTTTTTGAATTCNGATCTGATAGACTCGAACAATATAAATATGTTTATCTAAGAATAAATGTAGAGAATTTTGATCGGTTTACTCGTTGTCTTAACTCGGTGGAATTATCCGCCTAACCGGTAGACCGCCAACATGGACTTGCAGCAGAGTACGCGGATGCAGGTTAATAGATTGTTGATTGGGAAGCTCTCCCATGAGTTGGCTGCGCAATCATGACTCTCACTGCCGGGTCTGTGCAAGGGATGTTGCTGGAATCTACCACTAAATGCAACTGCAACGCTGTAGGCTGAGGCAAGATCGAGGTGAGACGAACACAAAGGTTAAGCCATCAAACAATCCAATATCTTCTTCTCCCAATTCTTACCAATCCAGCTTTCCAACCTTTGTGCTTGTGGCTTCAATGCTAATTCTGGTGCTTATTTCATTCACCAGAGAGATAGGTAAGGACTGTCTTGGTGGTTTCAACCCTCAGCGTTGCTGCTCGTCCTGTTTGTTGGCGCCAATGGTGGCAATTGAAAAGCAAGCGGGTGGTTACGATTCGTTCATGTACGAGGCCTCTAAGGCTTGTGAGAGTCTTGTTACTCTCGCCAAATCAAGGTAATGAGTAACTCAAGCGCTTGTTTGTCTAGAAACTTAGGTAGCTAAGTTTAGGAAAACATTTGTTAACTGGTTGGATATTTAACATTTACTTTTTCGCCTTATCCTTCCCTTCCTCTTCAGCTAGGGCAGTCCCAGGCTTTAAACCTTAAAATTGTGTGCTAATCAAATGAAGGAAGCTCCCTCAGTAGAATAAGCTGCAAGCAAACGAGCGCAAACAGGCCGGCCCACTACCGGTAAGTGCGAACGAAATAAAAAGGTGGTTGAATTTTATTCCATTTCATTAGACTAACTTTATTAATAATTTGACACGACGAGAGATCTCAAGTTATCAGTCAATATGGTACGCATAGTTCTTGCTCTAATCGAATGCAGTTTCCGCTTTGGACAGCGCAATCTTGGATCTTGATGCTATCCAGAACTGGCGAGCAACAACCGATATCCACGACTGATAACCGTCTCCAGTCATCTAAAAATGAGAGGAGCGTAAGATTGAGCGAAAGATAGTTTGCAACTGGAGGTGGCCAAAAGGGATGAGTGATGATAAATCGTCCGAGGTGACTCTATCATGGTCAAGGATTGCAGTCAAGTTCACTGAGATACTCTTGCCGCGTTTAAAGTACCAACCTGAGGTTCTGACTAGTGAGGAGTCATACCTGCGAACGATAATACAAATCGCGTCTCAGAATCCCACAAGCGATGCGATCGTATCATTCGTGCAAAGACGAACTTGTATTCACTTGCCTCATTCCAGACTATATCATTGCCCACGCGCGCCCTCTCTCTCTCTCTCCCTCATTTTGTCCAGGTAGTAATGAGACACCTCTCTCGTCTCGTGCTGGGTTTGCGCTGAAAGTGGAAATGGCCAAACTTAACTGCTGGAAGCGTAAACTTCTCTTGATACCCAGGTTTCCGCGTCCCTGTCATGAATGCCGATAACGCGTCTACTTGAATCTTCTCTCCTCCACTCCTCCCTCACAAACAAGCAACATCAGGTTCCGCTCTCATCGAGCAACTTTGCCTCTTGACTTGAGGAGCAAGACGATAAGACATTCAGACAGGTGACTAACTAATCATTGTATGCGAACTTTGCCCACTTCCACGTTGATAAGCATCCATGCCAGCATCATGCTCGCTACGTAAGTCAGGAGGAGTCAGCAGAGACTAAATGGGAGGGGGCGCGAATTGAAGTGCATGCACGGAGGGCACAAATAAACCTTCAACGTTGGCATTAAACTCTCGAGAGCAATGGTAGCCTTGCAATGGCAGACTGTTGTCAGGTGAGTATTCATGCACTTAGCTAGCTTGGCGCACGTTGGTGTCACGATCGTGATTATTGGCCGCAAACTTGGACTCTCAAGTCGAGAAAAACCATTATCCCGCTCACCGGTTAATCCTCCTCCAGTGTACCGCGGATTAGTTTCCACGAATGTAACTTGTTCTCCATGCTCGACGATCAATTTTACCTGTTGCATGCCAGTCAGAGACTTTCGATGTCAGATTATTCCTCGCTCATGAGATCTTTAGGACTGTTCGCAGTGTTGACATTGAAAACCAACCAGAACACTTTTGTCGGTTTTGTATGGTGACTCATGTCGTTACAACATAAATTGCGACAACTAGGGCCGAGTTCAAGTCCATTGTATCCAATTTAAGAATATAGCAGTGGAGGTAAGAGGCACACTTGTTATGGGAGTCGCCGTTTCATCTAAAGTTTGAGTTAGTGTTTTTCCTGTCTGCTCACGTGAGCAAACCTCCCAGAGGGTGAGAGCGATTATAGTTGTTTAGTCGTAAGTTTTATGCAACATCGATGGGAAAAAAATTTACCCCCTGCGGGCTCATTGATCTCAACGTAGGCTTATCAGTGTCTTCTGCGGACGCAGACTTCCGTTATAGTTGCTAGCGACAGAATCATGACTTGGAGCAATTCTTGAACCCAAGACTGATTGCACAACTTCCGTCTGATGTAGAGTGTACGTGTGTGTGTGTGTGGGTGGGTGGGTGGTATGTATGCATGTATGTAGATTGCACGACGTTTTCAATTAAACTTAACAATTGAGCTAAACTAGTACCTGCTGCCTTTGTTTCCCCCTCGTGTTGATTGGTAACAATGGTTTGATTTTAATCGCACAGTTGCATGTCTCTACACACACTTGGCATTCATCATGAGCCTTGAAGCTCATACAATATTATGTGAGCTATTGGCCACAAATATCGAGAGACTCATGCTTAATGCTGAAATATTGGGGCTCCTGGATGCGGCAAATGCGATTGACCCAAAGGAGGGGCGTATGAACAGCAGAACTAACTTCGTAAGATCTAGCGGGTTCTCCCGACTCGATGATGAGCCTCTCATTGCGTAAATTGCCTTTTGTGATGGAATCCTAGGATAGATGTTCCCTTGAGTGCGCGCTCTTTTCTATTTCTATGACTTGATAGAGGTTAAAAATAACCTGCCATTTCCCCTCCAGGAGAATAATCCTTCGCAATACAATCAATCATTATTCTCATACGATGTTAGTACCTTTTAAGTTTCTCGCCCCACCGATTGAGCGAGTCAAATCGTATTCATAAAAACAGTACTAAAGCAATGGTTATTGTCTATCTCATGTTAGCGCTCATCACGAGCTCCTATTCAACTAGGCGCGTAATTGCTGAGGGCCTAGGCGANAAGATTCTATATTCGCACGATACCGACGACTCCTCTGAGTTTATTGGTCAAGAGGGTGCGGATACCGTTTTCAGATCGGGAGTAGAAGGAGACTCTGGTATCGAGAACGAATTCAAGCATGTTGTGGAAAAAATTCGTCTTGATCTTGTGGCCCCTGGTCAGAGTTTGATGAAAATGATGAATCTCATCAGCACAAAAACGCGGGTCATGTTTTTGAAGGAGGACCGACACTATTATAAGAATCTTGGTGTCGGTTCGACAAGCCGACCGATGTTGTTTTCGTATCTCGGACTCGAGCTAACCAGCTCTGATGAGCTACTCTCATGGTACCGACCCCTAAGAGATCGGATCGGTGTCCAATTGGTCGACTCATGTAGATCTTTGATATCAGTCCACCACAGTTACTCACAGAGACTGGATCGTCATGAGTTAGAAGTAATCAGAAGAATGAAGTCCCAGGAGGGAAACAAACTTCACTTGGCATATCTTCTTTTCAAGAGCAACTTAAACCTTTTCATGCTCGAAACATATCTACGACTTTGCTCCCGGCTAGAACATGAGAGGTTGAAAGAGAATTTGACAGGATTGATCCTAGATACCTGAATTTGGTGACATCAACATGAATACTTTATTTAGTGAGTAAAGATTATTCTGAGTGTTTCATTTATCAGATGACTACTTAGATCACTCAATCTTTGGGCATGCGTAACAACAATTGGAGCTTATGAGCAAGCGTTGTTCAATTTGACGGTGGCGGTGGCTGCTGACCTGGAACTGTATGGGAACTTGGTAGAGTGTGGTACGGGTTGTACGGAGGATAAGCAGCCCCTGGAGGTCCAGGTGGATAGCCAGGGTAGTAGTTTGTTTGGGGAGCTGGGTAGCCGGTTCCAGGATGGTAAGTATTGTAAGCACTGAAAGGCATGCTTGGCAATGGAGGAGGCGGATAATAAGGCATCTGGTAGGGCGGTTGAGGAGCTGCTGCAGGTGCGCTTGACTGAGATGAGTCACTAGACGGCGATACATAGCTACTCTGCGCCTGAGATACCTTGGTACCCGATGGATCTAGAGTCTTTACCAACTCTTCGAGCTCTGTCTTACGAGCGTAACAATAATCGTCAACCTTAGTTTGGAGGCTAACTAGTAGTTGAGTCAAATCGTTGTAGAATTTGGTACCTTCCTGCAGATGACGCAACAAATCGTTGAAAGAATCGTGGGCTGCAGCAAGACGACTGAAAAATCGGTCGCGCTCTGATGCGGATGACTGGCTGCCGCCCTTGAGCTCGACAAAATCTTCATTTGTGGCCCGTATTTCTTTCGCTAGAGACTCCTGGCGTTCTTTATTCTCTTTTGCCTCTTTCTGTAGAGGGCCGAAGATAGAGCCCAGAGCCTCAGCAATCATAGCAGTGTCATTCAGAGTGCCTTCGTTATTCACTGTCTCTATGAAACGATTCTTGATTGATTCGAAATCTGCATTCTTAATCTTGCTTTCGAGGTTCTCGCGATCTTGCTTGAGGGTATTGACCTCCTGCATGAGCTGTTTCAGTCTCGAAACACAAGGAGCGTTTGAGTAGTTGTGACCCTGATATCCAGTTGGTATGGCATCGGCAATCGCTGATTTGGAATCGCTTGATAATAGTGAAATCTCTCGTTCATGATTGTGGAATTTTTCTTTCACTTTTTCGTCGGCAGCCATAGCTCCCTTCATGATGTTGCGATATTTCTCGACGTAGTCCTTCCAAGCCTTATTCAGGACTGCGGATTCTGTCCTAGTCCATTTATCTTTACCAAATTTTTCGCGCATCGTGTCGTCTCTGCGCTCTTCGTTTCTTATGGATTGATCGATCTCATCCAATATTTCCATATTCCTTTTGAGCAACTCTGGTAATTCGTTGATGAGCTTGCTGACATAGTTTAGGCCACCCTTTTGTCGAACGTATTTCGATTTATCTTGCAGTGATTGCGGTAGCTCTACACCGGGTGCGTCTTCTAGTGAAGCTGGCAAATTCATCGATGCAAGAAGACCATTCAGAGCCGTTGTTGATTCTTGAAGTGCGGCGATTTCTACCCCCGCTATCTCTTGTTTTCTTGACTCTAATTTTTGCCAAGCTTGCTGAACTCGCAGCGGAAGCAGTCCCTCGAAAAGATCACTTGATTCCGGTAAAAATTTACTCGGTACCGGGGCAGGCTTCACCAACGAGAAGCGCTCGACACTATCCAAGAGTCTATATTCTGGAACTCTTGCATGGTAAATGAAATCGTTCTCCTTAACAGCATTCTCGTGACGTCTGATAGTTTTTTTCTGGCATGTTTGAAGAAATTCTGACAGGGTAGATTTTGCTTCTGCCTGCTTGAAGCTTTCTAGGGAGTGAACTAACCAGGCTATCTCCTCTCCGAATTTTTGAGCTGCTCCGGCAACAGCTGACTGGTGATAATCACTTATTGCACTATAGGACAACTGTTTGGCGTAAATTTGGTTGAACCAATCCTTCTCTGGCCACATAGACTTGACGATTTGTATGAGTTTGTAACACTCGCCGTAGTAGTCAGAGCATTGGGAGGCCAACTTGGCGAGGCTGACATCTGACATGTTGTTCTGGACCGCCTTGACAAAAATTGATTCCTGAGCCTGTGCAAGCATCAAGTAGTGGAGGATGTTCAATATGCTTGGATTTAGATCTGTTTGGGAGGGCCGCTGTCCAAGAGCTGCGGGAGCATCCGATTTCAATGCGATGAAAATTCCAGAGGAGATCTGAAAGTATTTTGCCGCTAGTTGCAGGGCATGCTCGTTGTGCACATCCTCATTTAAAGCTGTTGAAGCTATATCCGTGTAGGAGGCAGCTAGATTGAAGAGAACACACACTCTCTCATAAGCTAGTGACTGTATAATCAATGATGTCGAGGATCCCAAGAAACTGTAGCTGGACTTATCGAAAGCGTCTTTCCACTTGAAATTGATTGGCACTTCATTGATTGGACATTTGCCCGCAAACATCTTTAGTTGATCATAATACCGTTGCAGTGCCATCAAAGTTGTGGACGATTTACCTTCAATACCTTTGAAGGTTGCCTCCTTTCTCAGTTTATTCAACTGCTCTATCGAGTCATTGTAGCCTTCGCTGCTGCCATAATACGTCGATATCAGCTGCTTAAGGGGACTCGTCAGGTCAACATCTGACGTTCTCTTCAATGGTATAGCAATGAACTGGCTCATCTTGTGTTCGAATATTGCTAGTTAAAATAATTAAAAATGTTGCATTTCGGCGAAATATCACAAGGGGAGATAATTTAGCCTATCTAAAGGCGTTTATTCAAAGCGGCTTGTGTCAATAGATTTCGCTCGGTGTTCTATTCGCGAGGTGGTTATACGCGCATGCTCACGATTCAAAATGGGTTGGCGCCAAGGAGTAGTGGACAAGAGAGCTGGCCAATACGAGAAAAATTCACCCTTTGCCATCTACACGTTAAGTCTGTCGTTGGCTTCGTGATTTATCTCAATTCATCGCTCCTCCATCCGGGCCATCTCACTTAACCATTGGGATCGCATTCGATTCTCATTTCTTTTTATCTACTTTCAAGACCTTAAAGGCCAAACCTGACAGCTTTTCCCCTAAATCGGGAAAGCTTCCCGACAGTACTAGATAGGCGTGGCGCACACCCACCGCGATTCATTTTTTTACGACACAACTTCCTTCATGCAATTTCAGCCATGAGAATAAACACATTAGCGTTCATTCGCTTGATCAATTCAATCCGTTTTCAGAGTCCTTCTCTGTTCACTACAGAAATGGGTCTTGAGTCGTCTTCTGCTGAAGCACCTATTAGTTTGACCGAATCACTAGATACAGGGATGCTCTCATCTATCTGCATGAGTTATCGTGACCACGATTTTCACTATAATCGAGACTATTAAAAAAGGGAAAGAGAGAGAGAGAGAGAGAGAGAGTGGCGTCCACGCAGTGCAAACCGGTCGATCAAAGCCCTCAGACGCGAGCAAGCGTAGACCTTTATTGACCCATTCGCTATGAATTCTTTCGAGGAAATCAACCAGGTTCTACACCTTATCGATGTATTCAGAGTTACCGTCCGGCAAGATGAGATCAACTCAATAGAAAAGTCTATCAATGACGTAATATCGAAAGAGAAGCCGGCCANCTCTGACTCGAGAGGCAACGGGAAGGTCTACAAGATAATGTGTCTCGACCTAAGTAATCTATTGAAGGATAAGAGGGTGATAGACGAAAATGATGAAAAACCTTGGNATAAGCTGCAACAAATTCTTTTCGAGAGGCTAATGATCGAAGACTACGGCACATGTAAACTAAATGCGTTGAATGTGCCATCCCATCAAAAGTTCCTCTCATCACCCAACTTTGGACCAGACTCTCCAGGGGACGAGTTCAATCCTAGTGATAGCCAAGTATTGAGGTATTTATACGGTTGTTATTTTCGTTTGAGACAGCTAATCGCCACTCTCCAATCGCTAGAGAGCGGAATTCACGAGACAAATGAATCAAGGGACAGAGCTCAGGCGCTCTTATCAAAAGCAGAGGGCTTCATCCTTGATCAAGTTGTACTATACTTAACTGAACCGGACTTGTTCCCAGATAGGGACAAGCGATCTAAGAATAACCAACAAGCTCCACTCTTGCTGAATTTGATTAGCCATTACTTCTCAAAACAGGATGATTTACATCTTGATACGATTCAGAAGTTCGTCAACTCCATTGGTGAGACTTGTAGGCCTCTTGGAGATGTAGGATATGAATCAATTATTTCGCCAACTTATGCCAGACTATCACAGAAGTTTGTCACGATGGCGATCGATGACCCCTCGTTGCAAGAATGGTTCAGTATTGTCAGAGTTTTTTTGCAGCAACCTGAGATTGCCAAAAAGTTCCTTGAGAGGAATACTCTCAAAAGAGACAACTCAATTACATACCAATCGACGCTTCTAGGATTCTTGATGTGCATATCTCCCTTGCCAAGAACTAGCCAAATCAGTACAGCTTTTTTCAACAATCCTACAAGATCGGGTGAAAGTGATCATAAATTTACAGAGACCCAGCTAGGTATAAAACTAGAACTTCTCGGCGTAGAACTTTATAAGACGTTCCATGCTCTTTTGAAGCTACCACAGACACGAGCTTCATTCCTTTCCTGGATGGGTAGATGTCTTCACACTTTCAGAGATCGAAAAAAATTATGGAGCAATCAAGTTCTCATGGCGACCACCACAATATCAGTAAACGATGGTTTTCTGATGAATTTCTTGACTACCTTGCTCCNCTTATCCGAACCCTTCGCTGGCCCATACAAGTTAGATATGATTGGTTCCACATCAAGCCCACACTCAATCAACAAAAAGATGCTCAAAATCGACCCCCAGTATTGTCGATGGTCGAAAATGACGCATGAAGGTTGTCCTGTCAATTTCTTAGGTCTATCAGAGGAAACTTTCCTCATAAACTCAGACAAGTGTGATATATCTCTTAGTGAAATGGATCAGGATTTCAAACCTAATTTTATAAGTGAATGCTTTTATGGAACACATCAAGCCTTCACCTATGGATTTAGGTCTGTTTATGAACGGTTTTTCAAATTAGCTCAAACTATCAACGAGCTTCAACTCACCTATGCAGAAGCTTCCTCCAATCCACCACCCAATTCCATGTCTACCCTCGACCCAAGAGAGGCGATCAAGAACAGAATCGACACAGCGATCAACCAGTTTTTCAATCTCAAGTCAGTCTTGGTGGTACCGAACAAAGTCACGATGCAACTTCACTTTTGTATCGCCACTGCAGCCTACCTCAATCATCTAGTCGCCTGTCAGAGTTATGAGGAGGCAATTAATGCTCAGGAATTCAAAACGATAACTCTCGACACCCTTAAGGATAAGAAAACAAGCAGAAGATGTTTGGAGTACATACCGGAGATGCTAGTCGAAAACATTCTCGATTTTTTCCTATTCCTGAAACATTTCAACGAACAGGCTCTTGCGAGAGCCTCAGGCATTTTGGACCCATTGATGACTTTGATAATCGTATTCATGGGAAACTCTTCCCTCATGCAGAATCCTCATCTGAGGGCTAGGTTCGCGGAGATTCTAGAGTGCCTTATGCCGCATCAGTCACACCTCGGACAGTCCTTTATCGGCTGTCCACAATTGTTCGAAAGTCATCCTCTTGTTGAACAGTTAGCACCATCTCTTGTCAACGTATTCGTTAGTATCGAGATGACAGGTGAGGGAGTTCAGTTCGAACAGAAATTTAGTTACAGGAGACCAATGTATGTCGTTCTTGAGTTCCTTTGGGGTAGACCAATGCATCGGCAGATACTGACCAAACTCGCTGAAGAGGCCGAACTCAACATTGAATCGTCAAGACCACCATTGTTTCTGCGTTTCATCAATTTGTTGATGAACGATGCGATATTTCTATTGGATGAGGCTCTCAGCTACATGAATCAGTTGAGAGAGGCAGAGCGGCGTCGGAAGACTGAGGAGTGGTTGAACCTCAGCCCACAACAACGAGCCCAAGCCGAAGTTAGCTACTCGCATATTGGTAGATTGGCAAGGTTCCACAACGTTCTGAGCCTCTCAACAATTGGAACATTGGCCTGGCTAACTAGCGAGGTCAAAACTATTTTCTCACATCCTACACTTGTTGATCGCATAGCTAACATGTTAAANTATTTCTTGGAGCACTTAGTCGGACCTAAAAAGGGGAAATTCAACGTCAATGACAAAAATGATTACGAATTCAAACCAAGAGAGATACTGGAAAAGATTTGTCAAATCTATATCAATTTAGGTCACACAGAAACAAATCACAAGTTCAAAGAATTCTGTACCGCCGTGTCCTCAGACGGACGCTCCTATTCCGAGAATTTGTTACCTCAAGCTACCGATATTCTGTTTCGTACTGGAATGAGTTCGTTAGGTACAGAATTCGAAAAACTTTCCCAGTTGATCCATAAGATAGCCGTTCGAAATCAATTAGACGAAATTCAAACAGAAGACATACCAGAAACATTTTTAGACCCCATCATGTCGACTTTGATGGTCGATCCAGTGCTGTTGCCTTCATCTAGAATAGTTGTTGATCGGTCAACAATTGCTCGTCATCTACTAAGTGACCAAACTGACCCATTCAATCGGTCCCCTCTTTCGATGGAGGATGTCATACCTGACACGGATCTGAAGAATCAGATTCAGATCTTTCTTCAAGAAAAGAGAGAGGCTTTGAAATTGAAGCGAGCCGCACCCATCAACCAGGATGGTAGTATGTGAGTCAAATGAGAGATCCTTTGACATCGACCCTGACACAAGA
>Ga0058699_1000268_pt1 | contig 15706 bp, 5 predicted proteins | sample AgamicAtPe_FD_55078 | JGI IMG/M metagenome (GOLD analysis project Ga0058699, IMG submission 55078) | Agave microbial communities from Guanajuato, Mexico - At.P.e | ecosystem: Host-associated > Plants > Phyllosphere > Phylloplane/Leaf | place: Guanajuato, Mexico | collected 2012-10-15 | reverse complement strand
CAACAACAATTGCAGCAACAGCAGAATCCGGTTAACTTGCTATCCAGTTCAGTTAACCAATCGCAGAACCTAGCATTGCAAAATCAAAAGGTTAGCGCCTACAGCCAACCGCAGCCCTATTCGTTCCAACAGTTACAAGGACCAATGCTCCAAGCTCCAGCTCAGCAACCAATGCACAGTCAACAGATGCCATTTAACCCGACCATCTCGCAAGCTAGTAGCGATGAGAATCAGTCCTATATGTACAACGAGCCAGCAACACAGGGAAGCTCCGATTATTACCCACACACTCTTCCACCTCGAGGAAGACGCAAACAAAAGGTCAAGAGGCCCAGAAATCAGGGCGGAAATCAGCCAAGACTCCCTATCATTCGCACCCAGAGGCGGCCGAAAGGGTCCGCTGCAAATCAGGCCTTCCATGAGTTGGATTCGCCAACCGACTTGCAACCGTCGGCAACGTTTCACAAGTGGAAGTATCCGTGGTTGTATTCGCGACCTGACGATGAGGATGAAGAGGAAGGCGAGACTGAGGTCAATATAAGATTCTTCAACAACTTTTCCCGCATGGGCCCCTGGGCGGGCTTGGCTCGAACAGCGGGACCCGTAACCTTAGTCGTCTCGCTCGCCTTNCTCATACTGTCAAACATTTCCCTAGCCGCCACAGTGATAACCCATGCGATTTCTAGCTTTTTGAGAAACGTCTCACATAGTCCTGAAAAGACAAAGTGGTCGAGCAGGGATTCAAAGTTAATGAAAGCGGGAGGTGCTTGGCCGACGGAGACACCTTCAAATGGAACTGCTTCCATATCGACGATGGCAATCTCGACTTCAACCACCAAGACTCCAGTCAAAAATTTAGATGCAAAAATAAGATCTATTGGGGAGCTCTGGGCTTAATGAATCGATGGATTCGAAAATTCACTTCATATTTATTGTAAATCTACTTTTGCTCTCTAATAAACATCACACTAGTTCGAGTGCGAAGAGATGACACTTTGCATGGCTTATCAATCTCATTGGCGAACTCGATGACAGAGTTAGCAGCAACCTTAGCAATTCAACCGAATCGATATCTCGTGAAGTATCAGAAAATACCNCTCAAAAATCAAAGAGGTCATATTTGGGCGATCACCTTGCGGCTACGATTGCTGATAACTGATTTTTGAATGGTTGGAAGGGAAAGAACCGACGTGTTGGTGCACCTCTTGCCTCCCAAGCAAACTTCCCGACGTTTTAAGTTTTCATTAGCTAGATTAGCAAGCGTGCAGGGACTCAAATTACAGTGGGGACAGATTCAGGATAGAACACGACGATCGGGGTTCAAAGTAAACAGTTTTATTGCGTCACTGCTGTCTGGAACTAATTGTTTGCTGGCATCAGCGGGCTGAAAATTGGGGCCAACTTTTATCCATGATTCCATCTCACGCTGATAGGTAAGAACTGGCAAAACAAAGACTTTCATGTGGAAGTGATAGATTTAAGGAGGCTGGAAAGCCCAGACAAGGATGCTTTCGCTCAGTTGAGCGTTTCTATTTTATACGACTCTGATTGTATCTGTCCTTGCTTTCTCNGACACGCATCCAAAAGTTACTCGACCTCTCGGCCCTCAGGAATAGGGATCACGATCACGTTGGAATAACACTATCGATACAGCGGAACAAGCCACCCTTTTGGTAGAGCCAGATTGGCCTAACTGCGGCCTCCATGTTCAAACTTTATTCTATTTCATATCACTTTTGACTTTTGCTGGAAGATTTGTCGCATTTTCCTAGTCAGATTTTTGTTTTCTAGATACATCAGCTACTGCGTGAGAGATTAGTTGAGTCAGTAGCAGTTTGATTGGCATCTCGAAGAGAACGTGCAGCACCATGGACACGAGATAGGTGCAGATGATTGTGAGTATGTTCATGCTGATAAGGGACTCGTTATTTAGATAGCGACTTCGGTGGCCACTCGACACGAGGTAGTTGACCACCTCGATGTTGACCAAAACCGCGCATAGGCTTAGTCTGGCTAATGGCTTCCAAAATGGTGCAGCGAGTACTCTTGATAAGCTCTTGTCGGCGCATCCTGTTGATGCTAGCATTACATAGTATCCAACTGCGAGCGAGAACAACATTTGGAAGGTTGCCGGGCCCAAGGCAACCATGAATCTAGCCCACCATAGATTGAAGGGCAAGATAGAGCCGACATAAGATGACAATAGAGTGAGGATGAAACATATTCTACTCCATCGGATTGCCTTCCTCTCGAATCCTTTCGCCCAGCCTGGTTCAACCAATTCCTCCAATGCCTTGGTCTCCCCCATCTCCCTCAGTTTTGCTTTTTTCTCCAAGTACTTGAGCTTGTTACGCTCAAATTTAAACAGTGAATATCCTACCAATAGGCCGCATAGGTAAGCCGGGAGGCGATACTGGGGTCGTGTGTAGTTGAAATCAAAGTGCGTTACGTAGCTTTTGAATCCATGATTTGAAAACTTCGCAATCGGTCGCAAATCTTGCAATTCTGCGCCGTAAATGCTGTAAAAGCTCGCAATGAAGCACGCAGTCATGCAGAGCTTGATAAACTTTTGGCCAGATTTTGGCCACTTGTGCAAGATTGCCAAGAACAGTGGTGTTATAATGAAGAATTGAAAGTCGTCGGCCAGGTACCAAGCGGCGGGAATGCAATGATGAACTGGAGATTTGAAATTTGCCACCATGAGCAGGGTCCATAGCCACGATTCTTGCTCGCAGTTTTTGCGCAAGGATACGGCCGAGGTTGCGTAGTCCCAGTAAGGACCAGAGGAGGCAAACTTGGCAAGGTATTTGCAGTAGAGCACAACCAGCAAATACATTGGCATTATCCTCAGGTATCTTTGTAGCACAAAGATAGTCCATCTGGCGGGATTCTTGAAAAGCGACATGGATTGGTTGTGCTTGAACATCAGATAAGAGGTGAGGAGGCCAGTTATCACGAAGAAAGAGTTGACCGTAAAGGCTGGTACGAGGTTGGCCAACAAATAGGCGATGTGCTTTGTGTCTTTCATCTCGCCGGTGTTCGATGCCGAGGTAACGATTATCATTAAAACGTGTCCAGTGATCACGTAACACATGCTCACCACTTTGGTGCCCTCGAGAACCCGGAAATCGATGATTGGCATGGGTTTAGCTATCTCGCCCTCGGTGCCCTTTCCTGGTGTCGTATCTCTCGATCCTGGTGCAATATTCAGCCATAATCTAAAATTGTTGCTGATGGAAAGAGATCTGTATATTTTGAAGGCAAAACTAAGCTCTGTTTTGGTTTTCAATCCATCACATGACTTGTCCAGCTTATCACTAGGGCCTGGAGCCACAGCATCGGCACCGGGAAGATATTTGCTTTCCTCGCACAAGGACGCGTACTTTTTGGTTGCGCAAACCTGAATCCAAATCCAAGCTACGATCAGAGCTAAGGGTACCATAACCTGAGGCATCAACCACCATTGCCGCAAACTAGACTCCTCGTCTGGCAAGCAATACAAGCCTGTAACACTCGACTGTCCTCTATCGACTTCTCTGACGTTGAAATCTTGCAACCGTTCGATGAGCTGGTATTTGGTCTTATAATTCAACGAATCGCATGCCTTTGGTAAACAGACAGCCGATTTAATTGTGAGAAAATCTGAAAGAACGTCATTTTCTGGCCAAGANTTGTACTTGATTGAGGCCCAACAGTATCTGGTCGCAGACTTGCCACTTTGAACTCTAATTTGGAGACGCAAGCACTCTCCATACTGGCCTGGCCAACTTGTATCCCCTAAAAATAAGCCAGAGGAAAGATGGCCAAACGTATCCAAGAGCTGGTGCAAGTTTATATCCTTGGAGGAGTACTTTTCGCGCCTTTGAAGTTCAGCTCGATCATTTAGGTGCTCTAATTGTCGTAAGCACAACTCTTGGTCCACTGCAGGTCCACCCGACTCTTTGAGATCCTTGAAATTGTCATATCTATGCATAAATATATCACTAGAAATTGATACATGAAGCTTCATNCTCAATATCGTTCGAGTGTAGTCAGATATTGTCTCTTTCAGGTGGAATTGCTCGCGATCGTAAATGTACGCATATATTGAGTTTAGAACTTTTGGCTTGTGAACAGCCGGATGCAGCGAGAGCGTATGTACATCCACATACTCGGAACCGAGACTTGACCGGTGTTCCGTTCGAGCCGAGTAGCTATGTGTTTCGTTAGTTGAGTTCGCAATCTTGTCATGGTTGGTCTCGCTTTCATTTGTTAGCTTGCTTGCCTGGTTAAAGCCTAAAACAATGACGCATACGACAATCGCAATGCTAAATCGAGTCCTCGATCCTCCGACCATCTTGATTTATCCAGTCTCCCGTTGCCTGCAGTCGAAAATTTGATTTCAATCACAGAGAGAAAGGGAATGAATTAATCTATCTGTCAGNGGCATTGTCAATCTATGAGCTCGCGAGGGTCGATATTGAATCAATCAGCGTGAGAAACTCAAACTTTCCGGCTTATCAAGTCAAACTTCTCCCCATGGGAGAGATGATAGCATCACTTATAAGATTTTTGAATAGTTCACCGTGATGAGGATTCTGCTGAGCTCTGCCAAGTTCGAGTTACCTACAAACTGGTTCCATGAGGGTTCACTCGAGTCGGTGGCCGGCAGATTAATCAGCTTGAGACAGACAAACCGACGAGCCCTCTTTGCTTGAGCGTCACAGGTGCTCGAGCGAATCCAAGAGCTGCANATCTGGATGTTGAGATCTAGTCACAGAAATCTCTCGGCTATCTTGAGAGCTTCTACAGTCACCTCTTGAGTAAGTTTGGAAACACTGATAGCCCAACGAGAATTATTGGCGAGTTTTTGCCGAAACTAACCAGTGAGAAGGAATCTTTGAATTTGAAGTTTCCGAGTCACCGGGACGAGTTTTGCGAGTCTAAAGGGCTGGAGATCTCGATGCAAAACTTGGTCCAGCTTTTGGTCTAGCGAGCGAACGCCAGCACCACCTTGAGTCTGGTTCTCACTAGCTGTAATCGAGTTGCACAGAAACAATCTACCCCAGCCTAACCCTCCTTTCCGTAATGTTGCATCAGGAACTCGATTTTTCCTCAAAATGTAAACCTTTTATAAGTTCACCTGAGTGACTCTTGCCAGTGGCAGACATCCGACAGTTGGTTGCTGACTCTCGTTAAGGTCAGGATTGTTCGACATAGCATCGGTCGGGCTGGCGCGACTGAGATATTACCTGGTTGATTCAAATCTCGCATGCTGATGGTGGCCCAAGCATCGAGGAAAGTTTGCGCGAGGGAGACCGCAAATGTTCGCGGTTAGATAGCGCAGTTTGACAATAAACGGAGAGGTTGACTGTAATTTTGAGGCTCAACAATGCTCAGCTGAACACAGGGGATACATATGCCACGCTGAAGGCCGATTCAGTACGGATAGTTGAGACAAGCTATCAGAGATAAGTCACACGCTATTTGTGATACAACAAGTGCCTCTGCGGGTCCCGCGTTACAAACCGACGATCGAATCTGGCGCAAAGGTATCCGTCTCTAGGTTGTAATTCTTGATGCAAGTGGACGGCTATTTCGTGTTACTTACTTTGTTCGCATTTGATTCTGTTTGGTCATCTATCACTAGTTTTGGTTCGTCTAGTCGTATCTCCTTGGCTCGACCAGATCACACGGAACGAAGCAGTCGTCTAGGCTAGCTTCTCGTTAGTAGGATCAAACTTCTCCAGCTTATTGTTTCGCCTCCTTAAACTGGATTCTGAATTCTTATGACTGCAAATCTTTTTGTTCCTTCCTCTTGCGACAGATTCAATAGTGAACCTAATTGGAACTTCAGTCGCCACCTAACTGTTCGGTCGCTCGATCTTTCTCTGCCAGGATACCTTCTGAGGCTTTGCCCTATCCATTGATCTCTCGGGGTCGGACTGGAGACAGATCCAGGAATTCGATTTGGAGTTCAAGACAGAGGAGTTTGCAGATGATGGTGCAAGTAGTCGTAAATTGCAGCTTGCGTCACGCAGACCAATCCCCTCGATTCATTGCCACGAATGTAAGCCCTTACGTACCTGCTTGATCAGCTAACCTCCGGCCAATAGATGCGGCTTTGAGCTGCATCTGACGCTGTCCCAGAATTAGCAGCGCATGTGCATCTCCTACCCGCCAAATTACCTGTTTTAGTTGCCCTCGCGGAAGCAGCACGATTTCAGCTAACCCTCTCCTCTCAGCTCAATCCCGTTGTCCACTACAAGTCTAGGCCTTGCGAGAATGCAGTTTCAAGGGCTATGAGATGGCCTCGGTAGCAGTGACTTGCTTAGGCCTTCGGGGTCAGTATCTTCATAGCCTTTTCGTAGGAGCGCCAAGAAATAAATCCACCGACTGGTATGCAGATAGCTCAGGGCANCACACCCGCCGACAAACCTCTGATCCTTCTCTCAGCATAGACAGCCTTCAGAGCTGTAAGAACGTTTCCGGATGCCATCGGGTCGGAGCTTTCTGTTAATTCAATGCAAATCTTGGCGACATTCAAGGGTGTAGTTTCAAGAGGACCCACAATAGCACTATACAAGGCCCACTGAAGAGCGCCCTGTAGCGCAGATGATGGTTCGTCTGCAGCCGCTTTCAAGAGAGGCACTGGATAGCATTGAAAGATATAACACGGATAAATGCAATCGGAAAACCCCTATACAGTCCTCTTAGTTCTCCGTTCCCTTCATGATGGCCATGTTGCTCGCCTTACTGGTGGATAAAGTTTGTGATCTAATCTTATTTATTTTTGTCTTGAGCCGGCGCCAAAAGTTCTGACGTCTTTGATCAGCTAGGCTGCAGGCAGGATGATTCGGGCCACGAATTTTTCGGTAATACGCCAAGATAGGCGTCTGCTGCACATACTATTCTTGAAAGACACAGAATGTAGACCCAACGTGTAGTATACGTTGACCAATCTTAGGCTCGCTCTTCATATCACTGGTAAGTCGCTAGCCCAGGTGAAGCGAAAACCTTTTCATCTTCAAACTAGTTGCTGGCACGTTCTGATTGAATCGGTCAAACACGACCACCCAACTAAAGGCAGCGCACCACATTTTCACGACATTTCCACGACTTTCTCTGAATTTTTCGGGTAAGTGAGTGGCTTCAAGGAGCGAACCAATATGGTAAGTGTCGGGTAGTACTAGTTTGGGTTGACTGAGTGTAGATTGATCATGCCTTGCCCACATTCAGTCGTATCCAGCCGAATCTGGAGGCTAACTCACTCAGTTTCGAACATTTCCTGGGTAGCTGACAAACGAGNACCTCCATAGCAAAGCTGCTCGTTGCCGAGCAAGATTTCGGCCAACATCATGACACTACAGTCGGTTGTTCTTGCATTGAATTTTGAATCGAGAAAGTTCAAGGCGCCTATGAATCAGACATAAACAGGTGCAAAAATGAGCTAATTCCATCAGCAGTCCTATGGGAAGAGGGAAAGTTCGATGCATAGCCGCAATCAAGTGGGAGAGGTCATACAAACTCGTTCACTTTTATTTTTGTTCAAAGCTGTACAGTCGCCACCGGCAAACCACTATCTCGTTTCAATGCATATAAAGCCAATTTAGTCTACGTCTAAATCTTTCGCAGATCTCGGTCTCTCTTAGTGAGTGATTGGTTCAAAAATAATGGTTAAAATGCTGCACCCACTCGCATTGCAACCGTGTCGATCTGATAGCTCATCTCTTGGCGGAAGGCAACTCGACAGAATTGGTTCGTCTATTAGCACTGGATTGGACATCTCCGTCACTCTGTGCTTAGAATTCAACTAGCCGGTCTATCCGCGGCTTTGCTCGCGTGGAACTCTTCTGGTGGGGTGGCCCTCTGGTATTTCTGTCCCGCTTTTGGTCGACATAGTCCACTGGGGAGAGGGCGGCCTGTCCCCAGTCTTGGTATCGACCCTCATTTCCCGCAGAGGGGGGGGATGACGCGCCCTGAGTTGGGTTGCGCCACCCCTAAAAATGTTCGCGACAGGAACGTTTTTAGCCACGAGAGATACAGATACGTATCAAAGAGCTTATAGGAATTCTCCTCTCGAATGATCGGAGCTATTCTGACAAAACTTCCGGTCACCAATCAAACTTTTTATCAACATGCTCATCTCCCCGCAAAGTGCATGTTTGATCTATGGACTCCACAGGCGCAAGTGTCTCTTACCGTGCCGTTTATCGTGCTGTTTGCAATTTGGGCAAACAATGTCTTGGTTTGCACTCGAGGTGAGAGCAATTAGANGAGGGGTTCAACGACGACAACGATTGGATTTCAATACATGAATATATGATCATACATGAGTGTATGATCACGATAATGAAATTCCACTACTTGACAATTCAAAAAACCGCGCCAGAGTCGGGTTCTTTTTCCTTTGTTTTTATTCCATTCTAGGGTAAAGACTCTAGATTCATTCGCGGCAGCACTTTCACAGCGCACTAATATATGAAATTTCTGCGTCTTTGCAAGCAAAATTTCTCAAATTGCCTCAACACGCTCGCCTGCTGCGTGGACCCAAATTAATATCTGAGTCGAGCCGAGAAAACTGAAAATTTATCACGAAATCATCGGGCTCTCGAACGAACGAATTTGTCTGTTTACATTCGTTTTGTCANGGAACAACCTCTAGACTAAGATAAATAATTTATCGCAACCACACATATGTGAGCTTGATGCAAATTTCAGATCGAAAAATTACTCTCAACGATGCTAAACCAGGATACCACCAAAGAGGTTTCACAAACTTATCCAAATAACGACCATAACCCACTAAACGACCATGATTATTGTAGTCCGGATAAGCGGCTTTCGCAAACGCAACAGCGAAATTTAGAGGAACCCAACGATACCGCCGCAGATTCTCTGTCGAATAAAACCCTACCAACTGTTCTAAATTCTAAGTTATCTCTTCCAGAGTCTATAGCCTCCAATTCAACGTCGCTGGATGCTCAGAAGAATGTCGGAACTGTTAATGATGGGATTGTAAAAGAACGTTGCAATGAACATTTAATAGATTCCTCTTCATCATCGTCCTCGTCTTCATTGTCGTCAAGCATTGGTTCAAATAAGGATTCTATAATCGCCCAACATTCTAGAAAACTTAATCAGCAGAAACGAAAATCTATGGACTCTGAAGGGAGCTTAGCAAATAGACAATGTGAGTCCAGCTCAAAGTTAGTTAGGGACACCTCTNTGGACGAAGGTAGCCAGGATGTTGGCCGAGCCCGTGCAAAGAGAGCTCGACAGAGCATATCAGTAACGGACAAATCAGAATGGATCATGGGTGATGACCAGATTGACTCTGTTCTCTCAGAGCATCTTGAAGGAGAGCCAAGAGAACGCAAATCCAAGTCCAATCGCGATCATAGTTCATCTTATAACCAATATACCTCAAGTGATTATTCTAGCAGCGATGCAGAGTCCGACCGAGAGTCCATGTATAACTCCGAAGATGATCCTGACCGGCTGTGGTGTATCTGTAAGAAACCTCACGATGGTAAATTTATGATTTGCTGTGACGTTTGCAAGGATTGGTTTCATGGGCATTGTGTGGGCGTTACTAAATTGATGGGTGATCGCTTCGAAAAGCAAGGCAAAGAGTGGTTTTGCGGGGAATGTCAAGAAAAATTGAGAGCGGGAACTCCTCGGAATGCAATACCTGAGAAGATAATCAAAAAAGAAACAAAAAAGAAGAGTATGCCACCGATACCAGGCAAGAGAGGTCGTGGTAGACCTCGAAAGTCGGAGTCGCTAGGAAACCCCAGGGAAAACGTAACTAGAGTTTCTCAGCGTACAACAAGAAAGTCTAGCTCCTCACTTGATCCAAAAGTTGGTGTCGATAACGGACGATTGAAAAAGAATTTGGCCAGATCTGACGCAAGAAGCGAAAGTTTTGATGAATTTGAAAACAGCCAGAGGTTGAAAGTTCTCATCAAAGAGAGGAAGAAAGAATTCTTCTACAAGCGCCATCTAGCTGAGCAGAGAAAAGCCGCTAAACGTAACGAATTAGGACTTGGGAGACAATCTTTAACTGCNAATTTGGGTGATAGTCTTGACTCATTAGCCACGAGTACAAGTGCCTCTAGTATGAATAACCCATCAGTGATCAAAACTGAAGACAAAGAACACTCGAAGCCAAACATTGTTCTTCAAATCAATACGAAGAAAGACTCGTGCACTGACCAGAACGATCCCAGCTCGAGAATCGTAACGGCCATCGTCAGACCTAAAAAAGCAAAACAATTGGACACGAGCAACCCAATTGTTGACGATTTATTCATAGCTGAGCCCATCCAAATCAACAGTAAGGTTAGAACCCAACTAAACACGTCAGCTCAATCCACCACCTCAGCCTCAGGCGAAACAAGCTCGTGCAACGGTGAAACTAATATTCGCAAGCGCTCAGGTTCTGGTAGTTCCTCCTCTAAAAATGAAAAGTCCAATCCAGGCTCTGGTCAGACCGATGCGACTCCAAAGAAAAAGCGCAAAGATAGTGGATCCAGTGCACCAAACGGTTCGTCGGAGCCTTGGGGATCTAAAAATATCGTGCAAAAAATCAAGGAAAGCCTAGAATCACGTAGCAAACAGATGAAAGATATCGAAATATCCGCCGACAAGATTGAAAGTCTTGCCACAGAGATCGAGGGCCAACTAAATGAGTGTTTTAAAGAAGGTACACAGAAATATTTGAACAAGTTCAGATCTTTACTCTTCAATCTACGGGATGCAAAGAACCAAGGTCTCGTGAAGAATGTGCTCACAGGCGAAATATTACCAGCCAGATTAGTCAGAATGTCGCCCGATGAAATGGCATCCCATGAATTGGCCAAGTGGAGAGAAAGAGAAAACAAGCACTCAATAGAATTAATCAAACGTGATGCTCAATTAGCAGCTCAACAAGTGATAGTGAAAAAGACACATAAGGGCGAGGAGGTCATCAGTACACCTTCATTGAACGAGCCTGAGGATCCGTCGACTGTAGTTGAGGAGCAAGCAACTCCAACAACACCAACAAAAATTCCCACAAAAGAGCTCCGAGCTGACTGCTCCAAAATAACCCCCAACTCGCCACAACAAAGTGGCGGAAATAAGTCATCTGGACCCCTCAAGATGAAGATAATTGGTATAACGTCTGAGTTCCCACTAAAATCGGCCCATGATCTCCCCACAACGCCTATTGGAGAGTCACTTCCATTCATCGAAACCACTAAAGATCATAAGAATCACATTTTTGACATAAATTGTAAAATTTGCACCAAGCAGGATTCTATCTCTCCTGAAACTAGCTCAGGGGCGAAAATTGAAACACCAACAAGCAACGAGCAAGTATCTAAGCCAGCTGAACCGTCTCAACCNGATCAACCGAAGAGATTTAGAGTCAGCATCGATACCAAGATAGACCCTGCCGACTTGTCACGATTGAAAGAACCACTTATACGACCACGTCTACCATCTGTGGGGCTCGAGGAGATTTCCTCTCCTAAAACTTCCACATTTTCTCAAATGATTGATGCAGCGAGAGAAGTAGACGAAGAGGAAACGTTGGTGTCTTCGTCGTCGAATAACCCCGAGAAATCTCTAATCCACACGCCTGATTCACAAACGGCTGATGTGCAATCCGGAAACGACAATCGCTCCAACAAGCAATGCTGGTCAGGCTCCATCACAATGCCAGATGTCGCCAAGTTCTGCGCATCAGCTAAGCCAGTCAGCGGATCTGTTGATTTCATGAAGGACGGGATCAACCAGAATTTGACAATTTGCGGTCGCATCGCCCCCGACCAAGTACAGGGCTACATCAAGCAATTGAAATCAACAACCAAAAACCAAATCTTGATCATACAGTTATTTCCTTTGACCGAGAGCGATAAAAGCAGCTTCGACTCTTTCTTCGACTATCTCTACAGTCGCAATCGTTATGGTGTGATTCAGACGACGCCTCAAATTTTGAAAGATTTTTATATATTGCCAGTTCACGAAAAAAGTAACATCCCTGAGATGCTGAGACCAATAAAGGGGCCAGGGATTGATCGTAAGGAACCAAATTGTTTACTGGGTTTACTTGTTAGGAGTAAGAAAGCCGCAAATGTTCTGTCTCCATCACCCTCAACCTCAACGTACACACCCACGCCAATCAATTAAAATAGAACTCGAGTATGATTGTCACAGACTTGTCTTTGTCACTTGGATAGGGTTAAATGTCTAAGGGAACAGATGTTTTCCATTTTCCTAACCGAACTTTTCAGGTTCTCTCAAATGTATCGGTGAATTTGAAAGTTCGAGTGGCAGCGCTCATAGAGTTGTAGACTAATGTATCGTTCAGGGGCACATATTGATTCGTGATTAGTTTGATGACCTCTTGAGCAATACATCCACCAACAAATGCAGAGGTCACATGCAATTCAGCACCACCACAGCGACAAAGTTCGTAGAGGCATTGGTCAAGGGTCTTCAGCNNACTTGACATTCTTCCCGTCATCTGCTTGGTGCACTCCTTCAGCTTACTTATATCAGTCTCAACTTGGTCATCCTGACAACCAGGAATACGTCCGTAGACCGAGAAAAATAAATCCATAGCTCTTAGGCACAAACTGATCGTTATAAATTCATCATCTTCATCTTCATGTGCTCTCATTGCATATGATTTGAAGTCATACTCCTTAAAAATTGGACTAGAATGTATGACCGATAAATCTCGAATATTTCTGCAAATAAGCTTAGTTTCATCATATAGAGAGCTACCAGGTGAACAACTTGACGAGTCTATCAAGGTTTGAACGATACTAAATATGCTATCAATATCTTCTCGTGCTTTTTTTGCGTAAATCGACTGCAATTTAAGATACTCCTCGGAACTTGATATCATGTCTGGGATGCTACCAGAGACTGGCAATCTNCCGTCATTCCTACTTATCACAAATTCTCTCACTGCCTTGACTATGAGCCAAAACCTCGAGACATTCTGAGCTGAGCATTCTCTCACTTTCGGATGGTTGAATATTGACTCAACGGAGGCATTCAAAAGAGTCGAATCATTCAGACAAGAGTTGATGGATTTGCTCGCCTCTATATAGTTCTCAAACAAAATTTCATGNTTGTTCTGAGGGTGCCCATTTCGGTCGCTTTGAGCTCGTTTCTTCCTATTGACAGACACAAGACCTTGGTCGATTAGCTGTCGTAATTCTCTCTTCTCTGAATACGAGCGGGGCAATCTATCGTGATCGAAACCATTCTTGTCCTGCCAAACTCTGAGATATTTATAAACTATAACAATATATGGGAAACTGCTAATTCTGTTGGGCACAGAGTCGTCCTCTAGATCGATGGAGTCGAAATAGTTCTTAAGATCTTCAAATGGTCTATCGAGATTGAACTCTGGTAAGATATTGTCGGGGTGAGTTTCTACAATGATATGCTCTCTGAATTGACTTCGCATGGTGCCGAAAAATCCTATGGATTTACATACGATCAATGGTACATTTATCATCCAACAAATTCGACTAAGCCTGGTAACCTGGTCGAGGTATAGGAAACCGGACGCAATAACGCAATTGAATTGCTTCCAGAATCCGAGATCATTGTCAGAGTCGACTGGAAGCTCGTGGTCAGGTTTATTCTGGACGATATGAGGGAGGTGAGCTTCGAGCGGGTGTACTTCTCCACATACTTCTTCGTTCAAATCGAGCAACATGTTTCTAACTGAGTCGCCTCGATTCTTACCAACAGACGAATGCCAAACAAAATTGCAACCGACATCTTCTGGCGTCAGCTTGTGTGAATCAAGTATGGTGAAAGATCCAATACCAGCTAAACAAAGCCCTCTTAGAATTTCAGTGCCGAGAGAATTCGCGTTTATTAGGCAAACCTTGGAACTTGAAAACTTGTTTTGGCCATGTTGACCCCACAGCCTAATCTGCCTATCGTATCTTTCGATCGTGTCCGGTTCAATCATAGTTTTAACGTCTTGATGCACTTTGGACCCGGGGGAGGTTTCAGGGCGAGGAGATATAATATCATGATTCTCGAACGACGANACCCGTTACAGAAACAAACACTTGTGCTCCTGCGCACGAAGCGCCCACGACAGAAATAAATAATGCACTTGAACATTTCAAGTTTGATCCATACGTAAACACAATCTTCGAGATCTTCAATGGTTGAACTCGCTTTTTACGTTTCAAGGCCTAGGGAGAAGCCGAGAACAAATATTACATTGATTGCTGAATCATTATTGAATATTATCAAACGCGAAACACGATAAATTATCCGTACAAATTGACATCCTATTAGAATTTTTGAACCATCGTTTATCAACGACTTGTTTCAATTATGTGACGAGCAAGCAATTATTTTTCACATTTGTGTTGTAACAAAACTGTAAAACTACGGATACAGATTTATTTACAATTCATTTCACCGAGCCAAACTGACCCAAAGGCAGGGTCTGTTGCTCCAATGACTTCATCATCATTTAGATCAGGTAACGCAAGCGATGATTATCAAGGAGAGTCTGGGATCCTGGACATGCAGAACGTTGAGGACCAGCTCGTGGATGCTTTCGATAACTTGACGGCTAAATCAGCCAAGTCTCGTCTAGTTGCATTTCAGCTCATAAAGAAAACGCTCACAGAACGTTACATGGCAGATTTTATCTTCAGCCGAAAAATAACACTCCTTGACTCGATCAATAGATGCATCAAGCGAAGTAAAGGACAAGATCTAGGCTGTGCAGCACAACTAACTTCGATAATATGCTCCATTATCGGACCATCCTCTGAAACTGACCCTCTATTCAGCGAATTGGTTTCGCAACTTCTCATAACTCTGGCAGATAAAACATCTCAGCCAGATATCAGAGAGAAATGCGCTAACACAGTTGCCATTTGCACTTTTATCATCGGTGTTGAGGGTTATGTTGAACAAGTCATGGATAGATTGTTCGCAATATTCAGTGCCTCATGTGCAAAGGGCGATCATACAATGCCAAACCATAGTGAACCTGTCGCCTCCTTGCATTCTACTTGCCTCGAAGGATGGACTCTACTACTTGCGGCGGTAAACAATTCGTCGCCTCACATAGCAATTGAGCTCGTCGAAGAATATATGGACAAAATTACCGAGTTGCTAGATAGCCCTCACCTTGATATCAAGATATCAGCTGGCGAATCCCTAGCAGTGATGTACGAAATAATCAAATCTCAGAACGAAGACGTGACTGCGAGCGATTTTGACGACTTATGTGATAAACTTCGGGATTTAATGACCGACACACAAAAATCTCGTGGCAAGAAAGACTTGAGGCAACAAAGATCTAACTTCCGCGAAGTCCTAGCCACCATCGAGGAGGGTGAGCCCCCAAGTTTGGTTATCAAATTNGGCCGCGAGAGACTCTTGCTCGAGTCATGGTTGAAGCGCAGGCAGTACGAGGCATTCTGCGAGTTGTTTGGCACAGGCTTGAATCAACACTTGGCAGAAAACGAAGTCGTCAGGGAGATCTTCGGTCTCGGGGCCGTTTTGATTCATATGGACTTACCTCGCATCAAGAGGTCAGATAACGTGAGTAGACTTTCTCGNCGCCATCCGCAGCTCTNAGCCACACTCCACCCAATCTCTAACATATTCGCGCTGAAATCTCCCGATTTCCTGCAGTTGTATGAAAACATGGTGGCCGACAAGGCGCGTAGCAAGAACA
>Ga0058699_1000266_pt1 | contig 15723 bp, 9 predicted proteins | sample AgamicAtPe_FD_55078 | JGI IMG/M metagenome (GOLD analysis project Ga0058699, IMG submission 55078) | Agave microbial communities from Guanajuato, Mexico - At.P.e | ecosystem: Host-associated > Plants > Phyllosphere > Phylloplane/Leaf | place: Guanajuato, Mexico | collected 2012-10-15 | reverse complement strand
AAAAAGAGGATAGCCTTCGCTGTACTGCAACCTGAGTTAAAGTGTTTGAACGCAACTCAAACCGCTTCAGTATAGCCCAAGGATACTGCAGCAACAACCGTTGCTCATGGTTGCGCCAACATCCCAGTTCTCCTTCCCCGGCCGCTGATCAACAGGGATGTGCGCCAGCGATATCTTCCGAGAGCAAGTCGAGTGGTACGTCCATCCACTAGCCTCACCTGGCTTTACCTGTGCTTCTGCGGCGGCTAACACTGTAGCAGAAGCTTGTGGCATCGGTCAGAGGGGAATCTTTGCCCTCGAGCCTGTCATGGCTTTATTCGCGCTTCATCCACCGGTCATTGTTTGCTATTGAGATCCTGCGCATTCCAATTTGCATCGAAGAGATGGGAGAATATTGATCGCCCTTGTACAGATGCCAATCTCAACACCTGCCGAGTATCTATCCTCCTAACTCAAGAACCGACAGCATTATGGGGTACGGATTTAAGATGAATTCCAAAAAATCCCTCCGATGTCGGAGCAAACTTCTCGGCGTTTGGATCCATCCAGCATCGTCGGTTTTCACTTGCACTTTGTCCCCTGTTGCAATGTTTTTGTTTTCCCTAACTCAACTAGTGATGATATCAATCATAACTCAAGTGTCAAATGCTCAACAAACCCTACAACAACAACCTTTAAGCTCATTACAGCCAGCATTCATCAGAAATATGGACCTGCTGACGGTCAAAGAGAATACGCCCATCGGAGAAGTTGTCTATACGCTGGAAGCGCAGGTTGACCTGGCTCAACAAGTGCGAATCCTGTATGGTATCGAGGGAACCTCATTGTTTAGTGTTGACAAATCAACAGGCCAAGTGAAAGTTGCTCAGTTAATTGATCGCGAGCAAACGTCAGATTCCGTAACTTTCCAAGTGAGCGCAACAGCACTGTACGGTATCAATTCTCCGTCAAGCGGACAATCTCAGCGCTTCCAGGCTGGACCCACTACTCGACTTACTATAACTGTTCTGATATTGGATGAGAACGACAATCCGCCAAAGATTGAACGCGTCAAGATTGGCCGGAACGAGTATGATTCATCGGCTCTAGTTCGCCAGACGCTCGGTCCCGCGAGTCTCGGCGGCTCCCCTAGAAGTCCCATCGTCCGAACGAACATCAGCGAAGGACTCCAAATCGGGAGCACTGTCATCGATCTCATTGAAGCCATCGATGTTGATAAAGCATCTTCTAATCCTTTGCGATCGATCTGTCTCGATTGTGAGCCAGAGTTCGAGCTGCGTTCAGCAACTGATAACTTGCTGAATGATCGGCTAAACTCATCGATTGTGTTAGTGAATCCGGCAATTCATGTTCCTCGAAATAACGTCCGTTATCTGAATGTTATCGTTAATGATGGAAAATTTAACTCAACAATACTCATTGAGGTCACCATAGAAGATGTCCAAAACAAGCCACCCCAATTCATCGGCTCAACAACCTGTATCGTGCACGAAAACGTTCCCATCGACAAGACTATCATGACGATACAAGCAGTTGATGGGGACGCCGTCGGTCCTGATGATTCTGCTTCATTCTTTCCGAAAGGGGGGATCCAGGCTGGACGACAGATCATTTATGACTTGATGGGCCAAGTCGGCGGTCTTCAACCATCCGAGGAATTTAAGCTCCATCCTCTCTCTGGCCAGCTACAAGTCGCGAACCGTCTAGATCGGGAGTCCTATTTGGGTTTGAATGGAGTTTTAACATTGAGAGTGCGCGCCAGAGAGCTCATAGTGAGCGCGGAATCAGTTGTGAGACAGGACGATTTATATGACCTGATCCTAGACAAACTGAGTCCATACACTGATCAATCTCCAGACGCAACAAGTGAGATTGAAATAACAGTCATATTAGTTGACGAGAACGATAACGAACCTCACTGGTTAAATGCTAGCGAGATTTCAAAACTTAACATGAACCAATCCCCCGATTGGTACAATAGCCTGCCCAACGATCGTGACACAGGTAGGATCTACCAAGTTCAAGTCGAAGAAAATTCGCTTGCAGGCAGCCCCATAACAACCAAGAATGAAATGTTTGTTTACGATCTAGACAATGGTGCAAACGCAAATTTCAACATAACTCTCATGGACCCGTTCGGTCTCTTTGATGTGGAACCAAAACAAATTTCGGGGTTTGCTATCGTCACCCTGAAGTTGATTGCAAACACCGCAAGCAACCAATGGCGCCGCCTTCCGAGGTTGCTCGACTTTGAGAATCCAAATGAGAGGAGCTTCATCATTCAGCTGATTGCCACTGAAACGAGTACAAATGAGAAATTCAGCTCGAAGGCTCAGGTTCAAGTTAATGTGATCGATGTCAATGATAATGCCCCAGAGTTCAAGGAATCAGCTTATCATGCAAACATACGCGAGGATGCCCCTCCAGGTAAGACAGTTCTGCTAGTCCAAGCGACAGATAAGGATGAGGTATCGAAGCAGCTCATATACTCGTTACACGGGCGCTCGTCTTACCTTTTTGATATAAACCGACGAAGCGGGCTGATCACAGTGGCAAAATGCGAACAATTGAGTCAGTTCGCCTCCAAGCAACAAGTCTCGTCGAAACCTTGCATTGACTTCGAGCTACAAAGGTCACATCATCTCATGGTGGAAGTTAGCGATGGAGAGCTAGCAACCAAGGTGCCATTAACTGTGTTCATTGACGACGCCTCTGATAATCCACCAATTTTCACTCTTCCTATCGTTGATGTGGTCATTGAGGAGGGTGCAGATAGACTGGATCCACCCATAAAGATCGAAGCCACCGATGTAGATCAGTCGTCCACTCTAAGCTACTCCATCGTTGAGGGAAACTTTGAGGGCTTGTTCAGTATTAACAATGCAACAGGTGAACTGCAACTAACTAGACCGATTAGAATATCGCACGAAGAGCTTGGCGGCAGCAATGCCGCAAGCGGTGATTATAGGCAACAACAGCTTAACAAGATGACCTTAATTATTCAAGCAACAGATGGAGTTTTCAGTACTAATGGCACAATTCGAATTGACGTGCTCGACGCAAACGATAACGCGCCCAAATTTCTCCGCCAGCATTACACTGCCGAGATCTACGAATCGATATCGCCGGGTCAGCTGGTGACGACAGTGCGTGCAATCGACTCAGATCGAGGCAACAACGCACGTATCTCTTATAGGCTCCTGCGAGGCTCCTACGGGCAATTCGACATCGATGAATCAACAGGTGCTATTACGGTGTCCGAGCAAGCACGTTACTTCGATACGAGCAAGAGGGCAAATTATTCACTCGAGGTGGTTGCCTACGATCATGGGCTTGTGTCGAAAAGTAGCTCTGCTCTGGTACATGTTCACGTGCTCGATACCACCAGAAAACCTCCTATTTTTGAGCCACAAGTTCAAAGAGCCTCGATCTGCGAGACAACCNTGAACAACACCATAATCCACAGGATGCTTGTCGCCGACCGAGACCAGCTAAGTAATTCGTTGCTAATCTTCGAACCCGGACCGATAGAGGCGCTCAATAAGAACGGCCAACCTGTTGCATCTACTGATAGCGAGCGATTGGAATCGATGTTCAGCGTCTCAACAAACACTGGCGATGTAATGGTCAATTCAGATTTGGACCACGATTTTGCCTCCTTCATTAATCTCACCATATTTGTGAGTTCCCGCAAGATCGGCTCGATTGAGAATGTTTCAGCCGATTTCTATGAGCAATACAACCCTCGTTCAGCCGGTTANCTAATCATCACTGTTATCGATGATAATAGTAACGCTCCAATCTTTGCATTGCCATGGTCACCACAGCAACCCGAGTTATCATTTCAGATGCTGGAGGAGCTACCTGTGGGTTCCGTTCTGACCCAACTCGTTGCAAGTGACAAAGATTCGAAGATAAGCCACTTTAAGATTGATCCACCAAACGAGTACTTCGAATTAGCTTCACCTCAATCTGGAGTGATAGTGAACAAAAAGTTAATAGATTATGATACGCTTATGAGTCAAACCTTCCTCACGCCAGCCTCACATAGAGCCTCATCATACTCGCCCTCGACAACTCCAACAAGTTTAACGATTGGAAACAGCTTCATACAATTCAATGTTTACGTGTTCGACTCGGGAATGCCGCAACTATCCGCCAAGTCCACGGTTAGCGTTGAAATTTTGCCTGTCAATGACTGGGACTGCAAGTTCGAACGATCGATTTATGAAGCTAGAGTTAAAGAGAACGTACCAGTGGACACATTAGTTTTACAAGTGCGAGCAAACGATCTTGACTACGGCGAGCAGCACAATTCGGTAAGGTACCAGCTCTTGGGAGAATACAGCGAGTGTTTCAATATCGACGCCAAGACTGGACTGCTTACTGTGTCAAGTATCGGTAGTGTTAGCCTGGACCGGGAGAGGTTAAGTCATTCTACAATCGTTTTGACCGTACTTGGACGAGATGATCTCCAGTTGCCATCAACAGGTCCACCGGTGTCGAATCTCGCTAGTGGACCAAGATCAACGAACCAACAACAGCTGGTGGTTAGATCTTGCTCAGCTACCGTTAAAATTCACATAGATGATGTAAATGACAATCCACCGGTGTTTTCTCAGAAACTGTACGAATGCGCCGCGTACGATACAGACGCCACTGACGTACCTTTGGTTAAATTGATAATTCGCGACGATGATTCCATCAACTCAACTGCCAGCGGCCGAACGTCGACCGCAAACTCTTTCAGAATCATTTCAGGTAATGTGAACGACAGTTTCAACGTAACGAACAATGGTTTGATCTACGCGACCAAAGCCCTGAATGAGTCTCTGGCGACCATGACGGGTCCAATACAACTGAGGGTACAAGTCAAACAGCAATCTCCCACTTCGACAACAGGTGTCTTCACCTCATTCACGGACGAGTGCTTAGTGCGCATCAATTACGTCAAGATAAACAGATATGGACCAGAGTGGCAATTCGACTCGCTGAAGTCGATATCGGTGAAGGAAAATTCACGGCCAGGTACTCTGGTTACCCGATTGAGATGTTTAGANAGAGATTATGAGCCAAAAAGTGCCAATGGTATCTCTGATTCAGATGAGACAGTAGATAGGTCGAAGAGTTCCAGCGGGTTCAGCCCGATTAGATACTGGATCAAAATTAACGGCTCAAATGTGGCGGAAACGCGAGAGTTCAAATTAGACCCCATTTCTGGAAACCTGGTCACCAAAATCGAGCTTGATAGGGAGTCGCAGGAATACTATCAGCTCATTGTTACTTGCGAGGACAACGGCAGGCCTCAATCTTTGGAGAGCGTAGTGCCTCTCTTCGTTTCCTTACAAGATGTTGACGACAACAGACCCGAATTCGTCCTTCCCAGGGCTCAAGATTCATACTTTCCGATGTCTAAACAGTCAAACTCATACCTGAACCAGAGGACTAGGCCAGTTGTCAACCTTGCTGTCGAGGAGCAGCAAACAAAAGGCTTGGCGGTGGGAGAACTCAAGGCCATCGATAGAGACATCGAGGGATCGACTCCAATAAGCTACTGCCTCATCGAGGGCAACGAATTTAAAGAGTTTTCTCTCGATAGAATCACTGGTATTCTATATACTAATCAAACGCTAGATCGAGAAAAGCAGTCCTCTTACGATTTACTCGTGAAAGCTATCAACGACGGATCATCTTGCGACGATCATATGGTTACCAATCTTTCATCAAACAAAAACTCATCGGCTGAACCAGTACCAGAGTCGAGAAAGAAACTGATCCAACATAGCATCCCCGAGAATCCAGGCAACCGGCCTCCCCTAACAGATTCCAGTTTACTCTGGGTCAAGGTAGAGGTGCTAGATATAAACGACAACGCGCCCATTTTCAGTAGAGCTATCTACCGGGCTGGAGTTCATCACAGATCACTGATGAATACGTTAGTCACCCAAGTGGCTGCTTTCGATCCCGATCTAGGCTTGAATGGAACATTGAGCTATAGAATAAGTGAGATTTTGATGTATAAGATTTCGCAACAACAACACCCGTCATCATCCCGGAAGTATGAGGTCTCAAACGAGCAGCCTATCATGACGAAGCCGATCAAACTAATTCAGTATCCGTTCAGAATTGATCCACAGGGTAACTTGTACACGCAACAATTGCTCACCCAATACCAACTCATGTCTATGTTTGTGCTCCAAATTGAAGCCTTCGAGCAGGCGGAGCCGTGGAGAACTGCGAGAACCAAGCTAGAGATTTACGTCTACGAGACCAGTAGCCAGTTGAAAATTCGTATCAACCTGCACCCACGGCTTGTTGAAAACTACCGCCTCGAAATAGAGAACCTCCTCTCAAACGCAACAAGATACACTGCGATAATCAACCGTGCCCGAAGCTATAATGGAGCCTTCGACCTCTCTGCCCAATCCTCCAAATCAAACAAACAACATGACTCCACAATCGCACAAGCTCAGCCGCATCACTCAACTGCCCAACCATCTGTAATCAAAGCGCATGTAGGCAATGATGGCGAGCCTAGTTTTAGTAATATACACCTTATATTTGTAGATAACCTAAGAATTGTCAACCCCAACATAGTGATGGAAAAATTTGATCTCACAAGCGCACAACTATTTATGCCACAGTTGCTCACTAACGCAGGTGCCATCAATTCAGATAGCAACAATCAATTCAGACAGGATTCACCAAGTATTGTAAACGACGGCGCTAGCTCGTTGCAGTCAAACTCGGATCATCAAAGGTTACAGGTTAATGAGGTGGCCTCGCTGATCGACAAAATCGCTCTGGCTTCAGTCCAATCAGCCGACTATCAATCTAGTGCCTCTTTGGCCAGTATTGATTGGCTTGAGAGCCCTTCAGTGCTATATGTCACAATAACTATAGTACTGATGGTGGTTGGTTTCTTGACGTTCTTATTCGGTTGCTGCTGCACATCTCGTATCAAGGATCATATTGTTAGAAATGCNATGGAAAAGCTGGTCAGACAACATGATCTGCAGGCCAAAATCAATGAACAAATGCTTGCGACTTCAAACCAGACCGCCAGCTTGTCGAATGGTCAGGAGTACATCCTTCATCAAGGTGGTTTCATGTCCTCATTTGATGCCACCAAGGGTTGTGTGAGTAACAACAACGAAAATATGAACATCCTACAACGAGCTATGGAATCCGGCGAGTACATAGACCCCAACTATGTCACTATGAACGGACAAGTTAACATGGGAGCCTATTATTATGATGCATCAGAGCTTGAACAGGCCAATGGCGAAACTGGTCAACAAGTTGAAATTGATAAGCGTTTCGACGATTCGAACAACTCGCTCTCGCTAGCTGATGGTGTCGAGAATGACAATAGCGGATACAAAAGTGAGCAGCCGACGAAAAAGTCAAAACCTTCCAATAACAATGCCTCCGGTTATCAAAATCCCGGTCGCCAGCGTCAGCAAATACCTAACAACACGTAAATCACAAGTGAATTGTTATTCCCTCTTCAAAGTTAATACAACTTTTACTCAAATAAAGAAGTGACTAATTTGATTCAAGTCGCTTGATGTTTCTGGTTCAAAAGAATAGTTTTAGATGAGTTCAATGGTATATTTGGATCACAGTCGATAGTTCTGATCCTTCGGAGGGGCCAGATTATTAAACAAACCCGCCCTTCGATCAGGCCAAGCGGAATTTGTCCGAAAATGTTCGAGTCGAGGCTCGACTGCTGGTTGTCTCCCTCTACCCAACAGTGGCCCTCTTCGATTACTTTAGTCTCGCCTGTTTCGATCAGATATATTGCATCGCCTGGCATAGCGGTTATTCGTTTGATGAGAGTCTTGGTGGGATTTCTTGGCGATATCAATATAACGACATCTCCGATCTTCAATTTTCTCTTATCACGGGCTACCCACTTATTGAGAACTACTCGGTCTTGTTGGAGTCTAGTTCTGAGTTCACGTGTAATTGCCTCACGAGAAAGATTTTTCTCATAAATAGAGCGCAGGTCTTCATTTTTCTGTCCACATGTTGGATTGAAGGTTGGCTGCATAGAGTTTCCTTCAATCTTAGCCACCAAACCTAGATCATTGACCACAAAGAGAGTGGCTCCGGCTGTGAGGCTTGCGACTTTGGCAAGCCTAANCAGCTCTCCTGTGGCCATCTGATTCGAGGGTTGTACTGAATCAGGCTATAGTTGGGAGCCTCCTCAACAGGCACGCCGCAGATATGGCATACAATTGACGAGACTCCAACGTGCTGGTGTGATTTCTGGTGTAAGTAAGGTTACTTCTTGTAGACCATTATTAATATTGGCAGATCGGTTTATTAGCACATCATGAGCGCTTTTCTGACTTAGTAATATTGTTTTCGTTGGACAATGTTTTGTATCAGCGATGAACCAAGTGCCAAATTTAACTCGAAACCGAATAAAACAGAGCGCGGCGAGTGCGAGTTCAGCGGCAAATGGACCGAGTGGCGGATCATGTGCAGAAACTGTCAGAATCTATGGAGTGGCGATCAGATGCTTGTGCAGCCCTCTTCCTTGGATCCTTCTATAGGTTCCTTTAAATCTGATCTGAACAAATGTGAACGGTAAGAATCCGATTGAGATGAGTGTTTGCAAAGCNACCAACTATGTTAGCTACATTCATGCTGATCCATTCCGTGAATCTCGGATACTCTCCGGTTTCTTATTGAATCTGAGGCGATATACCTTGGAGGGCAAAACTTGTTTGAGTCACTCCACTGATAAAACTTTAAACTCGAGATTGTGCNATTCCACCAAGTTATTTCATCTGGAGGTAGATAGAGTAACTATAACTTCTCTATCTCTTGGTGTTCCGTCGTCATCTCGGATAGCTTTGATAGCGAACTAAACTCATACGATAACGTTCTTCTCGGATTTATGAATGTCTCGTCTCGAAAACCAACCGGATACTGAAGTTCCTCCCCCCGGTCGCTCTCGTNTCCTGCCTTGATGAGCCCTCTCTGTTGGTACAAGATAAGCATAATCGCCAGTGACGACATGAGGGTTATACAGACGCTCGCCAAAATTGCGACCAAGATTGTTTGCCAGCTAACCTGGTTGCAATCCTCAATAACCAATATGAATTGTATGGCGTTTATTGCCTGCCTCCGCTCGCCGGGTGTGCCAATAATATCGTTGGCTGTTCTTATAATCTGAAGTTTCAAGTTTGTTTCTGTCTGCTCCAGGCGGCCGAGTAGTACAACCTCATTGTCCTTGGTTATTCTAAAAGTTTCAGCAAATTCACCTGTAGAGTGTCGATTAGCTTTTAGCTCATGCGGACAATAGATTTAAATCTTGAACAACTCACCCTTAAGGCAAAGCTTTGTATCATAATCTGGATCTGGCGTTATCTTGATAGAGTAAACAGGAACTGGGACCGTATCGAAGTTGCAGATTTGACGCTTTTCGATAAATATAGGCAACTCGTTCGTGTAGTCGTCTGGGAGACATAGGTGCTCGTGAACGCTTAGGATCGATTCAGGAGTCGTGGNGAGCAGGCACAAAGCATATAGCACTGATATCTTCAGTGAAACCAGACTTCGTCTCAGTTCCTTATAGTCAGGTTTCATTGTTAAGTCACTGCGGTTTAGTCTCGAGCACCATAGTCGAATAGGGTGGACAAAAATTGGTCTGAGCTGGCTCATTTCCGCCCTCTGGCTGCGTTGGTCACAACAAGCAATGGATGGTGACAACCCTCTAGCTATCAAGAGATGCGATCTCTCTATTTGCTCCTCTCAACTTTCAATTTTCGATTCCATTGCTAAAATCGCGATTATGATCTACCTCCTTGGTGAGCGTGGATTTCGATGACGAGATAGGTGAGTATCGACTCACCTATTCCGTCTATCATTCGCACAGATGACGATAATCCCAGCGATGAGCCTCAACTAGGATTGTCTCTCTGTGGAATGTTTGCCATGAATTAAGCCCCTAAAACACTACATGTTCTCTACAGAAATCTTCCTCGCGAGAGAGATTGAGGTCAGTGAACAATTTCATAGGTGAGTATGCTAGATTCTGCATGCCATACTATTCTGTCAGCAATCAGCAATTGATTGGAGAAGTCAAAACTTTGAGGTNTGGAATTCGACCCGGCGACAGAGTCGAAATGGTATACAAGACGATATCGTCATATCAGATTTTATTTATGCTAGGTATAGGTATGACGTGAATCAAGACAGCCGGTCCGCTAGCGCAGACAAGCCAACTCGCGACTCGCGAGTCGCGACACTGTTAACAGTTCGAAGTTCGAAGCCAGACGAACGACCGCGATGGAAATTTATTCTTGTTGTGGGTATATACAGATACGAATCTGCGTTCGTCGTGCGATCTTGCAAATAACATGAAACAAAAATAGACNCGTGCTCTCGAATCTATGAATCGCCCGATCCTGTCAGTTTCTTGAAATAAAAAAGGCCAGTTAGAAAAATGCCGAAATATTTCTGCGATTATTGTGACACTTATCTCACTCATGACTCTCCATCTGTCAGGAAGACTCATTGCGCTGGGCGCAAGCACCGTGAAAATGTCAAGTTCTACTATGAAAAGTGGTATGAGCAAAACATGCAAAAGATTCAACACCAAAGACCACTTTTACCTCCACCTGGTTCATTCCCGACACTGGACTTCCCTCCACCACCCATACCCAGAGGACTACCAACAGGACCTCCACCCCCTATGCCAAGCTTAGCCAATGTGATGCTGCCACCACCCAACATGCTCCATCCGCCACCCCAGTTCACCATGCCGAATGTCATGCTACCTCCACCAACAACCTTACTACCGCCACCAACAAGTATGTTACCTCATCCCCCGACAAACTTATTACCTCCCCCTACAAATTTATTACCCCCTCAGACGAATCTGCTACCACCATCTGTATCTGGTAGCATAAGGAAGATTTAATCGACCTCAGNACAACGGATCTCCGCACTTGTGACTGCTTCATCAAGTAACGCGAATACAATATTTTCATCAGATACAAATCTTGAGAGCTCGTGTTGTAAATATTTGGCATCTATCTGCAGTTGCTGAACCCCATTTTTGTTGAAAGTCTTTAGTCGGACGCATTCAATAAATGTCTTGAGTAATATTTTCACAATGCCGAACATAATTGCTCGCCTATGGAAAGTCACTGGTCCAAAGATGTCAATTCTCTCCGAGAACAGCTTTTTTATATTGTTCATGAGGGGGTTGCTAGTTCTTGAGTTGTGGCTATGGTATAATGAATGTTGACCTTTCAGCTCAATATGCGTTCCCTCTTCGCAGTACCTAGCTAGATCATCTGAGATNGCACCCAGCTCCTCCACTATCTTTATCACGACAGGCCTAACATACCTCGGCTTACCACAATTCGCCCAATCTTCCTCTCCGATACTTTCCATCAATGTTCTGGAGAGATTTTGCCCATTTGTAAATACAAGATCGTCTAGGTCACTTTTAAATTGCAATCTTTTCAGTGTGGAGTAAGTCGAGGATAACTTGGATAAGTTCTTGAACTTGTCGGAGAGATTAGAGGACAGGTGATCACTTTGTTTGATAATTCCTTCCATGTTATCTGATAAGGAATTTATCTCTTGCTCCATGTGGTCAAAGTTATTGCTCATTTGGCCAATAATTTGGGCGGCACTTATCAGCTTATTGTAATTTTCGTATAATAGGGTATGGAACTCCGAGTTCAGCAAACGAATCTGTCGAAACAATTTGGACTCTTCATCCATGAGACTGGNCAGATTGTTGTTCTTTATGAGCCCGTCGACGAGAGCCTCGACATCCATTGTCGAGCCCTCTGAACCGTTTGGAGTCGCCAGGGTCCCGGAGATTGGAGTAGGTCAATGGAAGGTCCCTACTGTATCACAACTACTCCTATCTCCTCATTGAAATCGTGCCATATGATCCGCTCTGAGACTTCAGACTGGCATGCAGTCCTAAATGAAGATATGTAACATGGAGCCTAGATCCTAGGGAAAAATAAATAAAGGACTTACGCAGCGTTCCAACTACTGTATATCTGCTCTTGGTTTCTCGGGCGACACTTCGAACAGAGAGCACCCGTTCAGCGGCGCTGCTCGAGGCGGTTCNGACTCTGAACTTCAGAGATATGGGGCGGCTGTTTTATGGCGAATTAATGAAGAGGGCGCATGAGAGCTCGTATGATTTCTAGAGTGTTATCCTCGTGACAAAAATAAAAAATAAGTATAGCGTTAGTTTGATCTAGAATGGTCATTGACATTGAAACAAAATCTTAGATCCATCCTTTCCACGGCATGTCCAAAGATGGAGTTCAAGAGGAGCCCTTCTCCAGCGACGAAGAGTTTGACGACCATCAGGACGACTCAGATTCAAGCATAGATGTCGACGCCAAGTTGGCTGAAGATGATGTCTTTGATATTGAATTCCTAAAATGCTACTCTGCCCTCAAGAAAAAAGACGAGAGAATCTACAACAAAGATGTGAGATTTTTCTCTGGGCCAGATTCCTCCGATTCAGAGGGAGGCTCTGATAAAGATGAAGAGAATGCTGGAAGGCTTCTAGCCAAGCCCCCGGCACCCAAAATGACGCTCTTAGATCATCAGCTTGGTCTTGCCGAGGAAGAACTTGAGNAAGCTGAACTTTTGGCTGAATCGAAGACCGACCTAAAAAAACTGGTATCTAAATCATTCTATGAGGCAGAGCTCGACGAAATAAAACAGAAGATAAAAAATGTAGACGATCTTGTCGATAGTGAAAGCGATGATGACTTTCTCATCGTAAAGAGTTCTCGAGAACCAGGACCTTCGAAATCAGAGCCTCGTAAGATCATTAGTAAACTACTGAATGAATTGGAAGGCAACGAAGATGAGGACATCAATCACTTGAGGCAGATGTGGAGCAATCCAGATCAACTGAGTGAAGAGGACAAGTTTTTGCGAGACTATATCCTCAATAAGCGCTATGTTCCATCGAGCGCAGACGATGATGAAGGGAGTCATACTGGATTTTTCTCCAAGAATCTAGAGAACTTATCAGATGCCGAAAGCGATACCGAAAAAGGTTCGAGAACGAAGAAACAGAAAGTGGATCACCATTCAGAGGAGCAAGATTTCGACAAGATCGCCAGAATACCGAGAAATTCTACTAGAACTATACGGGATCTAGTGGAGAAACGAGAGAGGCGAGATAAGCGCTTGAAGAGATTGGAGAAAGCAAAGAGGACTAAAAGTAAGATCAATGATGCCGATTGCGAAGACATCATCGGGGATCTACCCACCAAGTTCCACTACCGTGAGACCGAACCAAACGATTTCGGCCTAAGTGCTGAAGAACTTCTGATGGCGACCGACGAAGAGCTCGAGAGATGGGTCAAGCTCAAAGATACTATCGCTTACAGATCCAAAGAGGAGGAGCTCTCGCAGAAAAGAAAATTCGAGGAGAGGCGANATGATATTGAACTGAAGAGAAAAATCTTCAAGAGCATTTATGGCGATGGCCCCGAGCAACAAGACGGTATCGAATCGAAGCAAGCTAAGTCCAGAAAGAGNAATTCGAAGAAATCCGTCGTCGATAAGGGGCCGGCCGTTATATCTGAAACACAGTTGGGCGCAGCAATCGGTCTACAGCCAAGCACCCCTAAGACAGCGGAGCCTATCAAGTCTGCCAACCACAAAAGAAAGCGACATAAGAGGGGGTTGAATCATAAGAAATTCGCCAAGACAGGTGTTGCTCCTGATAGGCTTCTCTCTTACGGCTTGAGCAAAACGAAGTTGAAGAAGTCGAAACTGTTGTAGAAATNGTGGATGAGTAAAATATATAATAATTTGTGAATCACAAATCGATTTAATATGTTGATCTATAGGCTTACTTAGCTGGCACACGGCCGCCGCCCGGCCGGTTTGCTTGATCTCGATCGCTAACCTGGCGATTCGGGAAACGTGGTGGCATGACACGAATCCTCCTATCGTGTTTGGAGCGATTCCTGACAATCTTGGAGTGAATGGCGCATGATACACAGTAGTGCAGTTTAGCGTATAGCTTCGGTAATATGTAACCGCCTATTTGGAAAGTTTTGATAGAGGTGCAATGTCAGAGGCTGATCGAAGTCTAGGTTCGTGACCAACATCTGCTCAAATAGACTTACCCTCGTAAACTGAGGCCTCAGTGATATCTCGAACGCCAGCCGCCTCAACTATGTTTCTGACCACGAATTTCTTGATGGCCTTATCCTTGGGCACACAACGGGCGCAGTTGGTACATCTCACAGGTTTGACATGCCCTCTCCCCTTCTTTGCTCGTCCATTGTTCCTCCTCTTTGAAGTCTGGCGATGGGATAAACAGTGGTTAGGACCCCTCTAATTTTTTCGGTGAAGTGTTTTCACTCGCAGTTAGTGAGTGAGATGGATGTAGGACTAAGTCTACTAACCATGTTAGATGAAAAGAGTGGAGATGTATTCGTTGTAGTAAGTCGGTTTAGGTTGTGCGTTCAGAATCAACCAAGTGAAGGGGAAACTCAGAGAGGTTGATAATATTTGTGTGGTTAAGAATCAAAAAAGTGATCATGCTTATGTTGCAAGGTAGCACATGCAGCCAGCACAGAGGACCATCGCGATCAAACGAGTCCAGGAAGTTTTATGGTGCCTTTTGCGCGGGAACATTTGAATTTGCGAATTGGAATGATCCGCGCCNGACCCATTGTGCCGGTCCTTGGGGGTATTCATCGGGGGACCATTACGGTTATTTCAGGCCTCCACCATGGATCTCACATGAATGTTATGAGAATGTGGATGTTTCGGTCCTAAATCGGCGAGAGGGCGCGCGGNAAAAATGGGATGAGGCGAAATGGGAGGTCAACAGGGGTAGCCAGCCTATCTGCCTGCGTGAGGGCACCAAACAAAACAAAACAATGCCTGGCTAAGTCTAGTTTGGCATCGACACTGCGCAATGGTAATACGATTACCATTTAACTTTACACTCTCTATCTCTACCCCTGGCCAAATTCAATCCAATCCGATCTGCATCCTCTAATTACAAACCCAGTCTAGCAGCTTGTCCCAGGCGCTTGAAGGTACGCGCGCATGTACCAATTTCTCTCGCGGCTTTGTTAGCACTAGTATACACGGGCTAGAGGCGAGTCATCTAGGCAAGAAGGCAGTCAGGAGGGTAGACGGCGGAGAGTCAAGAGTTGCGGATAGAACGAGGGGGAGAGCGACGGAGACAAGGCGAACGAGCAATCCGACACATGATAGGTTCCATCGGAATTCAAGTCGCCGTCCTTACAAATAGATGACATGGTTGAGAAGCCAGGCGGATTATGGGACCGAGAGTTGCAAAGTTGTGAAAGAACTGTGGAATCAGTCCGGCCTGAGACGGAGAGAGCGAGAGATAGGAAGGAAGAAAAGAGGAGAGGGGGCGACAGGATCGAGTTAACTTGGCTCAGCTTAACTCGAGAGAAGCGGACTGAGAAGTTTGCTGGAGAGAAANAGAGAGAGAGCGCGATAGCGCCCATGGTTGCATCGACACACGTAACAACAACCATCTTGTTTTGATTCACTTTAATCTAACTCTTAACCTGGGCCTGCGCGCGCTCTCTCCCTCTCGCTTTCTTTCTGGCTNGGGGATGCGTTTGTGAACCTTTTCCGGCCTCTCTCACTCATAGATTAGTACATCTGAAGTTGTCCTGAATCATTATGCATGAATATCTGAAACCAAGATGG
>Ga0058699_1000265_pt1 | contig 15739 bp, 11 predicted proteins | sample AgamicAtPe_FD_55078 | JGI IMG/M metagenome (GOLD analysis project Ga0058699, IMG submission 55078) | Agave microbial communities from Guanajuato, Mexico - At.P.e | ecosystem: Host-associated > Plants > Phyllosphere > Phylloplane/Leaf | place: Guanajuato, Mexico | collected 2012-10-15 | reverse complement strand
GCCGACGGGTGGACGATTGCGCAAAACGAGCTTCAAAGCGAGACTGGCAGCTCCGTGCTCGCAAAATCACAAGCGGACGCACTAAAATGGGCCGCATCGGCCATTAGAGTTCCATCATTACCATCATCATCTAAATAAAATCACTTTGCAAGCAGACCACTGCGCGTTCTTTAAGCTTGCAACGTTTCGCGCCGGCCATCGATCAGAGGCTGTTTGTTTTTGGCCGAGAGGGAGCCAACGTTGGCGCGCTGATTGCATTACTCAGTTCGAGTCCGAGTTTAGAACTGTCCATCCGGCTTGGCTCTGTCTGGCCTGGATTGGTTTGCTTGCCGGCAGACTGAACCGGGCAGAGCGCTGAAAGCCCATTATGAGCGGGCCCCGCAAATTGGCCGCCAGGTTCGAGCGGCCAGAGGGGCGAGAATTGGGCGCCAAGGGGCGGAACTGCGCCAACCGGAAGGCGCGTTCAGGAGGGGGCCAGTTTGGCCGGATTAGGATTGCGACCGCGAGGGTTGTTTTTGTTTTTTCGTTCCTTTCATTCGAGTGCGACGAGCTGATTGAGTCCCAGCGGCAAACAGGCGCCCAGCTTGCGGCTCCCGCACGGCTCGAGTCGTCGTTGTTGGCGGCGCCGCCGCCGCCGCCGCCCACGCTCGGCGGCCGTGACCGCGCGGCTCGCGGGCGCCATTAGCCGTGAATATAGATTGGAGCTGGCCAGTCAACAGGAGATAGCGAGCGGCCCTGACCTTAGGGGCTCCTCTGGGACGCAAACAGAGGAGGAGGAGGAGGAGGAGCGCAAACAAGTTGGCGAGCGGGTCTCAGGCGGTGAATTCAGCCAACTTGAGCGAGCGCCCGCTATGCAGGCCTCAACCCGCCCTTGGCTGCGCCGCCTCCATCCGGCCACCTGGCGGCCACCACCAAAACACGGAAGCCTTTCTGGTCCAAATTAGTTTGCAAATCCATTAGCGGCCAACAGNGACAAGTTGGATGTTGCCTAATGAACGGGCGACACTCTTACGTCATGTCATCTCGGCGAAAACTGTCGCCAAGTTTAACTCGCTCATGGCTCACCGGCTGGGCGGACGAGGTGGGCGCCCCGCAGGACGCATCCCGTTCAGCGTTTCAGCNCTCGCCGCCGTCTTGGCCCAGTTTGTGTGGCCAACAATGAGCTCGTCTCGCCCGCTTGGACTCGCACTGCCAAGGGATGTAGGCGGAGGCAATTAGCGCGCCCAATGCCATTGGAGTCGGCGGACTTGCAGCAGACGAGAGGCGCGCCGCTGAAGTCTGGTCGGCGGTTTTGAGGACACGAGCGGCCGAGCGCGTACACCAATCAGGCTCAGAAGGCGAGATGTTATCCTTGTCGCCATATGTCGAGCGCGCAAATTATACAACTAATTTGCAGCCGACGGCAAAGCCGAGCGCCCTGATCAATTCAGGACAGGTGGGCGCTTAATTACTTGGAAACGGCAACGCATAATGAGCAGCCACAACTACAACAAGTTCCTCCTCCGCTCTCTTTATTTGCTCGCGAACGAGGGCGCCGCCGCCGCCGCAAACGCTCAGACGTGCTTGCAGAAGTGACATTGACAGGTCTTGGCCGATTTGAAGACGAGCCTCCTGATTTCGTTGGATCCGCAGCGCAGATTGACCACCACCTGAAAGTAAGCCAAGAGAGGGGGGAAAGAGAAGGCGAGGTTAACGGTGCTGTTGCGCGAGGATGGCGCCGCTCGCCNACTGGGCCACTTACGTCCTCGGTGTCCATCATGTTGCAGCACTGGCTCACGCTGACCACGTCGCGCTCGCCCGTCTGGCCGCCGCCAGGTGAGACTGTCGAGGGGAGGCCCCAGCCGAGGGCNAGCTGCTGCTGCTGCTCTGGATAAACCACCCGACCGCCAGCCTCTCGCTCGCCGGCGCCAACCGGAACCACCTTCGCGCCAGCTACCTCGTGAGGCCCAAAGTGGCTCTTGGCGGCCAACTGTTCGCGCAAAATCTTATCCTCCAGCCAAACCGCCGACTGGGCCGCCTTTCTGCGATCCGAGGAGGCCTCGCCGGCTTCGAGCAGCGCGTTTGCCCTTTCAGNCGGCGACGACGACGACGACGACAGCGGCGCCGAGGAGGACGCCGACGATGGACCCAAATCCTCCACTGCGGGAATCGAGTAGGACATGCAGAAGCCCCTGCAGGCGTTCGTCGACAGGTTAAACTTGACGCAACCAGGAATGCTGATCGTCCTCGTGTGACCTGATGCTCGGACTTGGTTAGTTTTGGCCCCCACTAAAAGCGCAGCAGCTCGGCCGCCTCGAGCTCAAACTTACCCAACAGGAAGCAGCCTGGCCGGTGCCAGTATGGGCTGGTTGCGTTTTGCTGGCCAGCTTGTTGTTGGAGGCCGCGCGCTTGCAGGATGAAGCAGGCGACGAGCAGTGTTATTGCAAGCGCCAAGTTCGAGATCATCGCCAGCATTCTCAATCTCGCGATCAATTCCATCTCGCTCGCACTCTCGCCAACAAACCGACCAAAACTGGACTCCGACTGAGCTGGGAAAGAGCAAACTTGAGAGTGAGCGGCACAAATCAACACGAGTGGCGACAAGAAGACTGCCGCCGCCGCCGCCGCTGCGGACAGGTGAGGGCACTTTGACGCATGCGTCGCCTCACGGGCGGTGAGTCATCGTTCGCTATCTCTCGAAATGCAAATGGAACGGGAAGCGTACAGAAGGGGCTCCAGTTTATTGCAGTAAGTGCGCCCGGGGGCTTACAGCAAATGTCAACAGTTTTGGCGCTCGTTTTGGTCGCAAGTCGACTGTCCTAGCTGCTGCTGCTGCTGCTGCTGCTGCTGGACCAAGTCGCACTCCTCCTGGCAACCAAATTGGCCGGAACACTTCCATTGGTCGGCGGAGAATGCGGCCAAAAAGTGTTCGTCTGGCGCGGGCGGAAGTCGTTGCTGATGCGTCCGGTCCAAAGTGGTCGATTTCATTGGCTCCTGGGCGGCGCCGATCAAGTTGGCGGCGGGTCGAGTTCGGAGGGTTTGAAAGTTGGCCTGGCCGGCGGTTGAAAACTGCTGCTGCTTGTGGCCAGGCAGACTGTAGGCCTGGAACTTTTCCAGCCGCTGGTAGATGGGCTCCTCGGCTGGTTGTGGCTGCTGGTAGTAGAGTTGGCCGACTGCTGCTGCTGTTGGCGCTGCAACAAGTCTGCGGCAGTGGTGAACGAGCTCGAGAGGAGGCGCTGGTTTAGGTGAGCGTAGAGCCGGTTTTGGTAGGCGTGCTGCTGCTGCTGCTGCTCTTGGCATTGGGCCAAGCTCGCCTCCACCATCAACTGTTGGCCGGCCGCTTGCTCGCCAAGCTCGAGCGGCGGATTCACAATGTCAACGTGCTCTGACCTGAGGCCAGAGTAGAGTGGGCGGCCGGGCGAGGCTGGCGCGTCCTCGTAGAGGAGCTGGTGTTGCTGAAACGGCTGCTGCTGCTGCTGCAGCAACCTGCTTCCCTCGTCCAGCGACTCGTCTATGGCGCTCGAGATCATNGCGGACTCGTTGATGAGCTGGAGCTTTGCCTTTGCGCCGCCGGCAGCGCTAGCGCAGCTGCTCGAGGAGGAGCCATCGGGACAGGTGGTGGAGTTTGTTGAGACGGAGGAGGGGGCGGCATTGGCCTGGTTGGCCGGGTGGTAGGCTTGGTTGCCGGCAAAGAGGCTTCCCGAGGAGAGGAGCCTGAGTCCGTGGGCTCGCTGGTTTCTGGCGCCGGCGCCAACGAACGACTGGAGCGGCGTGCTTGCGAGGAAGGAGTCGAGCACCGAGTTTTGTTGGCTCGAGTTTGCTTGGCCAAGGTGGGCGCCGTCCAATGGCAGGGTGCTGGAGCTCATCAGGTGGCTGAGTTGGTGGCCGTTGGCCGAGTGGACGAGCTGCTTCTCGTCTAGGAGCCCCCTGCTTGCTGCCAGGTTGCAACTCTCAATTTGGTCCACGAGGCGGCTTGGCGAGCGACCGAAGCTCCTCTGCGCCTGCTGCTGCTGCTGCTGCTGCCGCTGGCTCGCCGAGGAGCCGTCAGGGTTGGTGGCCTGTTGCGAGCGGCTCCATTGGCTGGCGGCGCTGGCGCGACTGTAGTAGAGGTAGGAGGCGAAGCTGGTGACCACGAGGAGGAGGATGCAGCTGAGCGGTAGGAGCAGCTGGGCCTCGTTGCCGTGGCCGGCCGGCCGCGCGAACAGGAACTGGCCGAGGCCGCTCAGCATGGAGCTCGCAGTGGCTCTGGCGCCGCCGCCGCCGCCCACCGGCGAGGCCTCGTGTTCGCCCGCAAAGGTGGGCGCCGCTGGCTGTCCGTCGAGCGTGAGCGTGCTGAACAGGTACTCGGCGTTCGTGCTTCCAGCCTCGTTAAGCGCAGTCACCAGCAGCTTGTACCAAGTGCCTGGCGCCAAGTCGGGAATGGTGATCTTGTTGGCGCTCGCAAAGGGTGTTGCGCCCTCGGACAGAATGAACCAGTTTGACTCGTGGAGACGCTTGAACTGAATCATGAAGCTGCTTATGGGGCAGCCGCCGGACTGCCAGCCGCTCATGTCGAGCACAACCTCGGTTGTGTTCGAGCGGAAAAACTGGCTCTTCTCTGGCGCAATTGGAACAGTCCCCTCGGTTCTAACGTTCAGCACGTCCGAGGGCTCGCTTCGGCCGACAACGTTGAAGGCGCTCAGGTAGATTTGGTACTTGTTACCGCAACGCAAATTTTCAATCACATAGTGGAAGATGGCGCCAAGCTGAATCTCTTGCCAATCGTCGTACTCGCACTTGTAGAATAGCGAGAAGCCCATCAGCGGTTGCTCGTCGCTGAGACTCCACCTGAGCTCAATCGATTGCTTCCTCGCCGAGACCAGCCTCAGGTTTGGCTGGCTCGGCCTGTCAAACTTGAGCGTCTGGCCGATGGTTTCGCTCGCTGGCCCAACGCCGACTGAATTGAAGGGCTGAACTCGAATCTCGTACTTGGTGTTCTTCTCTAGCGCCGCAAGCTGAAGCTCGTAGCTACTCACCGGTTGCTGGCTTCTCGTTGCGTAGGCTTGCGCGCCAAAGGAGACGTTTGCGGCGCTCACTGAGGCTGTGGCCAGCCAAACCTGGTTGCCACTTGACTCCTCCTTGGCGCCAGCCTGCGCCCGTCTATGGCTCACGTAGTAGCCCTTGATGGGCGCCTGCTCCTCCACCTGAGCGGGCCCCCGCCAAAGCACCTTGATCGAGCTGGAGGAGACGGGCTGGGCGCGCAGGTCCTGGGGCCGACTTGTTGGCGGCTCCTCGGCTGTGGTCACGGTTAGCGGCGCTGAGAAGGCGCCCTGGCCGATGGCGTTCGCGGCCGCAACCCTAAGCTGGTAGGTGCACCTGGCGCTAAGCTGGCGGAGTACGACGCTCTGGCTTTGGAGTGTGGAGTTGTTTGCGGACTCCTCGTTGTCCAACTTGTTTGCGCCAACCACAAGCCGGCTCCACTCGCTCGAGCGGCCGGCCTCAGGCTGCAAACTGAAGCCTCTGGAGTCGCTTGGATGCAGCTTCCGATGCTCGATGATCGAGTGCGTGAGGGGCAGGTTGCCGTCGAAGGGCAAGGTCCAGCTGAGCCGCAGACTGGTGGCCTGAATGTTCTGGGCGTTCAGATTGTAGGGAACGTCGGGCGCCTCCTGCACAATCAAACGGTAGGTCAGCTCGTCCTTTCCGTAGGCGTTCCTTGCCAAACAAACGAAAGTGCCTGTATCACCTCGGTCTGCGTAGTTTATAAACAGCTCGCTCGACCTCAGGGCGTCTCGCGCGGATAAGCCACTTGCTCCACTGAGCGAGTGGTTGGCCGCCACTTGCTGGTGCTGCTGGACGGCCAGATTACTAAGGCGCTGGCGTGGCTGCTGCTCGCTTGAGTTTGCCGCGTAAAAGTAGGCGATTTCGCTGTACTTTGACTGCTGCTGTCTGGCCGGCTCCTCGGCTGCAGCGCCNGCCGGCTGGACCAGCGAGCCTCCGCTTGGAACCAGCGGGCTGCCCTCCTTGAACCAGTCGATGCGCATTGGCTGGTCTCCTCTGGGCGCGCAATTAAACTTTATCATGGAGTCGCGTTTCACGCTTACAGTTTCATAGTTTACATCAAATTGTGCCGGGCCTGTTTTGTGTCAGTGGAGGCATGAGAGTGGGTTAGTTTGCTTGCTGCTGGCTTGGCTCAGGTGAGTTGGATTGGATAAAGGGGGCACTCACTTAAAACCTGCAAGTCGATCACCTCGCTCAAGCTGGGGTTAATTCCGTTGAAAGCCTGACAGATGTAGCGCGACGAGTCGGCCAACTCGAGCTCCCTGATTATGAGTGAACCGTTTTCATGTATTTGGATATGCGAGTTCGAAGTGATAATTCTGAACTCCTGGCCGAGTTTTGGCGCCAAACGCGCTCGATCCGCCACCTGGCCAACGGGCTGCGAGTCGAGCTCGCCGCTTTCGCTGGCGCCAAACTTTGCGGCCGCTAGAGTCGAGATGGCGCCACCTGCTGGCGCTGGCGCGACCGGCCTGGCGGCAGCGGCGGCCCCAGAAACCAACTTGCGCCACCTGATCTGCGGACTGCGGAGAGATTCTTTTGGGGTTAGCGGCGGTTGGATTTTGGTTGCTCGTGCGAGCGCCCATTGGACTCGAGCTCACCTTGGCTGGCCGCCGGCGCGACAGTTGATCAGCACGTTGGAGCCCAGAAGGGCCTGCGTGTCCTTGGGCGGGTCGAGGAAGTAGGGGGCCACTGTGGTTGGTGGGGGTTAGTTTGACGCTCGTTTGCCAGCCACTCTCTGGCCCCGGCTGCTCGACTTACCGTTCACCAGGAGGCGCGAGGTGTGATTGGCGGCGGCAAAGGCATTGGCGGCAACACTGTGCGTGTGTGTGGTTTTCAGGCTTGTTAGTTGAGAGGCCAGTTAGTTTGGCTAGAGGGGCGGCTGGCTGGCTGGCTTGGCCGCTCACTCACCAGGTGTAGAGGCCGGAGTGGCTTGGCAGGATGCGATGGAAGGTGAGGGTTGAGCTGAAGCCGTTTGATTGGTCCACGCTCGTCTGCTCGTCCGGCAGCAGCAGCTCGCCNTCCTTGAACCAGCTATGGGGCGAGTTTTCTCTAGATTAGCGCCGGTTAGTTGGACAGGTTGTCAGGTAGTGTTGCGCTCTACTTACGTTATTTCGACTGGCGACTGGCCAGAGATGACCGCGCAAACGGCAACAGCGCGCATTCCCTCCTCCAGGTTGCGGCTGAACTCGAAGGGGTCGATCTTCGGCTTTGCTGCTCGGGGGAGCGTTCAGTGAGGGTGCGATTAGTTGGTTGGCCGGCTGAGGCTTGCGGCTGGAAACAAGTGGAGTCTGATACAAGCGCAGGAGCGGGCGAGTTTGTGGCTGCGCGAGGGCCGGAAATGGACTGATTGGGCGCTGAAAGCCGGCGGCGGATGTGCTCAAATCATCATTATGGTTTTACAATGGCGCCCGAGCCGCTATTCATTAGAGCATGAAAACTGGCTGAACATGGCGACTTGGGGCCGCCGCCGCCGCCGCCGCCGCCGCCGTTGTTGTTGTTGTTGTTGGCCGCGCGTGGGTGTCTGGCGGGCGGCCACTCGGTAGCAAGCCAGCGAGCCCATCAGGCGCCATCTTAATTGAGCCCGCGAGCCTAAATTGTGGACCGGAGCGCCGAGCCGCCCGCCAGCCAGCCAGCTTAATATCGGAGCCCGCAATTGCGCGCGAGCCAAGCCGCTATATTGGAAATCGACTTGTCGACTGCGCTTGACTCGAGCCGAGCCCATCCGGTGGGTCTGGCGGCCGCCTAACTAGCTCGGCGGCCGCTTGACGAGCTAAATTGCCTGCTCCTTGAGCGGGCCGAGCAAGGAGGCCGGCCGAGTTCCACTTAAAATTCGCGCCACGAAGCCGCCTCGCTGTTGCGCGGGCGCCTCCACTTTGCGAGGGTGGCGCCGCCAAGCGTCGCAACTGCCCCCGCCAACAGCTCTGGCCGCTCTCGAGTTCAGAGGCCAAGTCGGCCGCAAACAAGCGGAGAGCAACCTCACTGGCTGGCTGGCTGGCTGGCTGCATCCAAGGATATCTTTCGGCTCAGTGCGCCGGCCGAGGCTCCTCCTGTCAGCGGGCGCCCAATCAAATAAATATATGAGACTTCACACTTGATTTGTCGTCGGCCGCTTGACGCGCTCGCAAACTCGGCCACAGAATCCGAGTTGGCAACTCTGCGCCGGAAGTGGGCGGCCATATTCATTACCGTGGCTTGCGCGAGTGTTTGACGCGGGCGGCGGGCAAAGCAAGGAGCTTGGCCGGCTACTTTGCGGCCGAGCAAACTCCAAGGGCGAGCCTAATGGGCGAGCTCGCACGTCGCGGCCCCGAAGCATCAGAGTGGCGGCCAGTTTGCATTGACAAGCTCGCTCTGGCTGCAGCGGCGGCGGCTTGCGAGCCAAGCCGAGCCGAGCCAAGCCGAGCCGGACGGCCCATTATTCAGCCAGCCTCCTTCTCGAGCGGCCAAGCTGGCAAACTTCAATCAATGAATCATGTCTCATTATTAGTTTCATTTATTTCAAGTCGGATGTGCGCGCATTAAAACAACTCCATCGGTTTGTACGTGCGAGCAAAAGAGGGCTGGCTGGCAAGCTCGAAGCCGCCCGCTGGCCGGCTTACTACTCACCAACAATCCTAATGCTGATAGATGAAATGGGCCCGAAGTGCGCGGCCAGCTCGGATTGGGCGCTCCGAGCGAGCGCCCACTCGAGCAGGCGCGCGCAAGACGCCGGCGCCCAAACTCGGCTTGCCAATGATGATTGATGGACTCCAGGAGGCGCCGGCTCGCTCGGGGGGTCGGCCCACTTCCGGCGCCACGAGCCAGCCTCTGGTGTTGCGCTCGCCGGTTGCTCCTGTTGGCGGGCGCTCGCTTGAAAGCAGACATAAACTGCCTCGTCGTGTCGCTTGCTCGGCGACCTCATCTGCAAACTTGAACCATTTATCACAAAACGCGAGTCGCCGCTAAACAATTGATTGAAATTCCTTGCGCCAAGGCTGTTGCTTAACTTTGTTTCCTTCCCCTCCGCAAGCTGACCCTTGAGCGCGCCTGAGGTTGAGCTTGGGTTAGTTTCTTTGGCTTTCTGGACTTGAGGGCCCTTAAAGGTGGGCAGTGAAGGGTGGAACTCACCCGGAAAGAGTCGCTGCCAGCTTGGGGCGGCCGCAACGAGGCTCCTGTTTGCAGCTGATCCAGTCTCCTCCTCGACGCCTTCCGTGGGGCAAACGAGCTCGGCTTGCTCGCCCTCGAGGAGCAGCGCGCGCGCCAGCGGGTTGTGGCGCCGGAAGAGGGAGGCGCCCGGCTGCGCTGACCAAGCGAGCTCCTCGCCATCCTCCTCCTCCTCCTCGAGGCTCTCCGCCTGGCGCTCACCTGGCGCCGCCTCTTGGCTCGCCAGCGGACACTCGGACTTGGCCCACTCGAGCAGCCGCTGCTCGGCCACGAACACGGCCAGGCCAGCGCGCGCTCGCTCGCCCAGTGAGCCGCGCGCAAAGCACTCGAACAGTTGGAGGCCCGAGTGGCTCGGTTGNAGTTGGCGCACCAGCAACGAGCTCAGTAGCCGCTCGCCGCCTTCAAGGGCCAACTCCGGCCGCTCTGGCATCGCCCTTGTGCTTATCTCAACCTGAAAGTCGCTCGAGCTCTGAGTGTTGATTGCGCGCCCATTTCGGAACCATCTGATTGAGTCGACNTGGTTGCCCGAAGCCAGGCAGTTGAGTTGGAGTTGGGCGCCAATGCGCGCGATTGGCGGCGCTCCAATGTGGCCGCGGCCGCCTGCTTGAATCCGCTGCGGCCAACCAGCGCTGCCGGCCTCCCCAACGTCGGAGTTGCGCCGGCTCAGCCGTCCACCTGCGCTGGCCAGNCGGGAGCCGGCCAGGGGCGACAGGCCAAGCCATTGGGTGGCCCTACTGAGCCAGGAGCCGGCGACGGGCTCGGACTCTGTCGGCGCCCTTTGCGCGGCCATCGAAGCGGGCAGCTCGGCGCCGGGCGACTTTGCCTCGAGCCGAACGCTGAGCGGCTCGCCTATTATCACATTGGTATCACACACAGTCCTTGGCTCGCCGCCCTCGGCCGCAATCAGCTGGCCCAAGTAGCGGCCGCTCTGCGCTTTGCTCGGCCACTCGATGNCCAGGTAAGAGTTTGCAAGAACAAACCTTGTACTTCTCTCTCTACTTCCAGCAGAGTTGTGCTTGTGGTTGCTTTGGCCGGCGAAGGTTTGCTGCCATCTCGGGTTGGTTTCGTTCCTTTGCTCGCGAACAAACGCGATCGACCTCTCGGAGGCAAACTTGTCGAGCGCAACTGGAGGCTCAGCTCTGGCCGTTGGCAACTGGTAGAGCCAGCGCAGTTGGTTTGCCTTGGCCGCCGACCGCACTGCGCATGGCAGCAGCAATCTTGGCTCCAAATTCAAACTCGAGCCGCCAAGTTGGGTTGGATGGTTTTGGAGGAGGCGCGACCTTCGTTCGAGCTCTCGCAGTTGGACGCTCGAGTCTGTTGCAACAACTTGGGCGAGCGAGTGGAGTGGCTGAAGGTCGGCGGATTGATGGGAGCCCCTCTGCCTGCTGTCGGCGTGGCCGCCCGGCTCAACGAGCACTAGCTTGGCCAGGCCCGAGCTCGTTGCAAGCTGGCCAGTTAGCGAGCTCCTCAGTCTGCACCCATAGGTGCGCTTTAAGTCGCTCGGCTCGACTCCATTTACGTGCAACTCGCCCGACTTGAAGGCGGTGAACTTGTTCCCTATCGAGTTTGGTTTTAGTTTGGGTGTGGAGTTTTGAGATTTTGGGGCGCGATGATGGATGGAGAGTCTCGTTAGCTAATTTGAATATTCTCATACTTATTGGCGGCCGAGTGGGGGGCGCGAAGGCAACGCGGCCGGCGCAGCAAATGAGCCAGCTCCGGGCCCAATCTGCTCAGTGGGCCGGCACAAAGCTTCCGGTCACTGGATGTCGCCGGCCGGTTTTGCCTAACTGGCTTAGCGAGTGCTGTGCTCGAGATAAAGCGGCCCAAATTAGCATACGAAATGTTTCGACTTTGGGCGCCAGTTGGGGCGTCGATTTCTCCTTGTGGAAGCGGAAGCGGAGCGAGCGAGAGAGAGGATTGGGCCGCAAACAATGGCCGTCTGGCGGGCGCCTTCGCGCTAACTGGCCGCCGCTGCCTCTTCTGCTCGCACGAGCGAGCGAGAGATGAATCTAGTGGCGCAGCGGAGGGCGCCATTGTCTTGCGGGCGCAAGTTTTGCGCGCTCGCCTTAGATTTGGGTTCGAATTCGGACCCAAATCTGATTCTGATTCGGATTTGGATGAGCTAGGCGGATTCGTCTGGGCCCAGTTTAGGCTCCATCGATGGAATCATAATTTGATGTTAATTCTCGTCGCCTCGTCGCCTCTCGTCGGCTGCAACTCGCTTTCGTGGCCGCGCCTGAGTGTCGGCCTTTCGGCAGCCCGAATAGGCTTGCGCAGATTGAATTTCAGCCAAACTAAGCGCGCCGTCTCCTTCCGGGCGCAAACTCGGCCTTGTTTGCAAGACTCGCCGCTCGCTCATGATTGATTAGCTCCCGAGTGGTTGCAACTTGCGCGCCGGAAGCGGCCCGCCCGGCTTGCGCGCGCAACTTGCGCAAACTAAAGCGGCCGGGAGTTGTCTTTGGCGCGACACTTGCGACGCTTGCTAAATAATCAATTAGGTGTTGCAAACAGTTTACAAGAAACACGATCGTCTTGCAAGCATTGTGCAAGCGCACATTGTTTCATTCATCATCTTTGCCGCTAAGCAAACAAGCCTCGCCCGCCAGCATTCGCCTCTGGCCATCCAACTCGGCAGAGCATCTTGGCCGCTAAATGGACAGGCAAACTAATGATTATGTAATGTTTTCTTCGCTTGCACTTCCGCTTCCGGCCAACTTTGCTCCGGGCGAACGTTGCGGCAGCGGCGGAAGTGGCAGCGACTAGAACTGCAGCAGCGGCGGCAGCGGCAGCGGCAGCAACAACAACAACAACAACAACAACTGGCCGCCGGCCGCTTAATGAGCCGCTCCAGTTTTGCCCCTCGCTTGGCCAATTCCGGTTTGGCCACTTGGAGCCGGCGCTGGGGCGCAAGTGAACTTGACGCCTCCGCTTTGGCGCACGATTAATTAGATTGGCGGCCCTTCAACGCGCAAACTAGCCTCGGACACGCGAGCGGAAGCGGCCAAACCGGAAACTCGACGCCCCTCGTCTCGCTCACCTGGTCGGCGGGCGCATTCTAATTATCGGGCCGAGTTTAGTGGGTTCGAGGTGGGCGCCAATGCAAGTTGTGCCGCTTTGACACAACGCTAACCGCCGATCAGTGTGCTCGAATTTCGCCCGGCAACCTGGCCCGTCAAAGTATCGCGCGCGCGCGCGAGAGCCAAGCCGGCCGACGGCTGCAAGCAATCCGTCGGTTTGGCCAGCGGCTGCAGCTGCGCCAATCGGCCGCCGCCGCCGCCGCTCGAGAGTGGCGCCTCTTGCCGGCCGTCTTTGTTTCCGGCGGCCAGCGGTCGACTTCCGCCCGCCAAGCTGCCAACTGGAGGCTCATTAAGCGAGCGGCGCCGGGCAAAACTAGCGCTCGCTGGGGGAACAAAGATTGAGACGTGCGTTAGATCGAACCATCATTAAGGTGATTCAATGCCCAAAGCTCCTCCTCAGCGCGCGCGCGCTTGGGGCTCGTTTGGCGCCTCGGCCGGAAGTTGGCAGATTCAGCCCGGCTCGATTTAATGANGAGTTTTGCCAGCCCAAGTCGCTGGACGGAGCGCCACCACTATCTGGCTCGCTGGTTTGTGTAATTAATATATAAATATATATGTGGATTGAAGCCTTACCTGCGCTCGTTTCGCCGGCGCCAATTTGAATGCCGTCGCTGGTGAACCATTCAATTAGGCTGCTAAACTCTAAGCTTGCGCTTGNCCGACACCTGAACACGGCGAGCGAGTTCAACTCCGCAAACTCGTCGTTCACCTTCACTTCCGCTTGCTCCTCGGCGCTTTTGATCACTGAATTTTGTTCGTTTGCACAAGATGGATGGAATTTATTAGTTAGTTAGCTGGTTGGGGACATTTAGGCGCCCTCTCGCCTTCAGTGCTCGGCTTGGCCAGAGCTGGAGCGGCCCAAACGAGGCCCTGATTGATGAGCCGGCGCAAATTAAAGAGTTACCTGGCTGAGAGGAGGGAAGAGCGAGAGGGGATGAATGCAAATTGAGCCCCGCAAACAGGGGCCGAGTCCACGTTCTGCTAGTTAGTCGGCCAAATCGAGCGAGAGAGCTCACAAGGAGCCCGCCCTACATTCGAATTGAGTCCGCAGAAGGTTGGTTTGGCCGGGCACCTAGTGCCGTTCGCGACCTCCGAGTCCAGGGCTCAAACTAAAGCTCGAACAAACTCGGAAGCCTGTCGCAAGTCGCTTAATTTGTCCCACCTTTTCCCGCGAGACTCCAGGAGCGGCGAGGAGGGGAAGTGGCCGGCGGAAGTGGGATAGAAACAATTCCCAAGACGTTAATCAAGTTGGCCACTTGAGCGAGCTTACTGAAATGGTCCAGTCTGCTTGTTTTCTCTCAGAACCAAACTCCTCACTTCACTTGAACCAGGAGACTCTGGAGATTTTTTACTCCTTTCGCGGGCCGAATAAACAGGCCGAGTCCGACTGATAGGGGATCCTGTTGCCGCAGGACCACAGGCAGTCCGACTTTGATCGATTAGCTGGCGGCCAATCCGGCCGCTCGCTCGCTTTGAGCCGTCTTAGCCGCAAGCCTTGCGGCGGCCGGAAGCGCCGCTGACGTTGATCAATGGACGCAGCTCGACTTGGTTTGCGCGGACCTAGGAGCGGAAGTGGGCGACTCGCGCCGCTAGGGGGAGGGAGGAGCGAAACTTGCAGCTGGCCGGCGGCAGCGAGATTAAACTCTCGCTCGCAGCTAATCTCGACTGAACCCCCTTTTTGGGTTGGCCGCTCCTCTGGCCAAAGAATCATTCAATATTAGTTCACCTGACGAGAGTTGTGTTAGCTCAGGGCTGAAATTGGAGCAGTCGGCTGGAGGGCTGAGCTTTGCAGGCGAATGCGCCGTTGAAAAACAACTCCGGCCGCAAGGAAAACCAACAACTTAAACTCTCTGGCTCAAACTCAAAACAAGCAACCAGCCAAGCTCATGGAAAAGTCGCCTGGACAACAACTTGTCAGCCGCTGACCAAAACAACAAACCAAAGAGAGTGACACTTTTTGGTTGGATGAAAATTTTCAATTTCCTCCCCCCAAAAGGAACGTGAACAAAGCGAGCGGGCGAGGAAGAACAAACAAAACTCAGGCGAGTGGAACAGGCGCTAGGTCGCGAACGCCGCTAGGTCCAGTGTTATGTTTCCCTTTCATTTAGTTCTCATTTTTCCTCCAACATTTAGGCCGAGTAGCGCCCTGAATGCGCCCACTGCTGGCTAGCCTCGGCTGAACTTTGCCTCGTTACTGGCGNCCAAGTTTCATTAGTCTTGCTCGGGGGCGGCCAAGTTGGCCGGCTGACAGGCGGCGGCCTCTTGCTCCGTTTTAAACTTGAAAGTTTGCCCCCAACTCGTGGCGCCCAAATTCGGATGCGAGCAAAAGGTGAGCGCTCGATCTGAGACGGCGCTCGAGTCGCCATGTCCGCCGCCAGTCTCGCTGCTTCCGCGCGCGCTTGTGGCCACTTCCGGCCAAGCGCAAGCAAGCAAGCAAACGCATCTCTCCTCCTCTCGCGCCTCTAGACTCCTGCGTTGCGGCTGAGTGTCCGNTGCAAGTCTCTTGGGAGCCATCGGCGGGCCCAATGTTGCAATTGGCCCCCGCCAAATGGAACCAACCTGACTCAAGCCCCAACTGGCGGCCCACCTCTCGTGCTGGCTCAATTAAAGCTTATTTAGTGTGAATCTTTATGACTTTAAACTCCCAAATCGGTTATCAGGCGGCCCAGTTATTGCCGCTCTTTCAGAGGCGAGCGCTTCGGCCAGGTGAAGATAAGAGAGCGAAAATTGAACTTTAAATCGGGAAAAAATAGNGCAGCTTTCTCTGTTGTTGCCGTTGTTTTCCCTGTGATGGAATAGGATTGGCTCGCTCGAGTTGTAGCGGCAGCGGCAGTGGCAGCGGCAGATCAATTGAACGAGGAGTTTCGTCCTGATGCTTTTGGGGCGGAAATGGAAACTTTTGGGCCCTTTGAGTTGGAGAAAATCGGGCAATAAAGATTCAATTACTCAGAATGGGCCAGCCAATGGACGTGAAACATTTTGATTTTTGTATAAAATGTGTCTGGCCAACGCTGAGCCGGCAAGATTTATGTGTCACTTCAATTGGGCCACTCGAAAGCGGCGCCAGCAACAAGCCCCCCAGAAGCTCGCCCATAAAAGAGGCGCCTCCCCGCTTCCGGCCAAGTTGGCCCCAATTGTCGCTCGTCGGCGCCAGCAACTGAGCGGAATTTGAATGAGCTAATGACGGACGCGCTGACTCTGGCAGCCGGAGTTCGATTGCAGCCGGAAGTGGGGGCTGAACTCGCTTTTCAGGTTAGCGGCGATCGGGCGGCCAGCTCCATGCTGTTGTGGCTTCCGAATTGAGCCCGGCTGAGCGGGGCGCCGCATTTGGAGGGGTCGTAATCGTAAACTTAAACTGCATCATCCTATTTGCTAGCCGGCGGGCCAGTTTTGGAGGCTGGAGTCGGCCAGAGGTGAGTCCGAGCGGGTTTGCTTTAATTTGCGGCCAGCTCGCCTGTTTTGGCCCGTTTTAGGCCAAAAACAGGGGCGGTCACCTTGGACGGGCG
>Ga0058699_1000264_pt1 | contig 15763 bp, 9 predicted proteins | sample AgamicAtPe_FD_55078 | JGI IMG/M metagenome (GOLD analysis project Ga0058699, IMG submission 55078) | Agave microbial communities from Guanajuato, Mexico - At.P.e | ecosystem: Host-associated > Plants > Phyllosphere > Phylloplane/Leaf | place: Guanajuato, Mexico | collected 2012-10-15 | reverse complement strand
TTGGTATCACTGCGGCCCAGTAATCACCGTTATTGCTCTTTTATGGCGCTCTGTAAGGAGTTGAATCACATTAGCTCATCTTGATTAGTCAGTGAATAGCTTATGAAACAACCGTGTGCCTAGTGGATCTAATCGTGCGCGACCGTCTAGCAGAGGTGTACAAGTCCATGAAATTCAAAACTATTGATGAAAATCTTCGGGTGAAAAGAGAGACACAACTAGGAATCAAACTCTAGAGCCAAGAACGGAGACAGGGAGAGGGATCTAAAAACACGATTGGTTTGCCCCGAGCCTGAATGATCGAAGAAGTACAATCTCTTTAGCTCAGACAAAAAATCACAGACAGAACTAAACAAGGCAGGAGATTGCAAACGGAGCAATTTCTGTTATAAACAAGTTAGACAGTCTCTGAGATATAAGCTAAATTACGTTCCAATTTTTGGAGAGTAAGGCCGGGTTTCGCAAAAATTCAGATCCATGTGTGCCAACTCCGTCAGATAAATAGTCGTCTCTGAAGGGTGCGATAGCAATTTATTCATTGTTTGTTCTGAATGAATGCACCATTTCTTTGGTTCGGTCCTGAAAGTGGAGCAGATCAAATATCGGGTCGATCTACCCGCAGGAAAATTTGCTATCAAGTGCGGCATGTGTAAATCAGTCTCGATACCAAATCGCTACCCAAACGCCTCAACGGAGACCATTTCATGGAGCGAATAAACTGTTTCACTCATTACGTTAGGCAGACTTGTTACACCAGACGGTGCGATCACAGGCTATCTTGAATTNTTGTTGCATCATCTCTGCAAGGGCACGACGGCGAACTATCACAACAATCACTGTTGTAGTCTCTCTTCATGAAAACATCGTATCTAGATTGACGTTACGTTAAAACTTCGCCATTGATCCCTATTAAATTAAGAAATAGCCATGAATCCGAGACGATCTCTGGTTAACAATCGCAAGTTGAGGAGAGCGACTTGATAGGACTGAGAACAAATTAAGGAAAAAGTCGATGTGATCTAGGTTTATGAATACACGAAAGAATAAAAACGGATTTTAGCCNACAGCTTGCTCTATTGATATGACTAAAGTGAAACACGACGACATTGTTGATCAGTTGGACCAATTCTACAATCAAGGTGAGTGGGATTTGAGTTGATGAAAAGATGCGAGAAATGCAATTTCCGAGCTCTAACTGTGGAAGTGGTGAATGTCAACTTCTGTGTTACAGCTAAACGACAGATTTTGGAGAACCAATCAGCAATCACGGGTCTTTTCCCATCAAATTCATCAGAAAACTCGAGCGCCTCGATTAAGACAAGCTTGTGGGCTGCGTCCTCCATATTTGCTCTATATCTATCGTATTCTAAAAGGGTTGACAATGATAAAGGTAAGGCCCATGATTTGGGCCAGTCGGTGGTCAAATGCATGCGAGGTATCCTATTTGCTTGGATGCGCCAATCTGAAAAGGTTGAATCGTTCAAGGCTAATCAAAGCCCGAAACATGCATTACACCTAAAGTTCGATTTGCACTCGGGCTTGGCAAACGATTCAGATTACCCCCATCTGCAGATTGATGTTGTGAGCCTATATCTCATCTTTCTAGCCAACTTTATAGCCTCAGGACTTGATATTATCTACTGCATGGATGAGGTTACGTTCATTCAAAATCTCGTCTACTACGTTGAGAGGGCATATAGGACGCCAGACTATGGGAANTGGGAACCCTCAGAATCAAATCAAGCAAACAGTGACTTCAACGCACCACCAGCTCATGCGTTTAACAACAACGAGCCTATCAACTATCACAACTACTCCACANCAGCCCAATTGGCCACCTCACAGACAAGCGGAACAAGCTTAGTCCACGATGGGAGGTCTTTAGAGATACATGCCACGTCCATCGGTATGGCCAAATCAGCTCTGGAGGCAATAAATGGATGCAATTTGTTCGGTGGAAAGGGAGCCAATTGGTCTATAATTTACTCTGACATTGATGCTCACTCCAGAAATCGCAGCATCTTCGAGACTCTACTACCCAGAGAGTCGCGCTCGAAGAACACCGATTCATACCTGCTGGCCACCATAAGTTGGCCATGCTTTGCCACGCATGATCCCCTATTGTATCGGTCAACCAAAAGCAAGATTCTACGGAAATTGAAGGGTAGGTATGGACTCAAACGGTTCCTGAGGGATCCATATGGGACAGTTTTAGATTCAGGATCACCCGAGGTGCAAGTTTACAGTAGCTTCTTAGAATCGAAGAGTGCAAACTGTGCTTGTTCGACTAGCCAGACTAGTAGCGAGAGAGTTCGAGAATCAAGTTTCGGTAGCACTACAAGCAATTCTAGCAGTTCTTTAGGTGAACCTCCAAAAACGAAGCAGAGGAAGAGTTCCTATTTCCAACGCAAGAATCCAAATCGATCGCAGAATAACCTTGCTCAAGAGGCTGCCTCGAGTCAGTTGCTGCAACGGATGGACAGCACGACCAGGATGTCCAAGAAGTTTGAGCATATAGAATCNGAATGGCCTCTCTTTGTCTGTTTCCTCATAATTGATGGAATATTCAAACAAGACATGGATCAAGTTAGCGAAAACGAGAAACTCCTCTACGAGAGACTTCTTAAAGTTGACCCAAAGCATGGAGATTACCTAATGCCAAAGTACTATTACGTTCCCCAAGCTTTGATCAATAGTGAGAAATGTCTTCCCGACAGTGTTGAGCGGGCACCCAGCGTTGAGGGTAGCTCCACAGAGCAGCTCTTTCTCACCGGCCAATCCATCTTGCTTATAACGAGACTATTGCTTGCAGGCCTCCTCCATCCAAACGAACTCGACCCTCTTCGGCGCCATAGACCATCCCACGATCGACCCAAGCGAATCGGTCGCTACTCCTCGTTTCAAGCAACTTCCTCCGACCTTGTAGTCCAGACTGTTCTCATAGCAGAGTCGATTAGGTTGCAAGCAATGATGGCCAACTATGGAATCCAAACTCAGACNCCTCTCGAAGTGGAGCCAGTACAAATCTGGTCGTCTGCNCAGCTGGTCAAGGTTTATGAGTACTTGGGCGTCAACGAGAAGCTCGGACTCAAGGGCAGACCATCTAGACCAGTTGGCGCCCTTGGGACGAGCAAACTGTACCGGATTTGTGGCCAAACAATCCTCTGCTACCCTCTAATTTTCGAAGTTTCAGATTTTTATCTGGCTCAAGATATGCTCCTCCTCATAGATGACATCCAAAACGAATTGAATTTTATCGGACGCTATTGGCGAATGTCAGGCCGACCGACAGTTTGCATTCTGATCCGCGAGGAACACTTACGCGACGTTCACTTCCGAGACCTCTTNGATCTCCTCGTACAATTTAAAAACGGTCAATTGAAGAAATCTGGCCTGAGAATCAAAACTGGCCGCTTACAGAACTTGATTAGCTCATCTTGCATTGAGCACCTGGACTTTCTACATCTTCTCCCGCACGAACATTTGCCACAATTTAAATCTTTCAGACAACTTGTTGAATCACCCAAGCAGTCCCTACTGAATGTTAGCAGAGCCACCAGCTTTACGGCCAAGCGTCAGCCGAAGAGTCGGCGTCACTTGTGCTCGGCAAGCTCTCACAACTTGCAAGCTATCGAGGAATTGAGCACCTCAGGGTGTAATAGTCTGCTCAATGAAGGTGGCATCAAGGATATATCGAATGACCAGTTCAACCTTTCGGGTGATAGCGGATACAAACAGGGCTCGTTGGGTCTCGATCAGAGTTACTCTACTGTGGCTTGTAACTCTATAGACTATTACGAATGCTACAAGGAAGCTCCAACTTGGCCCACTTTGGTAGAGTTGCTCCGAACTTGTTCCGATTTGAATGGCCAATCGCAACTGCTGTCCATTCTATGGGAGCGCGAGGGTGCAAAGTATTGCGTGGACGATATTAGCATTGAGGATAGATTGGAGCAAGTTTCAGAACAGGCTTGTGAGAGTCGCAACTGGGCAGTTGTGAGATACTGTAGTGCGGTTCTAAAACGCTCCGTCGAGTCACTCTCGCCATGGCTGACCTCAATCCTAGTTAACGGCAAACAGATCTCCCTTGGCACAGGCTCGAATGAAAAAATAATCAACAATCCCCTGACCCCAACGGAAATACACACTCTCATTTATTCCACTATTAACACCAAGAATCCGTGTGATGCGGTTCTCCAGCAGGAAATAGCCCTCTACATAGGTCGTCTTATTTCAACGCGGCCTGACTACTTTGAAGGTATTCTCACAATAAGAGTGACTAATTTCATGTCGGCAATGCGAAGCTACCTTAACATCAAAACGAATGANCAGAAGATGATCCAAGGGGATCCTTCGCGACCCAAAACGATTACACCAGAGGAAGCTCCATCGGGTTCACATTGCTCAACTCAAACTGGAGATCAACAGCAGTTGCTGGATCTCAGAATCAAGCCTGAATCCAGTGGTTCGCAAGACAGGCCGATATTCGAGCTCGACTCGCAGTTCTCCCAACCAATAAACAATCAAGATCACATACTCATGCCTCAAATCAATATCGTTCCGACAAGTCTTGCCCCTCTTAGCCATAAATCAGGCAGAGCAAGGAAGAACGGATACAATTTGGTTGCAAAACCTCTAGAATCTTTGTCGCCATCGGATGTCCGCAAGCTTCTGGTTAAGGTGCTAGATGACGACGAAAGTTTGCCAATAAATCACAGGCGACAGATAACAGGCGAGTTGTGTAGAGTGCCTAAAGATTTCTACGACAAGGTTTGGTCGCTGCTAAGTTGCACCAACGTCGGTATAGTGATTGGTGGGAAAACCCTCCATTCCACCCCGATCCTCACAAACATGACCCAAGATGATTTGAACTTTGCGCTCAAGGTTGAATCGCTCCTCAGTGGGATCGATTGCCCTAAATTGCGCCAAGTCAATGTTGAGCTCTTGATGGCTTTGCATGTGATTTTGGAAAGGAATCCCGAAATCAGATTCGAGACTGATCCTCTAGATTTGAACAAGGTAANTTAAGTCTCTCCGTGTGAAGTTTGATCTGTGCGAGCATCCCGCTAACCGATCTCCCTCTCACCCAGATAATCAATCTCTCTCTGGACAAATTCCGCGCCGACTTNGGTCGCCAGGATTACGGACTTCCAGAATACTACAGCCAACCAGTGCAGACGACGACGCTCTATACTGTTCGAGCCGTATTCGATTGCTTGTTGCCTGTGAAATATAAGGGTCGAGCTGAGTGCAGATTGAGTTAGTGTTGTTCGTTTCGAGACATAACCTTTCGGTTGTAAAGATAATTGACTCAATCTAGCCAGAAAAATGGCTTAGTTCTTAGGAAAAGGAAAGGCAGACTGTGATAGCTTGTTGATAGAGCTCATAGTGAGAGATTGGGTGTAATTTAGACCTATCATCGAAATTAAGGCATTAAAATGAACTAAATCGAGCCTGAGCAGCGGAAAGCGAAGCTGCAGNTAGACATCATTTGCTCGACCAAGTTGATCGCTAATCGACCTAATCGGCTTTCATTTTGTTTCGCTCTGATTTATCCTCATCTCATTGGTCCTCGCATACGCTACTTTTGAACTCGTTGTAGAAGGTTCTGTCGAAAGGTTCACTCGTCGGGCAGGGTATAAAGGTGCAGCATCTATCCGCCAAAAATGAGTCCACATTGTTTGTCTCGGCGTAACATACGCATCGAGGGTTACAAACAAACCGTGGCCCAACCAACGGAATCTTCTTGCCACCGGGGTTGCTTTGGTTCGTATTTGTTCCGGTTGCGTTTGGAGTGTCGCAGTTTCTTTTCACTTTGCAGGCTACGGAACCTTCAGATCCTTTCGAGGCGTTGGCACAACTTACGTATAGCAAAACGACCATCAAGGCGATTCCCAGGGACGCCAGCGATGGGCCAAGATTCTTGTTCTTGTTATCGATCATTTTGTCCAACNTATAGAAACGAGTGCTATTGAAAAGGATGGGATATAGCCGACACCAATGAACGAATCTGGTCCGTAATTTTACTTTTTGACCGGACGTACACAACTCTGAAGCCGCAACAATACAGTTGTGATAACATAAAGAAGAGCCAGATTTTTGATGCTGAAAGCGGCTCAAGCTTCACGCCACGTTTCAAACATAGCTGAGCTTAGAGTTTATTGCCACTTAAGGTCAAAGCTAACGAAAGTTCCCCTGATACATCATTGAACAGATCACGAACTTTGGCGGCAGCGGAATCCCCTTGGCCAGTAGAGACTAATTCATGAAAGGTTAACTGTTATGCATGAACTTTGTGTGTGACACCTGCTTTCATCGCCGAAGATGCGTTCCATCTGTTCATGCAACAGGTTGCAATAGAGTCAGTTAGAGAGACCTTTGTAGAGTTTAGAAAAGCTGTGAGGGGGTGTGGAGCACGATTGAGGATATGCGCGCAGGGTAGCGCCGTGAGAGGTAGGTGAAATATCAAGTCTTCTATTCATGCTATGCTTGTCGATAACGAATTATCATCAGCCTCGTAAACTTCATCACTAAACCGTCAACTCGCGCCAAACATTGGCCACACTCTTAGGATGGCGAAAGCTTAAATTCTGATCTGTTTTAGTAAATTTCATACATAGAAAATAAAACAAATGGTAAATGTTGAAACTAAATAATCCGCCCAGTTAAAGGTGCTTCTGTTCTTTGTGTGTCTGTGTAAATCTTTTGCATTTCCCTCAAACTGCAAAAAGTGTACTCTTATCCGATTTAGTGCCTCCACCACTAGCTCGCAATTGGACATGGCGGCGGGTTTACGTGACCAAATAGATTGAACTCGAGCATGCAGGTGAGTACAATGAACAGTCCATAGGCAATCAGTAAGGCGAGTCCAAGTCGCGGCTTCAGGGTCCACTCGTACTTGTTCATCAAGTAGATGGTAATAACAAGCGAGAGGAAGAGGAGGATAACTGAATAAATGACACCACGACTGTTGATTGTCGCCACCACGCCAGGATAGATGGCTGCCTGGATGAACCAAGGTAACGAGAGACCAATGAGAATATCAAACACATTGCTTCCAATTGAATTGCTGACCGCCATATCAGCCATACCCTAGAGTGGGGGTGAGGCTTGTTAGTTTCATGAGGAGTCGAAGATTTAGTTGTTGACACCAAGCAAATTCGTGACTCACGTTTCTTGCGGCATGAATTGACGAGTAACAATCAGGAACGGAAGTTCCGGCAGCCAGAAAGGTAACGCCCATCACTGAATCTGGTATTCCGAGTGTGTAGCCTATTATGGTCACCATCCAAACCATAATGTAGGAGAAGAATGCCGTCCAAGTGATCGAGATGAAGAATGTGTATAAGTACTTTTCCGGGTAGAGGGTACAATCTGGTGTGGTATAATGAAGCACATAGTTGACGGGTATTTTCGCTAACCAGATATAGTAGTCTGTAAGGATAGAAGATTGTTGTTAGTTGAATTCAAATTTCAGGCGACAAGGTCTTCCGTCGGTGATTTATGATTGACATGGACACTCACTCTCGTTTGGCTCAGGCGGACGATTCCAAAACTCGTAGTCGTCTTTGGAAACAATGCTAAACTTGTTCTTTGACATAGGCGCACTTAGAGCATATGCTTCAATCCTTTCCTTCTGGCCTGATTTCAAGGGTTCACTTTCCGGGCCAACATAGTTGACCTCATCTGATCTTTGCTGACACTTCTGTCGCTGTTGAAATCTATGCTGCCTTTTGATGATTATATATCTGGCCGCGGATTGGAATCTCAGTCGACCGCTGAAGAGCCGCTTGTGTTGGACTATAACTAAAAGAGCAGCCATGAACATTGAATCGTCTTCAATAGTTTTGTTTTGGCTGTGAGTGGTTAATGTCGTTGTTTGGTAGTTGCGGTGTTTGTTCGAACTATCGAAGAAGCTCCTCTGGCCAGTAGAGCTGGGCAAATTGGAGCTACTTGTGCTACCGAACACATCGTCTGGTCCGTCCATAGAGGCGGCTGAGCTGATCAGACTAGCAGTAACCGGATGCGATTGTAGTGCTCGAGTTACGTATCCCTTGAGGAACTCATTGTGCATCATGATTAGAATGTAAACTCCGTATAGTGCTAGCATGGAGAATGATTCGATCGCTGTGACACGCTCGTCATAGATAAACTGCTCCAAAATGGTGTTAGATTGATGCGGGAAGTTTTACTGCCGATTTAAAACTCGAAAACTTACCAAAATGAGAACTAATACTGTGAAGGTATAGAAAACAGAATCCCTTAACACTGGCCACCAATTCAATTGGGCATTCGATGTGCAAACGAAGGCGCAAACTCCAATGACAAACAAAATATTGAAGACTAGAACAAGAGTTTCAATTATTTGCTCCCTCATAGNGANGAAATTTTNGTNCGCTCTTGCAAACTTACCTGCTGAACCAACAATTGCTCCAGTTCCAACATCCCCCTTGGCGACAAACACGCCCAAGATCGCTGTGAACAGTTCGGGCGCCGAGCTGCCGGCACTCATAAGAGTAGCCCCAGCAACATCTTCGCTCAGCTGCAAACGTTGCGCAAACTCCTCCAACGATGGCATGAAATATCGCTCACAAACGAGGGCCAACGAGTAGAACATGTAGCAAACGACAGCTACGTGGATGATAATGAGCCCGCGACCTCGCCACTTGTCGCCGACAAGATCGCGCGGAAATTCCAAGTAAGCCTCTGGCGTACATATCGAACCATTCTTAGGTTTTATGAATGGCAACGCAACCAGCGGCTTCTTTTTCCTCGCCGCGCCCATGATTGTTTTCTCCTCATCTTCGACGGAAGCACTGATAAGAATTCGAGATTAGTTGTTTAGCTTAACAGCAGCCGCTCGAGGTACCTGCCAAGGCAACTTACCCCAGCTCGGCCCCCTGTTTTCGCAATTTCTTGCCCGTGCTGTTCGCTACACTCTTTTGCTTCAACTCAGCTTGAGGTCGGCTCTTCGCTTTAGGTTTGATCGAGCTCGTCGCTGGCTCTGTCTCTGTTGAAACTTCAGCCTTGGATGTTGTCTGCTCAGTCTGCTCATCATCCTCGTACTCGCCCTCACCGGCCTCGCCGCCCTCAATCTCCGAGCCATCTCCCTCCCCGGACTTTTCCCTCACACTCGATCCACTTGAGCTGCTAGTTGATGGTGCCGTGGTAGTAGTTGTTGTGGTGGTTGTTGTTGTTGTAGTTGCGGGTCGAGGGCGTTGGGCCAACTTGACCTGGGGAATCCTTCTCCTAGTTTCTACTGCCAGCCTCTTAAGCCTAATTGGACGACGCACAAGTCCAACGGTTCCGGCGAACTCCGGCTCAGAGGCCAGCTGGACGTCCGAGTTATCTAAAGAATCACCTAACATGGTGACGTTACAATAGATCAGTGCTCTGTGAGCTTCACCATTCCATTCAGATAGAATCGACTAAAACTTACCTCTCAAACTGTGCTGCTCGTCTTTGGACAGAACATCTCCGTAAATTTCCAAACTTCCTGGCGAAAAATCAGCCTGCGAACTTTTTATCTTGTTTAAAATACTCGACTTCTCGTCGGAATCACAGTTTGATCCAAATAATAAACTTAACCTAGCCAGCAGTAGCAATGGAGCTACATTCAATCCGACCATCATGGGCGCACTTGTTTTCCACGCCTGTCCGCTGCCGGTTGCCTATTTTCTCCTTCCTCCCCAATCAGATGGGATAATTACGCAGTTGTGATTTTAAACGAAACCGAAAAACCTTACGCCAGTTGCTAATAAACATATCCTATGGTCTCCACCGATTGTCTTCATTTCTTGAGCTCGACCTCTTCAAAGTTCCTTCTAACTGTATGGAATCACATTTCGCTCCTCCTATCTTCTCTGGTTCTGCAGCTTAGTCGAATAGATCAACTCTCAAATTCGGGCCACCTTGCCCAATCTGAGGCCCCCAAATAGCGCCTGAATTTTATGCAAAGCGCCAAAAGCGCTACCTATCGTCCAATACGGCGCCTCAAATGGGATAGATTTTGTCCGGAGGAGAGAGCGAGAGCGAGAGAGAGAGACGCGTTCTAATCCGCTTCCACAGCGGCTGCAATCGATTCTATTCTATTCCATCCTGTTTCGCGGCTTCCTCTGCCGCTCCCGTTCGCTCTCCCACTCAAACTCGCGCAACTGTTCACGCTCTCGAATGGAATATGGGGCCGTGTTTTGTTGCCTTTGTCTGCGCGCTCCCAGCTACTTGTTCGCAGTCGCCTCATTGCACCGTCTCCGTCGCGTATACAACTCCAACAGCAAGGGGCTCGACCGCAGGCTCGAGCTTTCGTCATCCTCGGGCCCCAGAACTTAGCGGTTGTCGTCAGCTTTCGGCTGGAATTTTGGGCTCGGATTGGGCACGAAAGTCGCGAATGGAACTAGAGTGCTCCCACTCTAGCGCACGGACGCGCCTATGTGCGTACAAGCGCAAACTCGCGTGCAAGTGCATTCTAGTTCCGCCCCAGGCCGAGCGCTTTTGCACGTGCTCCGGGCGGCATTTCCTCTCGGCCGCCAGCTCGTCAGGCAATGTTAGGCTAGCTTACTTCGCGCTCACATACATCCAGCTAGATTTTGCAAAAGTCTTGAAACAGTCTGCGCGCCGGTAGCGCTGGTGGTCGAGCAAGCACGCAAAGCAAGCCCCCAACATAAAGCGGCTACCAATGCGTCCAACTTTAATCCAGCCGCCCAGTGGAGGCCTCTAACCAAATGGTCGCCAACTGGCCTTGCACGAACTTGGAGCCCTGTCAGCAGGCAGTCAGTTTACGTCCGAAACATCTCAATAGATTAGACGAGATGGCAACGACAAGTTCCTAGTTCAATGCCGCCCATTCGCGCTCGCATCCTCATCCACAAGGCCCACGCCACTCCCGCTAAACGAGCAATCTAATTTTAGTTCCCCTTCCTCCCCCCGACCTCAGAACTCGAACTTTGTCCCGCTCTTGGCCTGATCAGCTCGCTCGGCGGCCATTAATTTTGGCTCACGCGCTTGTTCAAACCATGGCTGAACCTTGAGAAACGGAGACAACATGCTGCCGTCCGATGCTGGATCCTCCCAACTCGCCTCGCTCCAGCTGGGCCACGTTCTATTACCGCAACTAGAATCACCTCTGCATGACTGGCGGAGATGAATCACGTGCTCTAGAGTCCATCAAACAGTTGTGCAATGATACAGTTGCGGCTAGTTTGCAACACCAACCATCTGGATCCAATCCAAATATAGATGATGAAGTCGAGCAATCTAACTGTGAACTCTCNGCAATCTCATGTACGACGAAAAGCCAAGAGCAGATGCATGCATGTATGTACTAACGACTAAGATAAATAAAACACTCTTACCCTTCGCTGGCTAGCTGAATTTGAATGATTGACCGACAAGTAACTAGAGCCCTTCCGTTGGTCCATCAGAGTTGGCCAGTCAATGAGAATTGCTTCATCTAGAAGCCTGTTCGAGTGCCTCCGGGAGTCTTTGATCGCAAATCAGAGCGACGAACACCTGACATGTTGTTGATGGTCCCATTGACACGTGGTAGGCGGTTTGAAGATGCCAAGTAAAAAATAGGACAAACAGCTGGTCTAGTGAATCTCGAACGCGATAGATGATTGGGCCCAATTTTGTCGGAATTGAGATATCAGGGGTATTAATTTTAGGCGAACCAGACGAAGAAGATGGTAGACCACAATAGGCTAAGGTCTGCTGCGCCAAGAAAATCCTCTGTACCATTCGCGAGCATCTGTCTGCGCTGCACAGTGGGCAGATGGTGCACAAAAAGGAGCGCCGTGCAAGACTGTGGTATGGGTATCGATTCGAGCACTGTGCAGCGTGCATCGAGTTGATATTCGTGTGCATTCCTAAGAGGCCACGGTGGAAGGCTAGCCACTGCGCCAGTCAACAAACGGACGAGCGAGCGAACGCGCGAGCGAAGTGTTGCAATGGCTACCGCTGCTGCCGCTGCCACCGCCGCTGTTGCCGCCTTAGTGCCTGATCGCAATGGGGGAAGACGAGCGAGAATCGAACAAGAGTGTTCCCAAAATGCGCTTGTGTATCTTATACAATCCTAGCAAATTTATTGGTCGGTTTGGATGGCTTGTAAAAAAGGACCAAGGGGATAGCAGTGTAGTAGAATTCATGATCATATACCGTAGACATATAACACCTTTATCTTCCTCCAGCTGGACCTCCAGCCTTCTCACTGGCCCCTCGAGCGAAAGAGCGATCTCGCCCAATAGTTTACATGATTATTGACTTACAAATCTCGCCATTATTATTATTGTCATTAATAGCGCCATCATTATCATTGCATACGGCGTCATTTTCTAGATTGCAAAGTCAAGGAAGGTTTACTGTCGAAAGGGGCTGGCGAAAAGCAAGGCCAGGTAGACTAATGAGTCGGTCGCATCGATTGTTCAAAGAACACGCATTAGATTTAGTAAATAAATTTGAGAACAATCCCTAACAAATAGACAAAAGCAGAGCGAAGAAAAGGAGAAAGAAAGAGAGACAAGTAACAAACATTTAACGGGCTCAAGGTTTAAAATCACTGATCAGTTTTCATTTAGGACGAGCCCTCCTAAGCTGATGTGTAAGCAATCATGTCGGCAGCCAAAAAGATACGACTTGAGCAAAAAGCTATGCCTGTATCTTCAGAGGAGGAGCTCAACTTGATCACATTGAGGGAACAAAATCAAAAACTAAGCAACAACTATAACCACCGTATTCGGATTGAAGCAGATCTTAGAAAAAAGATCGAGCGACTAGAAGGCACATTGAGGCTTTGCGAGGATAAAGAGCCAGAGCATCAATTGAGCGTCGTCAACGAGGACCTTAGAAATCGAATTGACGATCTAGAATTTGAATTAAACAAAGTTAGATTGAATGAAAGAAGGCTAGCTGATGATCTCGATCGCATAAACAAGGAGTTCACCGAACTTAGAAGAAAAACTTTACAAACCAACCCAGACAGTATAAGAAATTCTACGTCTGTTAATTATCATAATGATCAACACAACCAACAGAACTCAAACTCCACTGGAACTTCGAGCGGAGATACGAATAAAACTCCAACAACTTTAGATGACAATTTAGTGTCGAATCAAGCCAAAGCCATCCGGGATTTAGAGATAAAATTAGCCGAACAAGTCGAGCTAGCCAATAATAGGTTAAAAGAATTGGAGTCTTTGAATGAATTGCATAAAGAAGCCCTACTGACAATAGACAGACTAAAAACAGAAGCGCGATGCATACCGAAAGAGGTTATCACTGAAACCGCCGAATATAAAACCCTACAAAGTCATTTTAGTGTCCTTTACAATGAGGCTACTCAATTGAAAACTCAATTGCTAGAGTCTCGAGCGCTTATTATCGAGATGAAAAATGCCCACGCTCGCCAAATCGATAGGATGGAACACGATGAGCTAAGGATACAGAAAGAGTTGCGCACAAATATAGTTGATCTAGAGCAGAGTCTCACTGATGCTAGGAATCAGTTCGCCATGTTCCGTCTAGAATATGACAACATTCTAAAGGCTAATGAAAATACACTTAAATTGGACACGGAGTTGAAAAAATCCGTCAGTAGCTATAAAATTCAAGTCCAACAAAAGAATAATGATTTGAATAGATTAAAACGACTTTTGGAGGAGTCGAAGAAGGTTGAAAGAAATCATAGCGAAAACAAAAACTCCAACCATGCAAACAATAATGGCGAAAATCTCAACAATAGCGTCTCAAACCACTCAACAAATACACCCATCAATCCAACGAAGCCTACAAATAACTCTAGTTCATCTTCTACAAATAATTCCTTTAACAACCACTCGCCCTCGAACAAGAAAATTTTAGAGCTCAAAGAAATAATTCACCAATTACAGAAACAACTTGATAAAACCAAGAGCGAGGAAGAAGCTCTCATGCAGGATCTCGATGTTACTGGTCAAGCGTATGAAGATATGCAAGAGCAAAATCATAGGTTGCTACAACAACTAGAGGAAAAGGATGACGCCAATTTTAAACTCATGTCAGAACATCTTAAAACGAATGCCTTTCAGAAGCATTTGAATGAGGAAAAAGCTCAATTGGAAGAATATCGAGAAAGTTTGCTGAAACGAATTTCCGCCCAGGACAATGTGGTCAAAAGCTTGGAGGAAAAGGTACACCTGTTACAAGAAAATATGTCAACCCTAGAAAAAGAGTTGGAGATACGTAATACGTTAAACGATTCTTACAAGCAGGAGAAACTGGAATTGAGACAACAATTGGCCGAGCTCAAGTCAGAGAAGGATAAAGTACTGAACCACCTGGAGCAGATACAAAGAAGTTTCAGCGAAAGGACAGCCACTCTGACGAATGAGTCTTTCAAGAACAAGCGTTTAATTGAGGATCTAGAATCTTTGAAAAAAAAGTATGAAAGGGCCAGCAAGTTGCAATCAGCAACAACACCGGATGAAGTGTTGATGGAGGAAATTCGCGAGTACAAAGAGCAGCTAACTTGTCCCTCCTGCAAAACTAAGCCGAAAGATGCTGTCTTAACCAAGTGTTTTCACGTTTTCTGTTTTGATTGCTTGAAAACACGTGTCGACACTAGGCAGCGAAAATGTCCCAAATGTAATGCCCAATTCGGTGCCAACGACTTTCACCGTCTGTATCTAGCGTAGCATGATCAGAACTACCGACGAGGCATAACCTAACGTGATAGATGTACTTTTTTAGCTGGAACTCTATTAGTTCTTGTGGTTTGTTGTCATTATTGTTCATAGAAGTAACTAATAAACTCCTTTATTGGTCGTTTTCTACATAAACCATGTTGGCGCCTCCGGGACACTGGGATCCTTGACTCGTCCCTTGTTAATCTCTTTCTCAACAAACTCTTGGCTCTCCACGAGCTCATCGAATTTCTCTTTGGGAAAAAGATCTGGCCATTTAAATGTCTCACCGATCGGCAGTGTAACATGGGCTATCCGATAGTCGTAATCCTTCGTGACTCCCTCCGGTATCTTCTTCAAATCACCAGCAATAATTCTTGATTTAACACCTCCGACTTTGACATGATATATTTTCTCGAGATAATTTTTGATATCCCAGTCAGTCATTCGTGGGTTCACTTTGAAAGTCACGATATTATCAGGCATCGCCCTGTGTCCTTTCGGTTTTACCATGATCATCTTCCAATCTGGAAGAAAGACACGTAGCTGAGGGTTGCCTTTAACATATCGGGGGTAGAATCTTGATGACATGCTGGCTGGGTCTCGGGACGCTTTAATCCGATTCCGAAGTGGGTCTGATGTATAGAGTCTGTTACCAGAAGTTGGACATTTTTATATGGATTACATCCGAATCTAGGCTTTCAGAGAATCGTATGTTCCTCGCGGCTGAAATGAATCAAGAAGATAATAAATAGAGATAAGTCGAATTAGTATTTATTCTGGTTTTGAGTCTCGCAGTTTTCGATCGAAACGAAAGCAGAAATTTCGTGTAAGATTTTTTGAGTGTACGATGTCTGGGCAGGCACTGTAATCAGAAAGCAGGATACGGCTGGCAGTACGCCACCGACCACGTGCGCCTCTCGTCTACCGGACCGAATGCGAGTGATTGAATATCAACACAACCCAACATCTTCGAATTATTGAATCTTGCTGAGTCAGATCCCAATAAGCTTATAGTTTCCGTCATCCGAATATGAAATGGCACAACGTGATATCAACAAGATCAACAAAACAATTCTCGACAACTTCTACAAGCTTGTTCATATTCA
>Ga0058699_1000263_pt1 | contig 15767 bp, 9 predicted proteins | sample AgamicAtPe_FD_55078 | JGI IMG/M metagenome (GOLD analysis project Ga0058699, IMG submission 55078) | Agave microbial communities from Guanajuato, Mexico - At.P.e | ecosystem: Host-associated > Plants > Phyllosphere > Phylloplane/Leaf | place: Guanajuato, Mexico | collected 2012-10-15 | reverse complement strand
TACTTTGACTCGAGCCATAAATGTAATTAAAGTAACCATTTTCAACATGCATGAGGATTCAACACTTGGTCATTCATTGAATGACATCTTTGTTAAGTAAATGACAAGTGCGTAGTGTAATTGATTTGCGAATTTACAATGTGCATGAAGTCTTGCCTAAATATCTGATCTTTCTAACTGCGCCGTCACTGGAACAGGGTCCTCGACACACTGTCAGTATCGTCCCCGTTTGCGGGGTCGACCTCCGGATTGAACTACTATATTGTTGTTACTCGCATTATTATTGTTGTTGCTGTGATTTCTGTTGAATTTTGGTGGTCGACCAAATCCACCAGAAGNTCCTTGCTGCTGACTCACCATTGTGTAGCCCGGTGGTGGTGAGATATAGTTGGCGGCGCTAGAGGCATCAAGAGCCATTTGAAGTTGATGTGGTTGCGGTATGAAGGCTGCGAACATGTTTGGCTGATTTGTTGGGTTCTGAGGTGGGGGTGGCATGCTCATTTGTTGCTGCATGGGCATGAAAGATTGTTGACTTAGGCCCATCATGGCAGCATCTACGAAGCTACNTGGTTGGTTGGATATCTGTCCGGTCAGCATGCTCATTTGGTTAATGGATAGACCTGAATCTTGCTCGGGGCCAAGTGGAGGCCCTGTCGGTTGGGTTTCTTGTTGTGCTTGGTGTTTGTCGTTAACGTCATCGCTAATGGTGGGTCGATCTTGACTGTTCAATAAGTCTTGAAGAGCAGTGGCTTGCATTCTCAAAGCTGTCTCCTGATGATTCATGCCGTTTGAATCACCGAGTTGCTGCCGGCGTAAGATTTCCTCTTCCCTTTGTCGGATCATCAGGTCTTGTTGTCTTCTATATTCCTCTCGCTGCTGAGCATCACTCATGGTCTGCTCTTTCATTTGTTGAAGTTTCAAGCGATCGTCTTCCAACTGTTGTAGACGATTCCTCAATTGAATCGTATCATGCTCTAAGCGCGAATACTCGATTTGATCTTGGAGGTTCTTCCGTGCTTCTTGGATTTCTTGCTCAAGACATTCTCGCTTTTGCTTCTCTATTTCATAAAGCTCTTTCCATCTCAAAGCAAAGGTATGCTCGAACGTGCCTTGCTCAGCAAAGCGTGGTCCGACGTCTCGCTGCTCTTTAAACTCTACGGAATTCTTATTGATGGATTTCTCTGGTAGACCTTCATCCTCGTCTTGCTGATCGAACGGTTCAACGAGCACTGGTTTAGGTGAAGCCGTCAGCATGAAGCATTCCTGCTGACATCTTTTCATGGCGTAGAGTGCGGATTGTTTGCGAGAATATTCTACAACACCCTCACCGATTGATTTACCCTTATCATCGACAACCACAACGGCACGTTCAATTTCTCCAAAATATCTGAACGCGTAGGCGAGTAATTCATTGGTAACTTGGGGAGATAAGTGTTTAACTCGAACCGCCGCCGCATGTGCGGCTAACCTTACTCTGAGAGTCCTATTCTCGTAATTACTACAATCCAAAGCATCTCGAGCTGCTTCGGCGTTTTGACGAGTGTCCATCTTGATGAAGGCAAACGCNCTCTTGGGGCCAAGGTAAACCTCGCCAACCTCTCCGTACTGCTCGAAGAGGCTTCTCAGTTTGTCTTCAGTCGTGTTGTGTGCCAGATTTCCAACGAATAGTCTGCATCTACCGGTGAACTTTTTGTTTGGATCCGCTTTAGTTTCTATCGGCGGCAACTCGCGTGTCGGGTAACCTGGAGTAAATCTGACAGAGCCCAAGGAATTGGAATTTCCCTGATTGATGGTGTTATCCCTACTCATGCTGCTATCTGGATGCTGGCCTCCCTGGTTCCTCTGTCCGCTTCTGTCTCTCTGACCTTGGAAATGTGGTTGCTGATGAGATTGCTGATGATTTTGTGGTTTTCGCCTGTCATGTTGCGAATTTTGCTGGTTGTATCCCTGGTTCTGAGTATTCGGCATATTGCTATTGTTATACCTGCTCGACGGGTTGTTGTTGTTATTATTATTGATATTGTTGTTGCTCTTCATCTTGTGCNGACTGTTCAGAGGGCTTAAAATTCAATTTCTGACAGCATCAGTAGCGGTCAAATAAGATCTCAATGTCTTGTTAATATCAACTAAAAATCCGCGAGTTAAATTTTGTCGAGCCGATATAAGTTTGCGCTAGATTCAGGTGTTCTCGTTTTATGAGGCTGAAAATTAATGCGCTCTTAGAGTGTCAGGCCTCTTATTTTAAATTTACAGTAGAAGAATTTACCTAGTTGTTGGTCGACTTTTATTATTTAACTCCACAAAATTATTTATTTTTTGAATTCTCTCGACTAGAATAAGGTGAAAATAATGAAATCCAAGTNCTATTGTTTGTGTTTTATTTAGTGGAGGACTGTACTAATTCCTCNATCCAACTTTGCACAGTCCGAGAAGCTGAGAACAGATACAATCCAAACTCCTGAAAGGAACTCTGTTTGAATATTTGCGCTGTGATCCAACGCATGCGTTCCGTGTGNGCATGGATCCGCATGTTTTGCACCTTGGCAATGTTCTCCAAAGCGAAACTATTCGACCATAGTTGATAATCTCTAACTTAGGTATACAGCTTCATCTCAGGCTCTTATCCAGGTATCATCTTCCAATCCGAATATGACCTCAACATCTCCCACAACAAACTCGGCATCCGCGACGGCTGCCGCAGCTACAGCTCATGTTCAGAGAGCGGGGGAGACACTCAGAACACTGGTAAATGATGATTCAGAATCGAGACAAACTCGTGGCGAGAAGAAATCCCGCAAAGTCATATCCAAGCTTGGGCTCAAGCAGGTGCAAGGGGTCAACAGGGTTGCCATTAGAAAGTCGAAGAACATACTCTTCGTAATCAATAAGCCCGATGTGTACAAGAGTCCCGCTTCCGACACTTATATTGTGTTCGGCGAAGCCAAGATTGAGGATCTGTCACAGAAAGCACAGCTAGCTGCGGCTGAAAAATTCAAGACAGATGTTGTACATCTACCTGAGGAACAAAAGTCCAAGGCTAAGCCGAAATTGAACTACGAGGAAGACGATAACGAGCCGGCTGATGAAACTGGGGTGGATCCTAAGGACATCGATTTGGTTATGCAACAGGCAAATGTAACTCGTAACTTGGCTGTCAAGGCCCTAAAAAACAACAACAACGATATTGTTAACGCTATTATGGACTTGACGATGTGAAGTACCAATAAACCATTCATGCTTGAAGTATTACAATGACCCATAAATCTTAGCCGCATGTTCGCATTTGCAACTTAGTCCAAGAAGCAAAGAGCAGATACAAACAAGTGCATCGATGCTGATTCACCATGGCTTTCAGTTCATCCACTCTGACAATCTAACGCGAGTTAGCCTCTATCAACGGAAACATTGAAGTTCGGTAGTTTGGGAAGAATTGGTTTTGCATTGACTCTATAATCCCGTCTCTGCCGCTATACTGTAAGNCTCATGGTAAGCGTTTCCCTCTGTCCTTAATTTGCACTTGCGTCAGACTCTTGTTTCGTAGTTCCGAATATAGCACCCTATCGATGCAATCCCTCCTTTCCAGGTCCCAGTCAAGGGCATCCACAACACCAACAGAACTCTTTTTACCCCAAGATGGATGAGCTGCTATGGTCAGGCGTGATGGGGCATTTTACACTCTCGTGGAGCACGCAGACTGACTTCCTGTTTGATTATGGTGGTCATGCGACTGCACCATGGTAACGTTGGCCTGATATTATTTGTTTTCGAAATTTGACCATTCGGTTCGAGATTGACTGGTGATTTCAATCTACCTATCTCACAGTAATCTAACCTAAGTTGGAAGCGATGAGGGGAGCACCAGAAGTGAGTGATTGGTCCCTTCGAGAGAAGCGACAGCTTTGGTTCGAGAAATTCAAAGCTCCACAAGAGGGTGGCTTGAGATTCGGCCAATTTCAAGATTTCTTGACTGCGACTGTTTACAAGTATCTCTATGCCTTTTCAGGCACCAGAATCGGTCGAATTGAGCCGGTTGCGACTTCCGAGAGCCAAACCANTCGGAGCAAGTTCACTCAGGAACAAGAACGACAGTTGTTCGCCACCTTTGATTCCAATGCCGATGGTCTGATTGATATTGCTGAATTTGAATACCTCTGCCTCAACTGGATCCTCAAGGTCTTTCATCGGTCTTGTGCCCTTGTTGTAGTTGACGTTCAAAACGATTTCATTGATGGATCACTCGCACTAATAAACGGTCCCGCTCACCAGGATGGGGTCGATGTTGTTCCGGTTATCAACGAGCTCTTAGAGACTTGCTCTTTTGAAGCTGTAGTATACACGCAAGATTGGCATCCGCTCGACCATATCGGCTTTCATGACAATTTGCATTTGAGAAAATATACCCTCAAGAGAGAGCAGCAGGGCTGCCCAGGTAAACCTAGCTGCAATGGCACATCGGACACAAACAGTGACGGCTGTGTAGCTGCATCTCGTCGTTTCAGGCCAAGCCGACTGATGGGTAGAGCAAACTTATTCGACACCGTATTATTTGATGAGGGCAAGACAGAGCAGAAGCTNTGGCCGGTCCACTGCGTACAGAACTCCTGGGGCGCCGAGTTGCATCCAAATTTGAAAATAGTTCCCAACTCAATCAGAATACTGAAGGGCACTCGGTCGGAAATCGATGCCTATAGTGCATTCTGGGATAACATGCGCCTTTGCGAGACGGGCTTGAGGCAAGAGCTCAACACACGCGACATAAACGATGTCTTCGTTTGTGGTCTAGCTCTTGATTACTGCGTTGCGGCGAGTGCGCTAGACGCCGTNAAGGCTGGTTTTCTCACCTTTGTCATTGAGGATGCTTGCAGAGGTATTGATACACATGAAATGGAACTGCGCAAGCGAGAGATGTCTGAAAGTGGAATCGTCTTCGTACACAGTAGCTTTGTTCCTCAATACATTGATCACTTTAAGGCCATCAACCTGGATTCGACACATCGATGCGATTCCAATACAAACCTGACGAACAAACATGCAGAACCNAAACCGTTGACAACTAGTACGACCTCGAGTGCCCTGAGCAGCGAATTTTTGGCGGATATTTGTCTCAAGAGAGCATTACTATTGGGGAACCTGCGTTAAACCTGCGGAAATACCGTTCGAGCTTGACCATAATCGCGATTAGAGCACAGTTCTACAATGGCTTATCAGAATACTTACAATCTATAAAATTCAACAAACTTTGATCACCGAATCGATCAATTAAATTTGATTTTGCATCNGGTGGCACCTTAGTGTTGGCGTTACGCTTTACTCTAGAGCAGGCAAACAGACAGACTTTAAGGACGTCGATTGCAAAAGATCGAGCTTCACCATCGCGAGATGGGTCTGCCATCGGCGCTCGACTAGATTTCTCCAATACCAACGACACAGAGCATGTTGGTATTGAGTATGTGCGTTCAAAAGTCTACAGATGTACTTAAATTTCGTCTATCGGAGAGGATACAAGCTTGCGTCTCGGAACTCTGAGCTAGTGCCTGCTTCCGGCATAAAGAAACGATCTCCCTCTGTTGCAGCGTTGTGACATATCATGGAAGCGTAGCGTCCTTTCCCGACATGACACCGGATTTGGTCGCAGTGAATTCCTCCTGGCTCAGTGTTAAGATTAAACACATTCTCAGGTAAATTTCTATTCATTTTAGTCCTGAGTGAATCAAAATTGGACGAGCATTAGCATGCGCGCGAGTGCAAATGTCTACCAAAGGGAAAAAAGAACGCAACTGAGAATCGAACCCGGCCTGAGAAGCCAAGAACAGATACATCAAGACAATTGTCTTTTTTTCATGCTCAATCTTCATCGCAACTTACAGCACCAAACAAGTGTCAGCCTGACACTGTCAGGTTCGAGTAAATGGCTCAATGGCGTCCAAAAAGCAGCCTCTTGGATCGGATCAGATAAAGGTATCGAATATCATAGTAGAGTGCACCGAAATGTTAGTTGAGGATAGTCTTCGTTGTAGATAGCTAATCTAATAGAGAAGAGGAACTTCCAAGTGGAATAGGATCGGGGTAAAATTCTTAAGTATTTACGCAATTAATCATACAGAAGCGACAACTATATCATAGCCAGAGAAACCATGTCCGACAATAGCTCAAATAGAACCGATGTATCAACAATACATTTGGACAATATTTCGTTGCAAAACCGCGAAAATGTAGATTCAGACTCGAAATTTCTTGGACTGGATCTAAGCACTCAACAGGTGGGTGGGTGGGTAGACCTATTGGAGCGAGCATCGTTTAGAAATGTAACCGACTTCGACAACTTGACTTCCCAAACTCTGATCAGCTAAAAGCTATTGTGATTGATGATAGGCTTAAAGTTTGTCACCACATAAATGTAAATTTCGACGAGGAGTTAAGTGAATACAAGACGAAAGGCGGGGTCAATAAGAANGAGAATGGCAACACCGTGACGGCCCCTGTTAACATGTGGCTGAAAGCCCTGGACATGTGCTTCGATAAGCTCAAGATTGATGGATTAGATTTCAGCACCGTTGTTGGGATATCAGGTTGTGCCCAACAACATGGTAGCGTTTGGTGGCGTCGCGGCTCGAGCTCATTGTTGGCCAATTTGAACCCAGACAATTACCTTCATAAAGAACTTGTANCGGCCTTCACACTCCGTGATTCGCCCGTCTGGATGGACTCCAGCACCACAGAGGACTGTCAACGAATTGAAAATTTTGTCGGCGGTCCAGAGAAACTGGCTGAGATCACTGGTAGTCGAGCTTATGAGCGCTTCACTGGACCCCAAATCGCCAAGATATTCAGACGGAGGCCAGAGGTGTATGCAAACACTGAACGGATAACATTGATAAGTGGCTTTCTAGCATCATGTTTTATTGGATCATACGCACCTTGGGATGCATCAGATGCCTCTGGGATGAACATGATGGATTTAAAAACCAAACGGTGGTCAGAACTCTGCCTACAGGCTCTAGTCGGTGGGGATACTAGTGAGCTCGCTGCCCTACGATTGCGGCTTGGCGCTGCAGAGAGTANGATGGATGACAATATAGTAGATACTCATGAGGTTATCGGTCGAGTCTCTCGTTATCTGATGGAGCGTTATGGATTCCCGCCCGAGTGTCTAGTCAGCTCATTCACCGGCGACAATCCAGCCTCTGCGGCTGGCTTTTGTCTTAGCAAGGACGAATTGATTGTTAGCCTAGGAACCAGTGATACAGCATTCTTCTGGCTCAAGGATCCGAAACCCAGTGTTAATGGGCATATTCTGAGAAATCCAGTCGACGAGAGCCAATATTTAGGCCTGATTTGTTTCAAGAATGGCTCAAAGACTCGCGAAAGGATCCGAGATTCGTGCAGTTCTGGCGACTGGAACCACTTCTCGCGTCTCCTCGACTCAGTTCCGCGGGGNAACTTTGGGAATATTGGCTTTTACTTCGATCTTCGTGAAATCTATCCCCTGTGTAGAGGCGATTTCAGATATAACAAGCTCGACAAACGAGTTGAGTCCTTTTCAGATGAACTGGAGATCCGTGCTTGCTTGGAGGGCCAATTCATGCGCTTGTACCACCATAGCCAGTGCCTGGGTTTAGATATGGCACAAGTAAGTCGAGTTTTAGTAACTGGAGGTGCGTCAGCTAACAAGGCGATCTTGCAAGTGGTGGCTGATGTATTCCATTCTCCAGTTTATACTCTGGAGCTACCGAATTCAGCATGTCTAGGCTCAGCCTATCTGGCAAAGTACGCCCACGAGCTAGAGCAACAAAAACTGAACCAGTCGTTCGATAAGTGCGCAGATCTAAGCGAGAATCCGATCGACTTTGCGGGCATGGTTATAGGTGCAGGCGAAAGCGATAAATATTTAGTCAAGCAAGCTGAGCCAACAGCAATAGCCTCAACGGATGTCTACAAGCCCCTGTTAGAGAGATATGCCCGTTTAGAGAGAGATATAAGCTTAAACAATGAGGCACAGACGTGAGCATTGGCAATGATAATTTATACTCTGGTCAAACTTTCGGAAAGTGCAATTTTTNCAGCNAATAAATCTTACTTATGTTAGACCAAACCTGGCCAATAAAATGTTTCCTCAACTTTGGCCGATGTTCAAAATTGTTTACGCTTAGGTCATGCCAGTTTGAAATGTCTCTGTCTCTCCCGATCTTTCTCGCTTGGCTATTCCAAGGTGAATATAGTGATTGTTTGTTTTACTATGGTAAGTGTCATTATGCCACCGAAGTGGCGATCAAGTCAGGCTGCTCAAAAGTGTCTTGACGAGCACTTTTTAGCAAGTCTTATCGGCTGGTCCTAGCCAGTTAAGGACGAGAGTTTAGAGTATCTCCACTCATAAGGTAAACGAGCCATAAGGTTTGTGAAGTATGAATACGTCTCGGTTCAANAGCAACTTATCGGGAGAAATTTGTTTGGCCTAGTGAAGGTGGCGTCTAGTAATTTCTAAGAGAACGAGACTTTCACTGTCCAATTAAGTTTAGTGGTTGACTTTGAAGCGAGAGGTTCTCTAATCTGTTGATCTTGCCAAAGTTTTAGAGCGATTCTAAACGCAAGAATCCTGGTTTTAACCTGTCTGTGTCTGTGCATGACATTGGCAAGATACCATTTGATAGTAGATAATTACAGGCTTCAGCCCACTCCGGCTTGCTCCAATCCTCGGCTAGCTTCCTCGTAAGCATTGCTATGCGGCTGGCATGTAGTGTCACGGTTTGGCTATCTCAATTATGATTCCAACCCCTCCACCCAAATCTGGGCGGCTAGGTATCTCTATTAGTGTAAAACGCTAATGCCNAGCAACCAAACGGCGGCAGCGGCGCTGGCAACGACACCAACAATGGCCGAAGCTTGATGGTGGCGGCAATATTCGTGCGAGGTAAATGAAGAGGATACCAGACCATATGGCTAATCCGTCGTAACTGATCAACTTCGAGCTTGAATGTGTGCCAGCGAGGCAATCGAATAGAATGGGAAGTAAAAGAGAGAGAGAGAGAGAGAGAGGGATGGAGGTAGGAAATTAATTTCTATGACGAGCTCTCGGCTGGGCTGGTCTGTGTTCGGCACAGCTCATCCAACTCGTTTCTTATGTAATATTTGCTCAGAATTCAGATTCACCAGCACCGAACAAGTGCGTTTGCAAAGTAAGTAGGTGTTGGAGGGAGGTACCGCTGAGCCGATCACATATAAGGCTTTGAATGCCGCGGAGATCTCGTTTGCGCTCCCGCAATCTCACAAAGGGAGGCTGAGATATAGCAGTGAAGGCAATTTGAGTGAAAGTTCAAAAGTTCATCAATGAATGGGAGTGGGCTGTTGTTGGGAGACTGATGTTGCTCTTTCTTGTTGGAGGGAAGCAAGGGGATAACCGTATTCACTTTGGTTTATATTTGAGCGGCAATTTTTGAGGAGAATTATGCTGAGACCCTTCCAAGGATGATGGGCCGAACAGGGTGATCGGCTTGGCGGCGGGCATGATGGTCGTGCATCATGGGTGCTTATGGAATTGTTGCCGATGCCACAAGGCTCCGCTTCATTCAAGCAAATCTAGAAAGACCAAGCTCGCAGGCATTTTCGACTCATATCCGGTCCAAAGAGTTCGCCCTCCTTTGCCGAGGCAACTCTTACGCCTGGACATGGTGCCTGCCCAAAAGCAATGGTATTGCTGATAGTGCAAATGCGTGCGACTGAACACTACAGTAGACTCCTCATTTTGGCTTGTTGCATCGTCCAACAAGCAGCCGATCATCACAAAGTGTAGCCATCGGAATCGCATAGACACACACTTTCTTGCTTTACTGGTCAGTTCTATGCAACAACCAAAACTAGACCTCGTTGGCATTCTAACATACAGGCTGAGAATGCCTCAATTCAGTTCAAATGTGTGCTGCCGCTTCCGTCTGAAGCCGTAGGCTTGCGTTGCATCGCAACAGATTCAGCTCGAAACCAGGAAACCGTAACCAAATAAANTGGCTTCGAACTCTTCAGCTGGGCTAGGCTGCACTAGCAAGTAGGGTCTTGCTTTTTTGTCGCCCTATCTGAGCATTATAGAAGCTCCAATCCAATTTTCGGGCCACCAAAGGCTCACAGTGGCAAACAAAATGNTGCTCGCATTATGCGGATAGGAAGCAGGCCAACGTAGGAGGGATAAATCAGCGCGGGGGAGGCAGTTTACTGAGTAACGAGCCATGAGTTCAATTAAATCTTTCGACAGATTGTAGGCCTGATTGGGCTAAACTGCTCGCCCACCTGCCTGCCTGTTGGTTAGTTAGTTTTGCTCGCTCTTTAGGTGGCAGTTAGATGGGCAAGGGAATAAATAGCTTAGCGCAATGTGAGAAAGGGATTCACCCCACATTCGGCCCTCGCTGGCAAAGTTTGTCGACCAAACAGTTTATTGGTTGGTATATTGTCCGAGATCATGGTTGTTACGAGTTAGCGAAAGTGGTGTTGCCTGGGCACCTGTTGCTGGATTAGGTTGCGCAGTCGAGAGAGGGAGGTGGGAGGGTCAGCCAAGGTGAGCGTAGCGGTCGTCGCTCAGCCAAATTGACTGGCCAAGCTCCTAGATGGCGACGGCGAAACTCCAACTAGGCCAATGGCAATGGTCGCGGGCGAGTCATCATGGTTCATCGCGTCGGTGGCAATGGCGATGGCGGAAGGAGAGTGTCCCGATCTGTGCGGTGGCTGCTCGGAGGTCGCCAACTAATTGCATTACGTTGAAAGCCGAAATCCCGTTGACATGTTGCAGCGCAGGCGGGCTTGCAAAGCTTTTGCCTCTCATCCCATCTCGTCTCGTCTCGTTTGAGCGGTTCGATCGGCGCGAATGTGCCTGAGCGCTGGAGCTTTGACAGCTGGAGTGTCGAGCATTTATCTAGGCTTATCTGTGTTAAACTTTGCACTCGGCCCACAGGTAGAGCAGACTATTCTCAAAGATTTCAACTGTCAAACTTTGACAGGAGCACCCGGTTTTGTGTCATGTTCTAAAATATCAGCGCTAGCAAACCCCATTATCCCCATGGAGCTTGCAGATTCTCGGCAATCTAGCGGCGGGAGCAGTGGTGGCCCGACATGCTAAGGGGGCGTGGCAACAGCGCAAAACTTCTCCGTTGGCTTGGGAAGCTCCGGGGCTCAACTGACATTCGAAGTGTTCGTATTTCGCGCCGGCGGTGGCAGATCCAAGTTTGCAAGCAAGCCAGTTAACCTGATACCTGGCGCTGGCGATTCGCCAGTGGCGAAAATGCCTGCAGTCATTCGCGGCCAATCTCTGCCNCCCCCCTCAGCCATCGTGCGCTGAAGACACGGCCTCGGGCCGCCCAGTTCGCCCACTGTTTGCGAGCGCTCGGAGATGAGCAGGCAGGCGGGCAAGCAGGCAGGGGGGAGTGAAGGCGAGAAGGAACGATTCCCTGCAGGCATTTTTAGATACAACCTTATGCGTAACAAGTAGTTGCTTTTTGGAACTCAATAAAACAACACCCAATTAAACCAATCTAGTTTGAGACAATTTAACATCAAGTTTAGGCCCTCCGTCAAGAGTGGAATTAGAGGCTTATTATTTGCACCAGAACCCAAACTAACCACAACCAAAATGCCAAAGCCGGTGAATGTGCGCGTCACCACNATGGACGCCGAGCTTGAGTTCGCTATCCAGCAGAATACAACCGGCAAGCAATTGTTTGATCAAGTTGTTAAAACTATCGGATTGCGCGAAATTTGGTTCTTTGGTCTCCAGTACGTAGACAGTAAAGGCTATACTACTTGGCTCAAGTTGAATCGCAAAGTTTCAAGCCAAGATGTTAAAAAAGAGAACCCACTACAATTCAAGTTCCGTGCCAAATTCTTTCCTGAGGACGTGGCCGAGGAAATAATACAAGATATTACATTAAGATTATTCTACTTACAAGTCAAGAACGCCATATTAAGTGACGAAATTTATTGCCCACCTGAAACTTCGGTATTATTGGCCTCCTACGCGGTTCAAGCTAANCATGGTGATTATAATCCAGATTTACACAAAAGAGACTTTTTAGCCAACGATCGTCTATTGCCACAACGTGTCTATGATCAACACAAACTATCACGCCAACAATGGGAAGAACGAATTACCAATTGGTGGTCAGAGCATAAGGGTATGCCTCGCGAAGATGCCATGTTGGAATATTTCAAAATTGCACAAGATTTAGAAATGTACGGAGTCAATTACTTTGAAATTAAGAACAAGAAAGGTACCGATCTTTGGTTGGGCGTCGATGCGCTCGGTTTGAANATATATGAGAAGGAGGATAAATTGACACCAAAGATAGGATTTCCGTGGAGCGAAATTCGTAATATATCATTCAATGATCGAAGATTTGTTATCAAACCGATTGATAAAAAGGCGCCAGATTTCGTTTTTATTGCTCCGAGATTGCGCATCAATAAACGCATACTAGCCCTATGTATGGGAAATCATGAGTTGTATATGCGACGAAGGAAACCAGATACCATTGAGGTGCAACAAATGAAGGCGCAGGCTAAGGAAGAACGCGCTGCCAAGCAACAGGAACGTGAAAAACTAAGACAAGCTATCGAGGCGAAGGAATTGGCCGAGCGACGTTTGTTGGAATTGCAAGAGAAACTCAGAGAGGAGCAGAACAAGAACAGGACCCTCGAAGAGCGGCTTCGCGAAAGTCAGCAAGCTGCAGAGGCTGCTGAGAGGAAACAAGAGGAGCTTATGTCGATGACGCGCCGACTAGAGGAGTCAAACGGTTTGGAGAGGGAGGAGAAGAAGAAACTTGAGGATGATATCCGGCTCAAGCAGGAGGAGGTTGCCAGAGCTCGTGAGAAAGCTGCCGCAATGGAGGAGAATGCACGTCGTTTACAGCAAGAACACGAAGCCCAAGCAAGAGTTGAGCAACAGGTGGAGTACAGTAACGATTCATCAGCGCCTCCATCCCATCATGTTGGAGAGGACGATCATGATGAACACGATGAGATGGTTACCTCTAATGGTATGATGGGATCGGACTTACATAGAGATGGTGACAGTGCCACTGAGGTACCTAGGCCGGAGGAAGCGCGTGAAACTGAATTGAGTAAGAAGAAAAATATGCAAGAGCAACTCCAACAACTTAGTCGCGAATTAGAATCGGCCAAAGATGTATCGAAGGTTACCAGAAATGATCAACTCCATAAAAAGAATGTGGAAGAAGGTCGTGACAAGTACAAAACGCTTCGAGAAATCAGAAAGGGTAATACCAAGCGTCGTGTTGATCAATTTGAAAACATGTAAACTATTTGTGAAACAACCAATTCCACTTACAAACTACCCCTTCGACAGGGCAAAAGCCTTCCAGAGGGCGTATGTGAAGCATGATAAGAGCTATCATAGAAGAGTTTGGAACTACATAACTACTTTTACTTACTAGTATACAACATGAATAAACAAGGATTACAATAATAGAAAGATTTCCTCACCCATTTCTCACCCGATATCCTTTGATTTCATCGACGCGGACAGATCCTGATTGATAGAGCACTTAAGACCTTGNTATTGAGGTGGCTCATAGACGATCGTTCAGTCGGAAACAGGTTATATCTTTTCTCGGTCTCTCGAGCGAGCCGAACCCCAGTTCGAGAGGCCAGGAACAGGTATAATAGACTCNTAGTGCGTCCCGCCCTGCTGAATATTAATGAGCTGTTCGAAATGGAAGTTCTCACACATTATTTATTAACCAAAGTACTGTTATCTATAACTTCAACACATAGCGCCAAGAGATTTTTNTGACACGTTTCGACTGAATATTCAGAAAGTCCCTGTGGAATGTTCACTCATCTTTTTCGCATCCGTTACATCCTTCACAAGGCTCCAGATTCTTCAGCTTGTGATAAAACAAGTCAGGCAATTGAAGTTTCCTTGCTTTGTCCACCAAAGACTGATCTAATTTAGGGTCGATCAGTTCAACGTCTGGTTTTTCAGGACCGGAAGAAGTAGTGGTCTCTGGTTTATCCGTTTCCGACTTTGGCGTCGAGATCGAGGTGTTAGGAGACGCCTCTGAGAATAGTGCCGTCAAGTGAGACATGAATTGATCAGTAAGCTCCTGGGTCTTGAATTTAGCGAGGAACACTGTTGGTTCGACTTCACCATCGCTAGCGTCGATTCCAATCCATCGTACTTGAGTGTCACGAACCCGCTCAACTTTCGAGCAGTCCCAACAATTCAAGCAAACTAGACCAATAGCGTCTCGTCGCATAATCAGGCGCCCTTTACCGGTCGTTTTATGCTTGAGTACTTTGATTGAACCAAGACCTCTTTCTTTGTATTCTTTGTCTCTAAATCTGAACAATTTACAACGATGCTCGAATAGAATGTCCTCGTCCTCTTCGCCTGACTTTATCTCTATAGGTGTCATGTCACACGTGTTCTCTATGACAAGCTCTTCGTTCTGAACAACATCTTCGTTTTCCTCAGGCTCATTCTCTTCCTCTCTCGGCTTCAATTCGCCGAACACGGTGGTGCTCTTANTTGACCAAGAGCTTTCGACAGGAATATTGAATTTCTTGATGCTGTCAGCGAACAAGTTAGTGGAGAAACTAAAGCTACTAGTACTAACGGGGGCCGGAGGCACGATCGGCATGCTTAAATTTTTTAGGCTTTCTGAGAATAAATTTGTGCTCAGGTTAAAAGGGGATTCAGTTTTCTTATCTGGTATGGACTCTTTGTGGCTAGGACTGTCCTTGGCGATGCTAGGAGAGAAACTGAGATTATTCTTGGAGGTGTTGTCTTTCTCGACAGGTTTGAAGAAATTCAATGATGTATTAGTTGTGTTCGACCATGGATTTTGAGAGGTAGATAGGTTCAACTTGCTCATGTTGAATAAGCTTTGGCCAATGTTGATTTGGTCACCTAGTTTCTTTTCGGGCGTCGAATCAACAGGCTTAGTGAGCGAAAGTGGAGACGACTCAACGCTAGGCGGCTTCGGCTCTGGGACAGGGTCAGGAATTGGTGTTAGCTTAGCTTCAGAGGGTTGAGTTACAATTCGAGTGACCGATAACTTTCCAATCTGCTCCTCGATGGTGTCAAGTCTTTTTTCTATCATTGTCAGCTTGTCTAATATTTTCGTAAGGGTTCCTGTTCCTTGCGCCTTTGTTGCCGGCGGTGTTGTAGCTTCGTGCTTCGGGCTGGACTGTTCTTCTGGTGGAAGNGTAGATAAAAATGCTTTGAAGTTGACGACGATGGGATTGGATGGAAATGCCTTTATGGCTAAATTGAGCCACTTTCGATAGTCGACATGTTCCAGCCATATTTCGTTCATGAGTAGTATCCGGCAAATGTCAAGAAGGACACCTGTTCTATCAGGTTCAGCTAGGTAACACCTTTCGTACATTTCAAAAGCCTTGTCAAACCTCTTGTTCTGTTCGTATACCTGTGCAAGCAATTTCAATGCTGCAACGTCCTCAGGGTTCATATTAAGATACTCGTTGAAGCTCTTTTCAGCCATCTTATAATCTTTATTCTTGAAATATAATTTTGCCATTACAAGCTCGCGTGATTTCTTGTCCATCTTGTGGGATGTTGTAAGACGATCCTACCTGGGACTTCATAAACAATTTGAAATCTGATGGTCACGAGGGAATTTCACGCAAATGACCCACAGTGTGTCCCGTGATGCATGAATAGATAGCGGCGAACTACGGCATTTCAGACTGGAGGCTACATTCCGCGAAAATTTGAATGCTGTCGCGTCGCACGGAATATTACACGGTAC
>Ga0058699_1000262_pt1 | contig 15816 bp, 18 predicted proteins | sample AgamicAtPe_FD_55078 | JGI IMG/M metagenome (GOLD analysis project Ga0058699, IMG submission 55078) | Agave microbial communities from Guanajuato, Mexico - At.P.e | ecosystem: Host-associated > Plants > Phyllosphere > Phylloplane/Leaf | place: Guanajuato, Mexico | collected 2012-10-15 | reverse complement strand
CAACAGCAACAACGACAGCGGCAGCAACAGCAGCGCCAGCGCCAACCGCCGCAACCAGTCTACCAGCAGCCCACCACCACGACGCAGCTGCCCACCACCCAGCCGACAACGTTCGAGTCCCTGTTCGAGACAACTCTCGCCCCAACGAGCACGACCACGAGCACAACAACCACCCAGGCGCCCGTCCATCCCAAGATCAGGGTCGGCGGCGGCGGCGGAAGACGGCGCGCGGGCGGCAAGGCGCTCAGGTCCTCGACCACCACCACTAGCACCACCACCACCACGCCAAAACCGTCCACGCTGGCCGACTATGCGGACGGCAGCGAAGTCTCCACTGACTACTACGACGAGTACGACGACCAAACCCAAGCAACAACAACCACCACCACCACAACCACTGCCAGGCCAAACAGGCAACGCGGCGCCGGCGCCGGCGGCCGCAAACCAAGGCGCCGCTTCTCGACCACAAGCACAAGCACAAGCCCAAAACCCTCTACCACAAGCACAACACTCTCGCCCGGCTACCAGCCAAGACCAGACGGCCGCATCATCGACTACCTGGCCGATCCAAACTTCCCCCGCGAACTCAAGGGCGCCGATCTAACAAACTACCCCTTCTATATTAGTGTGCCGGAAAAAATCGACTTCGAGTGCAAAGGCAGACACGACGGCTACTACACAAACATCGACCTTCACTGCCAGGTAAGCGAGCCATTGGAGGGGCGCTTGTCTCGCCTGCTCGAGCTCAGAGCGCTCGCTTCAAGCGCCGCCGCCGCCGCCACCAAGTCTGTGTCCGGCTGGCAAGTGGCCATTGTCAATGGAGCGTGTTATTCGGTTCAGTCGGAGTGTCTCTTTGTTTTTCACCATCGTCTCAATTCGCCTTGGCCAAGGAGGCTCGACTTGCGCCAACCCAATTTGTGCCGGCNAATAATTGAGCCAAACTCATTTCCGCATCTAGATCAAAACTAACCAACTCTCTCTCTCTCTCTCTCTCTCTCTCTNTCTCTCTCAAATTGCCCAGATCTACCATCATTGTGCCGTCGGAAATCGATACGACTTCCTCTGCCCAAACTACACCCTCTTCGACCAGACCACCTTCACCTGTCGCTTCGTGAACACGGTCGACTGCCCAGGCAGCGCAAAGCACTTCGATCGCAACAACGCGCTCTATGTGGAGAAGGACTCCCCCTCGACCTCGTCGCCCGCTCCTTCCGCTTCCGCTTCCGCCTCCTCCTCCTCCTCTACCACAACAGCGGCCACAGCGCCGCCTCCGCCGCCATCTAGCTCGTCGAGCCCAAGCACAAGTCCGGCGCAACCAGCCCCGCTGCTGAACATCCAGCTCAGCCCGAGGAGCAGCTCGCCGAGGCCCCAAAATGGCGCGAGCTCAACGCCGGCGCCAGTCTCAGCTCTGTCGATAATAAACGTTATGCAACAGTCGCGTAACTCGCCCGCCGCCCAGCTGGCGACAGGTGGCGCAAGCTACCGCAATAGGTGACACTCGCTTGCCTGCTAGACCGACCTGCGCCGCTTGCCCTGCAGAGTGCGCGTCCAGCCTGAGCAGAGGGCGGCCAAGCAAAGCCGCCCTCTCCCACCAGGCACCTCATCTGGTGGGCGACTTCTCTGGTCAGCAGGCGGCGGCGGCGGCTTGTTAGCCGAGTTGTCGTGGTTATGCTTGCGGCTGCGGTTTCGCTCCCGGCTCTGAGCTGAGCTGACACACATTATGTTGTCGCCCAAAACTTCAGCGCTGCAATAAAACACTCAAACAATTCTCGCCAGCTTCTAGGCTCNCCGGCTGCCAAAGCTCCCGAATTCCCACTAGCAATTGGTTGTGCTTTACTCTATCGGGCTCTCGCGGGTCCGTCTGTCTGTTTGTGCGCGCCTCTTTNGGCAGCGGACACTCGGGTGCGTGCGTGTGTGCGTGCGAGCGGCCGCCCAGGGCGGGCGAGCGAGCGGCCCTCACCTGTCCGAGCGAGCGGCCACGATATTAAGCGGGCACNATTGACGTTTTTGGCTCCGATTGGATCGGCTCGTATTGCGCATGAGAAGCGTGAGAGTTGCCAAGCAGCCGGCGAGTCTAGCTGGCCGGCCGAGCTGCTTGGGTTTTGTTGCGCCGGCGGGTGTTTGCCAGTGTGCCTACAGGTGGCTTCAGGGGAGACGCCGGCGTCGATCACGAAACTCGGCCGCCGACTAGGAAGTGAGGGGAGAAAAGTGGCGAAATTGTTTCAGCCAACAAGCGGAATCATCCTCCTCCTCCTCCATATCGGCGCTTATCTCGCCCTTATCAAGCCAACCTGCCCGAGCAAACATCAAATCCAGCCGCCAAGCCCAAGCAGCAATCGGAACGGCCAACTCCTGGCTCAATGATCTGAGACAAAAGCTAGCTGCTNGAAATTGAATTCAAAATACTACGCTGCTCCTGTTTTGTCTCAAAAGTGGGCAAGAATATTCATCACGAATTTATTGCTACCAGAGGCAATCGCGCTTGTAGCTGCAAATACAAGCGATCAAGTAAAGCCGTCCCACTAATAATAGCAGCGGCCGANTGACTCCACTTTGGCCGCCTTTGTTTTGACGCACGAACAGACAGGCCTGCCAGAGGGACGCATCCATGAATTGATAATTCTTCATGGATTAAACTCACCGGCGGCGAGAGGATTGGCGCTAGCAGCAGGTGAGCGGGTGGTTGCTGCCGCAATCTGGCCGCCGCCGCCGCTGCCAGTTAGTTGGAGGGAGGAAACGAGCTTATCAAGGCAACTCCAACGCTGGGCTTGGTCTACATTCGAGCCTCTCGGCCGGCGCATTGGCTGGCCCGGGCAGGTCGCTTCCGCTTGGCGCCCAACTTCCCTTGAAAGTGAGACGCAAGCATCTGTTCAAATGAGACCAGAAAATCGAATTACAACCTTGAGTTTTCGGACGCAGCGCACCTGTTGATTGGGCGAGGATTGTGATTGTGTCAAATTAGAGGCAGAGGGAGGGANAAAGAAAGAAAGAGTGAGTGGCTCCAAATCGAGACGACTGCACGGAGCGCGCAAAAAAGCATTGCGCCTCAAGTTTGGTTGAGCCCGAAGGCGGTGAGCTCTCATTGCCGGCAACACTCGTCATGTTTGGCGTTCCACTTGGTCCAGTTGCAATCGATCGGCTCATGGATTGTTTTTCACCTATTGCATCCAGTGCTGGCNGCGGCAGGTAATGCAGACGATGAGGACCGTTTCAGACGGTGGGGAGCAAAAAGGCGGCCGGCGTTGCAACTTTCTCCCCGCCCGCCGCCACTGGAGCCGCAAGCGCCGCTGCTCGCTGGGCGCCCGAGCAAAGGCGGCCGCTCAGCCCACTGGCAGCCGTCCATGGGCCGAGTGCGCCGAGCTTGCCGCCGGGTAGGTCCATTGTGGGCAGGGAGACAAACGAGAGGAGCAGCCACCGAAGTCATGCGGTTCCCAGCGGCGAGCATTGGAACGGGAGCTGCGGTGGTGGAGAGCTCGGCGCTGGCCTTACCTGTGCAGCTTGGCGCGCAACTGCGCCCGGCTCGCCAACTGGCCGCCCATTCACTTGGCCGTGCACTCTCTTTTTACTCGAGTCGGCGGGAGCGCAACTAAGGGGCGGCTTAAATTCAATTGCCTTTAGTGGCTAGCAGGCAGATGATGTATCAGGTGGATGAGCGAGAGCAGGAGCGAGCTCGAACGGGGACAGGCGAGCCTCCATTGGGGCTAGTAAGCTTGAGTTAGAGCGAGTGAGGGAGAGATAGGCAAAGCGAGAGCTGCGGCGGAAATCGCCCATTCCAATAGCTGCTTGTTCGTGGCCAAGAGGGCGAAAGTAAAATAAACTTGCCTGATTTCAATCAAACGACTGCCAGAGTTGAAACAAGACAATCCAGCGCTATTATTAGAATAGAGCAAAGGCGCGTCCAGAGAATGAAGCGATTCAATTAGTGCATTAGTGGACCTTTGCTTTGAAGAAGACTCCACGCTTACCTGGCCAGCGGAATCTCTCTTGTCCGGCTTAGACGGCGAGTGGGTTTTGCTGTTGTTGTTGTTGTTGTTGCTGCTGCTGCTGCTGCGCCGCACAATACAAACAGCGACTAGACTCGAGCATGCAAACGCTCGGCCGGCCCAAGCTCCAATTGCTCTCGTTGTCGCCAGAAGGCAGACGGGAGAGGCAGCCAGCGTGAGACTTTGAGAGAGGGAAAGCTGAGACGGGACGAGATGTGGGTGAGCGCGAAAATCGCGAGCAATTAAAGGCAAACTCGGGCAACCAGAAGCGACGGCGGCGGCACCATCATCGTTGTTGCTGCTGCTGCTGTCATTGGCGCACATTGNATGGGCAGTAAGAGTGAGATCAACATGGCGCCAACGAGCCCGTGAATGGAGGAGATAAGTCGGCAACAAGTGGCAATAAAACGAGTGGCCTGACGAGCGAGCGAGAGTTCTTTGGGCAGGTAGATTGGGTTTGAATTTGAGCCAGCGGCGAGGGTTGTTTGCGCCACTCTCGCTCTCCAGGATCGAGCGCCGCTTGAGCCTTAGAGGGGCAAATATTGCGCATTAGTCGGCTATTCGTCTTCCGACTGCCGCAGGTTACACTTCCTGCGTGATGTCCAGAGCACAATTATAAATCTTAACCAATCGAGATTGGCAAGCCAGTGTCAAGCGAGCGACTAAAACCAAGCGTCCAGGTAAAGAAGATTGAATAATTGATCGGCGCGAGCGGCGCTAAATAGCCGGAGGCCAGTGGTCATGTTGTCGGAGTGTGTAGATAGTTATCAGCTTTGAGCGGGCTGAGCTGGTCCGGATCAAAACTGGCTTTTCAACCTGCACAAAGCGTAGAGTAGATCGGATAGGACAAACAGTCAGAACGAGCGNGAGGGCCAACTGAGGGGACAAGACAAACCAAGGCAAGCAGTCGGCGAGAAAGGAAGATCCTGGAACAAAAGCAAGAGAGTTAGCATGAAAATTGAGACAGACTTATTCGCATCAAGCAGACAAGCGGAGAGCCAGCCGGCCAAGGGGCCCACCAAGTTCCATCGGGCGGCCATAGATGGCTACGTGGATATGCTCTGTGACGCCTCAAAGCGAGACACAAACCTGGCCGACGAGCAGAGCGGCCTGACGCCCACCCTGCTGGCCGCCCAAAACGGCCACCTAGAGGCGCTGCGGATCCTCGTGGGCCGCGGCGGCGACCCGGAGCGCACGGGCAGGGAAGGCTCGAACGCGCTTCACCTGGCCGCCGCCAACAACCACCTCAATTGCGTCTCCTTCCTCGTCAACTTTGGCATCAACATGTGGGCGCTCGACAACGACCTCCACACTGCCAAGGACATTGCGGCCATCGAGCAGCGCAAAGAGGTAAGTTGCCTCCCCCTCTTCNCCCTTCTCAGGGGTTCGACTCCCCGAGAGCAACCGTTTTTTAGCTAACTCTCGCCTCCAAACCCAGATACTAGATTATCTCGACCAGATGATGGCCAAGCAGAGCGCACTGAACACGAGAACTGTGCAAAAATTCAAGGAAAAAGCCAAAACTGCCACAGAGAAGCGCTTGAAACAGATGAGAAAAGCTCAATTGAAGGCCATCAAGCAGGTGGAACGGGACGAACGATACTTGGTCAAGCTATCGAACAATCGGCGCCTACTCAAGGCTGCCCACTCAATAAGCGATATAAAGCTGGTTGGTCGATCAGAGAACGCGCCCAGCAACGCTCTTGCGGATAGGATTTCCGCAAACACTGGCCACCCGGCCGATCGAGCCTCGGCTGTTCTTGCCAGACTGTCGCATTCGCCCAGTTTTGCAACCTTTATGCATCAGAGGGCTGATCTAGCGGCCAAAAATGGGCGTAAAAAGTTCAACTTTTCTTCAACGTCAAACTCGGACGAGTCAGCCTACTCATCGTCGTCCATCTCCTCAAACTCAGGTTATCTATCAAGCTGCAGCACGAGCGCCCTGAATAAGCTAGGCCAGTTTAGGCCCAAATACTCCGAATTGGTGGCCGTGAGCTTGGACCAGGGCAAAGAGGCGAAGAGGCAGACGGGCGAGCAGCAGAGCGTTAAGAGTAACTCGACCATCGGGACCAAATTGCGCGGCATCGCTGGAGTCTCGAGAAAGGTGCAAATGAAGCGCTTGCTCCAGGTTGGAGCTAGCTCGACGAGCGAGCAAAGTGCAGCCATGCAAACGCTTAGCGAGCGGCCCCAGCCAGATTCAAGCGGCAACCAAAGGGCGGCGAACAAGAGCAAGCAAACGTTGGGCGAACAAAATGCGCCAAAATCGAGCCAGGAGCCAACGAGCGGCATCAAGTGGCCGCCGGCGCCTTCCATGACCAGAGCCACCAGCGAGCCAGACTTTAGCGCTGCCCTCAGAGGTCAATCGCCCGACAGTCGCGAGGAGGCCGAAGAGGTCGGCCCGAGGCTGGATCAGCGGGCTGANGTTGCCCGCCCCAGATTGAACGCGATTTCTGCTGAGAGCGGCCCGAGCAGACAGGCCGACAGTTGTAAGTCTGATCACAGGGACGAATCCCAGCATCACCTGCTGACCCAGTGTTTGTCGCAGCTTAAATCGCGCCATGAAGCCATAAGCGGACAAAGAGAGTCCAATTCAGACCAGCTCATCAAACCCTCGAAATTGGCCCAACTGAGGCCGCATGTGGTGGGCAAAACGGGCGCACAGTTTGGAGACTCGGACGAGCTCCTTCAGCACCAGCTCAACGCTGGCGAGTTTCCGCTCAGACCATCGGCGATTCGGCAACAGCAGCTAAACTTGGGCGCCCAATCAACCTGCGCCCAGCGGCTCGCCGAGCCTCAAGCGGCGGGCAAGGTGACCACAATAAGCGTCGACTCGATCGGCTCAGCGGGCAGCTTCGCAAGACGAAACTCGCGCGCTTCCTCGCCCAAGTCCCAGTCCTCCTCGACCCAGTCGACCTCCTCGCCGGCGCCCTCCTATTCCTCCGCCCACTCCTCCTCCATTGAGGCCTCCAGCTCCAAGCTGGCCTCCAGCGCGCAGTTGCAAGGTCACAACTCGGCCGGCAGTCGTCTTGCAGTCGAGAGTAGAGCAATCAAGCGGCCAGACCAAAGTCTGCTAGTGCCAACTGCCTATTACGACGAACCCTTGGAAACGTTCCTACTGCAAAATGGACTGATCGACCTGAGCGAGGTGTTTGCGCGCGAGCGGATTGATCTTGAGGCGCTAATGTTGTTGAGCGAGGAGGACCTGAAATCGCTGAACATCCTGCTCGGCCCGCGTCGAAAACTCCTGAAAGCAATCTCGGAGCGCAAAAGATCGGCTGGCCATTTGGCTACGAGGAACTTGGCTCACACGAACCCCATGTACGTTATGGTTGACACCTTGCTCTAATGTTATTTATTCCCAACAAACCCAAATAAACTGATCCCCTCACACTTTCATGAGCTGTGCCCCGCCTTTACATTGGCAAAAGCCAACAGGTTTATCGCTAAGAGGTGGTGCGTCGATCAGACTCGCCGCTCTGATGCTTTGTATGGCTCGAGTACCATCCGCACTTCCAATTGCCTCCTTCCATTGTGGAGCAGCCCTCTCATAGCAATAAAGTTACCGCCTTGTCAGTGAGGTCCTAGCGGGGGACCGCATCTCCGCGCCCAGCTAGCAACGCTGCATCATCTTGCTCATAGAAAAGCTCAGATTCTTGGAGCGATCCAGGGGGACACCTAGCGTCCACAGGCACTGGGGTGCCAGGCTGCCGAGCTAGCTCTGTGGCTGGGAATGGAGCCGATTTTTGCCAACATCTCGACTAAAATAAATGCACATATAGACGGCGAGCAGATTTCCCCACGAGCGAAGACAAAGCGACGACTATAAACAGCGCACGATAGGCTAGAGAAAAGATGTCGCTGCTAACTAAACCTAACCTTTACGATGGACATCCGCAGAGCTGTCGAGACCTGAGCGGCACCGCTAACAATTCCTGGAATCGCTTTATTTGAAGCCTCCCGTTCGCACTCCCCCATTGGAACCTCTAGCGCAGAATTGTCGCTAACGTGATGATCTCATCGGGAGAACGAGTTTTGCAGAAACGCAAGAGATCAGATCATTTGTGTCAAAATCATCCCACCTGTTTCTATGATGCCCAGTCGCTCGATATGACAGACATCGGCCCATGCAAAGTTGATCAATAATCGTACAGTCGGGGAGAAACTGATCGCAACACACCATTAAAAGCCCGACGTTTGGCAAAAATAACAGGCATACTTACTCCTCTTCTGGCAAGTACCAAGTCAAGTATGATTTCTTTGATTCTAATTTCGGGTCTCGTGAGCCTCGTCTCGAGCGCCAGCATTGGCGAGGAGCCTGACAGCTTCGATTGGCGCAACACGCCTGGCGTTGTCAGCTCTGTCAAGAACCAAGGTAAGTGGCTGGTGTATGTCACGTGCTCATGAGTTATGACCAGAATAAATTCATGGGATAAATAAGATGGGTTCTGGAATCACTAAGAAAACTATCGTCGCCCATAAACATGTGCAGGCAAATGCAATGCAGCTTGGGCCTTCGCTGCGGTAAGTAGCTTGAAGACCTGAGCACTCCCGTTGGTGTCCATCGACTAGCTCCAAACTAACAGAGCCAGAGCTACAGGCCGGACTGTGGGAATCAAGTCTTAAGCTCGTCTACAACAAGACTTTGATAGACTTGAGCGCACAAAACTTGTTGGATTGCACCAACAGCAATAAGGGTTGCGAGGGCGGAGATCCATATAGTGGTGTGTTCGAACCGAAAGGTATACTCTCGGAGTCTGATTATCCTTACAAGGGAGCCCTCGGAAGGTGTAGATTTAACGCCTCTAAGTCAGTCATAAACATCGATCAGGACACCATCAGAGGGAGCATCATGACCAGAGATATCAAACTTGGTGAGGCTCTAATCAAGTCTTACCTCCCTGTAAAGGGACCGATCGCAGCTGTGATAGATGGTAGCGGAGACGGCTTCAAGAATTACAAGTCGGGTGTTTACTACGATCCCGATTGTTCCCAAGAGACCGATGACCTTGATCATGGGCTTCTGCTTGTAGGCTACGGATCAGATCCAAAGGAGGGCGACTATTGGATTGCGGTGAGTATTTTAGCTAAGACTGCGATCAATGATATCAATCTCACGAATTACGAGTGATAACTCTCTCCCTCTCCTGCTCTTCTCCTTGTTGAAATATTTAGAAAAACTCGTGGGGCACTCAGTGGGGCGAGAATGGGTATATACGAATTGCGCGTAACAAGGATAACAATTGCGGTCTACACAGGAAGGCTGTATATCTCGCCTAGATGTAGTCTAGACGGATCTACAGTTGCTCTCGAACTTAGCGCAGTGATCAATAAACTATCGTTTGATGTGATAGTNCTGAAGACTTTCAACATTTAACATGTAAACACCCGTATCATTGCAATTGCATCGTTGAGTTTGGTACAGTAGTCAGAGTTGTCTCATCGCCCTTTCATTCCGTCTCACAGTGGAGCAAATTTCGAAAACTCTGAGCTTCGCTTGTGCCCCTCCTTTCAATCCAGTCAGGGCCTCAACCCTTTTTGTCACATTTGAAGCACTCTTAGGGTCGCAACGAGTTGACCGTTAGGAAAGGTGTGGATGTCACCTTTCCTCGAGTCCTTTTTTAATCCATCTACAANCGGGNGACCGAGATAGTGCGCTTGTGGAAGAGGGTAGTGCGCTGAAAAGAGGTCGTCCTCTGGAGCGGACTTTCTGTACTGCTCGCGATCCAAATCTGTCCCAAGGTCGGAGCTTCCACGAGCAGGCTTGCCGTCTTCGGCTCCACAAGTCGGCGCATAGCTGTTTTTCATTGAGCGAAGTCCATAATTCAAAGACTGAAATCGCGAAATACGATTTGTCTCTTCGCGCAACATCGGGTAAAGCACGCACTATCGTACGCAGACAGCACAACGCGAAAAGTCGGCTCAAGAAGACTACCTTTCCCCAGCGTGCTACCTTCATCAACAAGCGCACTATCCCGGCCGACCGGCAGTAAGCCGACAGATACAGCGATTTCATCCACTGATAACCAGTGTGTCTGTACAATGAGGCTCATTTTCGTATGATGTCACCTCTAGTCCGCCACGAAATCCGCGATGGCTCCACATTAGGGATAACGCGGGCCTACTCCTCGCTTGCAGGTGATTTCTGTCCGTTCCACCAGGACTCTCATCGACGCCACCAGTGGGACGCTTTCAGAGATCAAGAAGCAAACATGGACACTAAGCGCAGATTATTGATTGCAATCGTCGCAGTCACTGTCATTCTGGCCACAATCGGCATCACCTCCATGATTGTATCTATTAAATTGAGATCGATGCAGTCATGCAGGCTCATAGGGAGAGCACCGGAGCCTGACTTTGAAAACCTATCAAATATTGTCTCGGAGGACTCGAGGGTGATCGCAAACTTCCAAGGCTACCTGAGCTTACCTCAGGACCATCTAAAGCCGAGTGATGTTTTACCGCTTAGGCTAGAGGCAGTAAGATACTGGCGAACAAGGACTGGGGTAGAGATTGTTCTTGCCGCCGATTGTGCTGAGGTCCACCTAAAATACGACTTAACGTCATCCCGATACTCTAAGAGTGTGATAAGGGAAATTGCAGTCAGTGTGAAGAATCACGCAAGTGGACATATTGATTATTGCCAGATCGAATACCCCGGGATAGAAGCTGAATACATGAAACACTATGCATGCGTGCGCCCTAGGAGATACACCTGTTTATCGCGAACCGGACAGTTCGTCGCATTTCTGGTCACAACCGCTTTAGAGTTCGAAGTCTATGGAGACATCAAAACGTTGCTAGATGGAGATTTCAGTACACCTCCAGACTATTGTGCCTAGAGTTCCGGCTTGGGGATAAACATATCTGATTCGAGCAGCGCTTTGAAATCGAATCGACGTGCACTTGTCGCCCAAAAATAAACTCGCTTCTAAAATGATACCTGACATGGCTGTTCAACGATGATGCGGCTCAACACTAACAATATCCTTGTTTTTAGCTCCAGGAGGAATAGTTATTGTTGTCCTAGTCAAGAGCGAGTCTCTGTGGTTCCGGCGGTCGAGCGCGTGAAGCTTGGCAACAGAATCCCTCAGATCTGTGAAACACAAGAGCTCCAACAGGTGGGTGCCTAATTGGTGCCTACATGGATAGGCCCACGTTGATCTGATCTCTGGTCTCCCACCCGGCATGAACAATAAAAATCGTGGTTTGCTTCAAATGAGTTGCTGTCATCATTTGGGTTTATCGCTGAATGAAAATGGCACAATCCTCGATATCTGATCAATCTCTCAAACTCGACCGTAAATCTGATGGCAGTACACCGAATCAATGAATCTAGATGTAAAAGCCAGGATTGATATGAAAGCTGGATCATCACCAGCGATCAGCAAGCTAGAATTGAGCTATATCGGCCCTCTGCTCGGAACATCCGCCGAGTTTTCAAATTCGTGTTGTTTTTGCCCAACAAAAAGGATATCGAAGTCGTTTAAGCTGAAAACAAAGTAACTTGTTCAAGAGTTTGCGCAAAGAATATAAATCATAAAAGATGCGAACGATCCTGAGTTTATTTCTTGTGGTTTCGCTTGCAGGCCTAGCCATTTGTGATGACGATGAGCTTCCGGCTCAGGTTGATTGGCGCAAGGTCGCCGGCGTGGTCAGTCCGGTGCGAGATCAAGGTTAGTGGATTGGTTCGCGCTGTTATGGCAAATTCTGCTTGCAAAACTCTAATCTAACCAAATTCTTACCCAAAACGAAAGGCACTAATTGCAATGCCGGCTGGGCGTTCGCTACCGTGAGTACTACCATATAGACCAAACCAAACCAACCCTTTCGATACCAACTGTCTAATAGAAGCGATAGGCTGCCTCGCTTGAGGCCAGCATGAAGTTGGTGTTCAATCTGAGCTCCGCAGTGCTGAGCCCGCAAATACTCATTGACTGCGATATGTTCGAGTCTGGTTGCATCGGTGGATCAGTTTTCCAAGCACTCTACTTCAATGGAATTCAAACGGAAGCAGATTACCCCTACACAGGTGAGGTGGGCAGGTGTCGGTTCAATAGTAGTAAAAGTGTCCTGCCGTACACAGACACACCCACTGTTTATCTTACGGACGAGAGCAACGGAGAGGCCGGACTGCAAGATCTGGTGGCAAAAAAGGGGCCAGTTGCGGCCCTAGTGGATGCCAGCAGCGACAGCTTCAAGGAATACAAGTCAGGCGTCTACTACAATCCAGATTGTAAGAAGAAGGAGAAGGACTTGCATCATGCAGTTCTAGTGGTCGGCTATGGAACCGACCCCAAGGAGGGCGACTACTGGTTAGTGGTAAGTGTGATACCTGGTTTTAATAATTCGATTCCTAGCAGCTCATTTAGCTAACTGTTCGTTGCGCTCCACCTGCAAAACTAGAAAAACTCGTGGGGATTGAGGTGGGGCGAGCAAGGATACATGCGCATCGCTCGCAAAAAGGGAAACCCCTGCGGCTTGATAACAAAATCGGCTGTTCTTGTTAGGTAAGATTGATCCGGGATCAATGATCCCTCACCGGACAATCATATTGGCAAGCCTACAATTGGTCTTGCTTGTTCATCGTGAATGTATGGAAAAACATTACGAATTGAACTCAAACTCAACTGCACTCGCACCTATCGTGCGTGCCTATCAAGCCTCTCGAATTCTGTTTTGGTCTGCTCCTTGTCTAAAGTATTGTCTTCAAGAGCTGACAAACTTGCGATGTTAGATTAATGTTACTAAACAAGCCGAAATCTTCTCTAGTGAGTGAGCTTAGGTTGCAAGTTAGTTTGGTATTCATGAGCTGGAGGGTGATATAGATTTGAGTGAATATTTATCAATGGGGTCATTGATGTTGCGCATCGATGACCTCGCACCTCAGATGCAATTGTTAGCTGATGTGGCCACCGCGATGCTCGGCTAACCCAAACTTTCAGTGGCCAGAGGCTTCAAATACAGTCATTGCTCGAACGCTAGTCTCAGAGTTTAGATCTGGAGAAGAATGGTCGTTTTCTTAGGTCGAATATGAGTTATCAAATTGTGATTTTAGTTGTGGGCCTCTCAACGCTCGTCGGCTCGCTCGTGTCCGGCGGCAGTATTGGCCAGGCGACCAACAATTTCGATTGGCGCGACACACCTGGCCTTGTGAGCTCCATTAAGGACCAAGGTGAGTCTCGTCCGCTTGAACGAGAGTCGCTTTACTCCTTCAGATGCAAGTCATTGACACCAGAACAACTCTGGCCGCCTAACGGCGCCGACTCGCAGGTAAATGCAATGCAGCCTGGGCCTTCGCTGCGGTAGATCTCTCTACTGCAACTGGCGACGAGCTAGCTCACAAGTAGACAGACTACTGACCGATTCTTTAATTTGCAAACAGGCTTGCTTTTGGGAGGCGAGCTCGAAATTGCACAACAACACGAGTCTGGTTTATCTAAGCGCGCAAAACACCATTGACTTCACGACGGCCGGCTTCGACTGCGAAGGCTGCCTTCCTTGGGCGGGCATGACCGCAATCGAGTCGGAGGCTGACTTCATTTACAAGGGAGCTCTGGGCCCCTTCGCCCTCAACGCGTCCAACTCGCTGCTAAACATCGACTACAGGATTCAACGTGGCTCCTTCAGAACGGACGCTGTCAAGTTCTGTGAACTCCCCAAGACCTGCCTGCCCGTCGAAGATCAGATTGCGGCCACGATAGATGGGAGCAGCGACAACATCAAAATTTACAAGTCGTGTTCGCAGCAAAAGGAGGAGCTGAAGCATGGAGTCTTGCACATAGCTGTTTTCATTGAGCGAAGTCCATACTTCAAAAGATGAAATCGCGAAATACGATTTTTCTCTTCGCGCAACATCGGGCAAAGCATGCACTATCGTACACAAGCAGCAGAGCGCGAAAAGTCGGCTAGAGAAGACCACCTTTCCCCAGCGTGCTACCTTCATCAACGAGCGTATTATCCTGGCCGAACGACTGACGTTGTCTAGAGGCTCGTAATTGCGCGCTTGATTAGCACTGTATTCAGTAAAACTGAGGGCAGAATCAATGGAATCCTCATGATCTTAGTCAATGCACTACCACACTTCATATACTGTTGACCAACACCAAACCTATTCGATAACCCATCGTAGTTCATTTTCCTAAAATCGTTTCGATTTTGTTGCTCGAGGCATACATGATACGTCTGGTTGGCGACAATTCGTGGTGTACTAATTTGTCCACGGCGGGCATCTTGGTTGGCGAGGGCATACCTGCATGACAGACCTTCTCAGGGAGCTCATAGATTGGTCGTAAGACTCTACTTGACGATATATTTTGCGACAAAAGATACAACCACAGTACGACGACGGAGGACGATAGTTGGAAAAAGATCTCCCCAACACTCGCATTGAAATTCTTTGTCCAATCCGAATGAGGCACCAAATCCCCAATCCTACCAATCTAACACCACACGATCTACTCATGGCGACTCCACGCCTGGACCTTGCTTGCAGTTTTGATACCATCGAAGCTTAGTTTTCGGTCCACAGGAAACAAGTTTTACGAGCGACCAAAGAATCTAGTCCAGTTGCAGCCCTCGTTCGAGAGCGTTCGAGGCATGGAGATCGGGCGCAAACTTGCGATCATGGCCACCGTGGTGACAGTGGCTCTAGCTGCGATCGGAATCATGGCTCTCATTGTGGTCGTCAAGTTGAAGTTAAGCTCGTGCGATCTCGTTGCACTGGAGCCAAGGCTGAACTTGAAGGAGCTTGCAAATTTAGAATCGGCAGATGCAAAAGTGATGGCAAATTTCCAAGGGTACCTGAGGTACAGCCAAACTCGAGCAAGCGCGCACAATATCTTTCTACCTCTAAAACTCGAAGCAGTCGGCTATTGGAGAACACAGAATGGTGTTCAGGTTGTTTTAAGTGCCGACTGCGGACGAGTTAGTTTTGATTACATGTTGGCGAATGGGAGCCAAGGCAAGAACTCAGTCGTCTCAATGACAATCACAATCGGACGTGGCTATGAGCAAGCGGCAAAGGTTTGTCACATCTACCACCCAAACATTATGGCCAGGCCGTCAAAGCATTACTCATGTAGAAGACAAGTCAGTTACTCGTGCATCTCGCCAGAAGGGCAGTTGGTCGCCATTCTCGTCATAACAGCGCTCGGGTTCGAAGTGCGCGATCAACCTGAAAAGTTACGAGCAGGAGAGTTCAGTACTCCAGCCGAATATTGCAACCAGCCAAAGGAGGAATCTTAGTATTCAATCAAGCCAGTTGCTATCTCTTTCACTGGCACAGTTGTCAATACAGATCAAAATTTCATTTTTCGAAAGTGACTCAGTGTGTTATCAGGCTTNCACCGANAAGCNGGCTCCCATTCCTGGCAGAATGCAGGAAATCACTCNATGCAGCTTGTGAGCGGATCTAGCTAGGTGTGGACGATTTATTCGGCAGGTCCGATACAACGTGGAACCGGCGAAACTATCCAGATTTGACGCAACAAATCAGCGGTGATTTCGCAACCGCTTTCAACACTCAACCCAAACTGACGACCACACGCCGAAGTATATATCTAGCAAATTCGACAGCGCCACCTGCAAACCAGATCGAGATGGCTTGATAGAACCTGGATCAGAGATGTGCCGGGAGTCGACGTATTCATGAATCGCATTCCGAGGCTGCGTGAGCCTTGAATGTCGCCACCGAGACCATGAGAAATGTCACCACCACTAGGGGGTCCAAATGAATCCCTTGCTTGTTGAATCTGAATGGCGTGTGCTTCAACATTTACTTTCCTCGGCATCCCCACTAGTTTCTGAATAGCAGGTCAACTCGTTGGCAAATTCA
>Ga0058699_1000260_pt1 | contig 15874 bp, 11 predicted proteins | sample AgamicAtPe_FD_55078 | JGI IMG/M metagenome (GOLD analysis project Ga0058699, IMG submission 55078) | Agave microbial communities from Guanajuato, Mexico - At.P.e | ecosystem: Host-associated > Plants > Phyllosphere > Phylloplane/Leaf | place: Guanajuato, Mexico | collected 2012-10-15 | reverse complement strand
ATCTATCGAGCAAGAAGTGCTTCTGAGTTGCACCGATTATGACCTCAATTTAGTCCTCTTGCAACGATACCATCCTTGAAATGTAAACTGAACTCCCATACCAGTTCCATCACATTAACTTAGCCCCAGCGGCATGTTGCAATATTATCACCTATTATCGAATCTCCAGAACTTTATGATTTTTATAATTTTTGAATAATGGTACTTACTCTGACCGTAGTAGGTAACAATCAGGGAAACGGACCAGGTGGTCACGCTGTACTATCACCAAACGAGCTGGCTCAACTAATGTCCGGCCAGACTGTAACTGGTCTGCTGAACCCTGATGGATCTATAACATTAAATACTGGTGTCATTCCTGGCCAGCAAATGACACCTATCTCGACAACAACCCCAAATGGCCCCCCTCCGATAACCACTTCAGCTGTCAACTATCATTCAAGACCTCAAGCTGATAATATACAGACCACCCCATCAAATAGTAACTCCAACATCCAAACGATGTCGGGCGATCCTAACAACCTCTCTGCCATTAATACTTCGCAAACCACTACCAACCAGAAAAAGACAGGCACGAAAAGAATGTCAGCAAAACAAAAATTGGCCCAGCAGCAGCAACAAGTTCAACTCCTACAACAGAACCAAGCCCAACAGATGCAACTGCAAGATACCAGGCATCTCATGTCCAGCCAACCCGATCAATCTCTAAACCAACAGCCACAGATCGTTGCTACAGTTCAATTACCAAATGGCCAAATTGGACAACTCATTGCCCCATCGGGAGGACAATTCTGGTCCCCGAATGCCATAAATTTACAACAACTTTCCATGGCGGTCGCCGCAGCAACTGGTACGATGCCTCAGACCATGTCATTACCCACTAATTCTCCAGCCCAAGGACAACAAACTGACAGTCCTGCTCTGCAGCAACAGCAGCAACAATCCATGCAAACTTCACCGCAACTACAACAGGGAACTCAGCAATCACAACACCAATCGTCGCAATCTCTCAGCAATCCTGGTCAGCAACAAGTTATGACCACAATGCAATTACCAGGTAATCAGATGGTCGGCCGGCAAGCCCAGAATCAGTTATGGTCTGGGGGCTCAATCAGCTTGTCCCAGCTTTCTGCGCTAGCTCAGCAAGGAGTAGTACAACTGTCTCCCGTGCAAGGAATACCAACAACCAGTCCAAACGGACAACGTGTCATAGAAATGATTCCTCAAGCTGCAATACAGGGTCTGTTGAATCAAAACGGCCAGCCGATCCAAACATTGCCTCCTACAAATGGTAGTCAATTCATCACACAGGATCCAAACGATCCAAGCAAGTGGCAATTTGTTACATCAAATCAAATACCAACTCAGGACTCGAACGTTCAAGCCTCATCCACAAATCATATCGGCAACCCTGACTCATCAAGCCCAATTACTAGAAATAGCTCACTTAACCAATTCAATTCCTCATCTCAAGTAAGCGAAGGTACCCAAGCTTCGCAACCACAAAGGAAACTGAAAAGACTTGCCTGCACGTGCCCAAACTGCCGAGATGGAGACAGCTCTCGAAATAATGGTGACAAAAAGAAACAACACATCTGCCATTTCCCAGAATGTAATAAGGTATACGGTAAAACCTCTCATCTGAGAGCCCACCTAAGGTGGCACAGCGGTAAGATCTGAATACAAACCTACTACATACTTTGAATGTCTTTTAAATTATCAAAACTAACGATCAAGAANTTTCATCAAACAGGTGAGAGACCATACGTCTGTAATTGGTCTTTTTGCGGCAAAAAATTCACCCGTTCGGATGAGTTGCAACGACATCGGCGGACTCATACTGGTGAAAAGCGATTCCAGTGTAACGAGTGCCTAAAACGTTTTATGAGGAGCGACCACCTTTCAAAACATCTCAAGACTCACCTATCGAGTAAAAAAAGCGGAAACGGTCAGCAAACAGCGAACGGGTCCTCTACCTTGATGACGCTTCCACAGAATTCAGTAAAGATAGAGCAAGATATGATTGATGAACGAACATTAGAGTCGCTGAATGAGCTGAATAAGTGAGTATAATCTGACCCTTTCAGGACTCATCTGAAAATTAATATCATCACATCATTACGACTAGATTGAAGGATCAACACGTCCAAGAAATCTCACACTAGCCTATGGAGACGTGGACAAATCTATGCAATAGGAGTTGCCCACACGATCGATTCCAGTCACAGATTGCGCACAACTCATCTATATTGGAAACCCATCACTAGATGTGAGATGTTATGTTATAAGTTATCTATTAGAGTATACCTCGCCCCATGCTCATCTTAAGACAAGTTTGATAGTATTTTTGCAATAGAATAAACCGTTAATTGAGTGGCCTGAATGGTAAGGTCTGCTCAAGTTTTATTTAAACTACTGTGCAATTCTTTCAATTTGGACATCAAACTTTGATTAAGATCTTCAACACTAGATTTATAGTCACTCTCTACCCACTCATCTTTCAGAGATTCTTGAATCGTGCCTATAGCATCGCGAGGTAATTTATACTTCCGGACAGCCTGCGAAATGATGTGTCCTGAGAGTGGGAAGTTAGGCACTTGCCAATTTTGCATCTCGTCGATTAACTCGAATTTACCGGAGTATATGAGTAAGGCACGTAATTTGTTCATTACGAGAGGCCTGTCCGGAGCACGGGCTATAGCGAGTTGATGCTTTATGCTCTTTAAAGATATAATGTTGGAACGATTTTCCACGATATACAGAATCGAATCCCTCTCTAGATTGGATAACTTCAGTCTCTGATGGACATTGGTGACAGCTTTTGACGAACTGACCAAAGTTGCAAACAAAATTACGGGTAGCAGATCTTTAACTTTTTTCGTGAACGGATCAGATTCGCCTTTTGTTAACTGGGAAACTATATCTCTTTGAAGGTAATCCTCGATATTCTTCTCAACGAGCTTGATTTCACCAATAAGGGCCTCATCATTATGTAGATCTAGAAGGCCAAACTTTTCGAACACGCGCAACTCAAGCATCAACTTAATCACTTCGAGAGTTGGCAGATGAGACAGAATTTTCTTGACTTCTACCCAAATTCTTTCACCGCTGATGATATCTAGACCCGATAAATTCTCACGAATCGTTGACAAAGTTTCAGAGTCTGGCCTGTTCTTTCCATAGCGCGACCAAAATCGGAAAAATCGAAGTATCCTCAGGTAGTCTTCCTTTAGCCGTTTTTCAGGATCTCCGACAAATCTCACAACACCATTTTTGAGATCAGACTCCCCATTATAATAGTCTATCAGTCGGCCATCATCTAGGGTCAAAAACATTGCATTAATGGTGAGGTCTCGCCTCTCAGCGTCTATCCTCCAATCTTTGATAAAATTAACCTGAGCATGGCGACCATCAGTGTGGTCATCACTTCTTAGAGTGGTGATCTCATAAGGTGACTCTTCGTCGTACTCGGGCTTGTTTTTTGGAACTTCGTGAGGGGCCGCATGTGGCTCATTACAATTATCAGACTCAGAATGAAGTTTTATCCGTTTGAAGTCTAGATTACCTTCTTTGAATTTGACCGCAACAGTTCCATGCCGCAAACCGGCAGCTGTAACAATTATCCTAAGCAAATCTTCATAATCTTTGAGTATCTTCAGAGATTCGTCTGGTGTGGCCGTTGTCGCAAAATCAATATCATGTGGCTTCAAGCCAGAGACAATATCTCGCACGGCACCCCCAGCTATTCTAAGCTCATAGCCGTTAGTCTGGTAGAGATTTGCAAGGAATTTGATCCGCTGAAACCTTTTTGGACTGTCTTCAAAGACTGACAAGAGTCTCTGCCCTCCTACTGGAGTGACCATCTCGTTCTCTGTAAGGGTTGACACGTTTTTGAAGTTGATACTGTTAGGACGACCAAGATTCATGAAATAACATATAACTGTATGTTGGTGGAAAATTGATCTTCTCAACCATGTATGGCCGAGGGCCATTCCTCACACAATTAAACTTGATGGAGATAAAACTAGAAGACACCGAGAGGATTGTATATGTTTTGGTATGCACGGACAATTATTTTCACCACGTTGTGTTGATGTTTCGATCTAGCGAGCATTTTAATGACTACCTCCTCCTAATACAAGCTGGATGATATAATAACGATATATTGGTACTTTTCATCTTCTGACATCAGCCCTGACATTCTTATCCTCAAGTAGGGGTTTCACGCTAGGACGATGGACCGGTGGCAGAAGCTCCTCTTCTAGCGTACACTCGTAGCCCTCCGGCAGCGCCCACTGATCTTTTGGATTGAACCTATGATTCAAGATGTCTAACTCCAGCTTGAACTCGTTGTTAATGTCTCGCAGTCTCATAGTATTGAGACTAACATGATACAAGAAATAATTGCCCTCCTTATACTTAGTTCCCTCTGATGGGAACGGTACTGCGTAAGGTAGTTTATTGAGTCCGAGGAACTCGACCCTCTTGATGACTCCGTTTTCGTTCCAAATTATATTTGCAGCTCTTTTGAGGCACTGTATGACCTCTTGCTTTGGTATTGGTCTAATCACCATTGCAAGCTCATAAAATGGCATCTTGAATCGATTGAGTGATACTAGATGAACTATTATTTAGCTCAGGGACTTCCTACATAGTCAAGCGCATAAATGTGCGGTAAGTCGCGAGCACATCACGCCTTTGCATCGTAAAGCGATTTATGCTGACTTCAATGCACAATTACGGGCATCTTTGCGTGTNGAGAGCGCACTAATTGAGAAATTTCGAGGGCGTCCTCCAGATTGATATGGTTCAAACGAACACAAATCTAAGAGATATTGATGATCTCACCGTTGATCTCCATGGGAACAATCGAACGGACAACTCCATTTGTATGTTTTCGACGTCACTGACATTTAGTGAGCAAACGGAGAGATTCGAGCGAAATATTGTGCTATTTGCGTCCTATATACCCCGACCGAGTGACCACACCAAGTGAGATCAAAACTTGAACCTAACAATGCCTGAGACGCAATTCTTGACCCATTCCAAGGGAGGTGGACAATTGAGTTTTCATTGTTGTAGACTTCTCCTTTCACTAACCAGTCCAAGCACATGCCTTCCTAATGGGCTTCCGCCTGCTCGTTCGCTCGTTTCCGGCTTACAGATTGAATCCATCGAAGTGAGTTTGAGGATTTGTTTTCTTGTTATGATGTGAGCAAAACGAGCATATTGTGTGATTAGGGCGAGGGAAAGTTTGAATAGAGAGATCAAGATTCAAGGAGGACGAGCAAGAATGGTTAAACTTGAATTGGCTAGTATCATGGCAATTAGATCACTCCTTCCGCGTGTGTTTGTTGAGTCATATGGCTTACAATTCCGATGAAGCTCAAACAGACTTATTTTGATTCTTGTTTCCTGCAGAGACAAGCTTTCTTCAAGCCCTCTTTTTGGCCCAAGCTACAACTGCGACCGACTAAATCAGATCGCAAATCAGTTTCCGGTCTCGCAGGACTTATATAACGCAACTGAACCCCGAAACAGCCCATAGATCACGCGCCACTGGCCATGGATGGGGCGCATAGGGCTCCAATGGTCTGGCTTGAGGTAGAAAGGGGCTGCACTGGTTTATATGTCAATTACTGTCGGCAGACGACTCTGTCTATCATGTTGGACAGGCCGCTCGGGGGTGGAATCAAACACAATTATCAAGCGGAAATAGTAGTTTTACTTTAGACAGAGGCCAAGTAGCAGAATTGTATCTTATCGATTCATATCACGCAGGCTGCATCAAACGACTCCAGCCTCTGGTACTGTTACCACTGTGTGGTAGTAGAACTTGGTTGGCGTCCGTTGCGATCCCGTGATATACAATCGGAGGTCCGAGTCCGTCAGCGGCTGAACTAACACTACTTCGACCAAGGAGGATTTTTTATGTTTTAAACCCCTCTAGCTGGTCGATTGTCATGGAAACTAGCGGTGGTGGTGTTGATCTGATTCTTTTGAGGCCCGAAGATTGTTTGTTGCACCCACCTCGAAGCGGCCGCTACCAGGCCGGTTGCAGTCAAATATGTTGGATGGTCTCTGACAGCCACGTTCTCGAGCTATTTCGGAAGCTGCAGCCTTGCTACTGCTCTTGCTGCTTGCCTGCTGAAGCCGCTTAAGTTGGTTGGACCGCTCGGTCAGGCAATGCAATCGTTTGAACAAAGGCGGCCTTAAGTAAACCCCTCGAGGACAACGCGAAACAAATCGGCGCATAATTATCGTGAATTCGTGATTTTGCCAGAAGAGCCCGCCGACAGCCTCGGATTCATTTGTACAGGGCGCCGACAAGTGCGACACTTGCGGTTGAACTACATTGGCCGGTCGCCCTTTGTCTGGGAGGTACGCTTTGGTGTCCATCAGTTCGCCTCAGGGCTCGTCTGCTTTCAATGCGAGAGNGAAATTGGCTGACTATCTAGCCGTGTTAGCTGGCAGATTTGAATCAACCAGATTGACGGCCTCCTGTGTGTTTCTGGCCATATTGTTCATTTCGGCTTTTGTTAGCAATCGATTGGGTAATTGTTGTGCCAGCCAGTTGGTCCCGTCGGCCTCGTTCCGAGCAAAGGCCACTAGCTAGATTTGCGCCAACTGCAGACCTCGTATTGAGGCTGTCTTGTATAAAGCAACGGCNTCCAACACGAAACACAAACGTGACAACCTGTCGCCCCCGGGACTTGGTCCAATATGCGCCACCCGTCTTTCTCTTCCAGCTCCATTAATTTCGCCTTCTTCTTCTTCTCTCCAGGTGATTGGTGAGCAGTTTTACGCTGAACTATCTTAAAATTATATATGCAAACTGGAAGAATTCTAACGTCGGCTTGTTAGTCTGGCTCTCCCAACACGGCGCTCCGAAAAAGGGGAGAAAGTCAACCATCACGAGTGTTCTGAATTAAAATCTCCTTGCGAACCACTGGCTTTGTAATCAAAAAGCGCTCCTCCTAACAAGTGCACTAGTGTCACGCTGTACTTGCTCCAATTTCGCAGATTCAAACCCATTACATCTATAATGGGTGCGAACTCTGTAATGGCTTTCAACGCCAACCAACCAGCCAGCCTCTGCGAGCACATGGAATTCGTCGGTTGGGTTGTTGTCCGAGCCATTTGCGGCCACCTTCAGAGTTAACCCGCCTGCCGGCGGTTCAGGCCGTCCAAAGCGGCCAACCCGAAACCACACCCACTCTCGGTGCAAGACCCTCCTCGTGGCCGTTGAGTGGCGCAGGATACAGATTTAAGCGAACGAGTTGAGTCAAGCTACTTCCATGAGCGAGTGTGTGTGTATATATAGAGCGAACTTTCCTACTCCGCAAGCGCGCGAAACCAGAAGACGCCCATTGTTGGGTCTGCGCTTGCGCCGGCCGCTGCGCAACTGCCTCCAATCGGTCACTCGCGAGTTAGATTTTAGACTCGCACAGCCGCAAGATTGTTCTGAGTTTATATTTTTCTGTGTTTGCGAATGTTTTACAAGCTGAATAATGTTGTTTTGCGCTCCTTACGTTGCCAGCACAGTATAGAGACAAGGTTGCCATTATGTTTAGCTGCTCAGACTCCTCGGGCAGCCAGATGAGCAGTTGCAATTTGAAGCTCAGGCCAAACTTGGACGGATCTGAACTTTGCTGCCAAGTAAGAGAGGGCCAGTTGGCTTTGAATTTTCAATCTGTCGCCCACACAAACCAAGAAGCCGAGAGCATGGAAGCACCGAGGAGCTCATCACCGTCGACCCCGTCGCCACCGCAACCCATCAGNCGGACTCCAAGTCCTAGTGGCGTAGTTAGCGCAACGAGTAAACACAACCCTTTCAGTATTGACTACATCTTATCCACTTCTGCTGCCGCTGCAGCCGCCGCGGCCAAACATAACCAGCATCAGCTTTTGGGTGGCCAACAAGATGCACTCGACAAGCTTAACCTTATGAACCAACAAAGGGCCCAACTAATGGCTGCTGCAGCGGCAGCTGCAGCTGCGACGCAGGCAAATCTCACTTTAAACCAGAGCCAAAATTCATCTCAACGAACACAAGCAATTCAGCAACCACAAGTTAAGATTGGCCAACAATCGCACCCAAACTTCTTCTATTTCATGGCTTGTATGTTGTTCCAGCAGCAGCAACAGCAGCAACAACAACAGCATCACCAGCAACAACAACTCAGGCATCAACAGATTGCAAGGCAGCAACAAGCGGCGAATATGGCAGCAGTGAATCAACAATTAACTAGGCAGCCGGTGGATTTAGCCACAGGTCAAATGGACAGTCTGGCAATATTGGCGCGATTGACAGCCAACGCACCAACAAGCATTCAACTGCCAGAACTTATCAGCGGAACTGGAAAGCAAGCGAGGCTCTTAGCTAACCAAACAATCAGAAACCAACCCTACCCTCTGCAGATTGATCAGGGAACGAATCCATATCATTCGTCTGGAGCGCTTCACCGCCAGTCAGTTGGCACATCAAATAGGCCGCAGCCGTCACAAAACCCGCTGCCGCCTCCACGTCTATCCGGCCTTGAGCTGCTGAATCACCAACATAACTCGTTGGCTTCGGTGGGCCAAGAAAACAGCATGAACAACAAGTTTGTTCCACTAGATTCAAACGTTTCATGCTTATCCTCGCGCCACCTCCACCAAAATCACAAACAAGCCCAGCAGCATCATTTACCGGCGAGTAATAACGGCCTTGCCACCAATCCGGACAAGCTCGATAATTTGAAACCCGCTCACAGCTACATAGGACTCATTGGCATGTGCATACTAAGTTCTCCCGAGAAGCGGATGGTTTTGAACGATATCTACCAGTTCATACTCGATAACTACCCTTATTACCGAAACAGGGGTAGTGGGTGGCGCAACAGTGTCCGCCACAACCTATCGCTGAACGAGTGCTTCCAGAAGGCTGGTAGAGCAGCAAACGGCAAAGGCCACTACTGGACCATTCATCCGGCGAACATGGAGGACTTTATGCTTGGCGACTTCCGGCGCCGACGTGCCCAACGCAAAGTGCGACGATGGAACAATATGGACGTGCCGTCTGATGAAAGCGAGGACGAATCTATGGAGGATGCGACAAAGCCTCCACTACCGGAGCACTTCAAGCGTTCGCTTGAGATGCACAGGCAACTCGAGTTAAGCTATCAGAAGTCGGCTGCTGAAGCGACCACAGCTGCATTTGTGGCAGCAGCAGTTGGTGGCGGTCAACCGGTACATGGTGCCCTGGCAGCACCCAGCTCGGCCAGCCCTTGCTCGCCTCTGTTCCGCAAACAGGAGCTACCCTGAAATCGTGTTTGCCTGGCGACACTTCTAAATCTCCGCCGACAATCATGCACTCTAGCCGTATGAGAGGTCTTCTGCAAGGGATGGTAAACACAATTCAGATGGCCAATCAGCCGNACGAGAAGACCAGCTGGATAGCTTGTGGCCAGAGCTATAGGCCAATTGGACACATTGATGGCGTGAAAACTGAAACGCCAGAAATTTTGTTGATCAAACATCATCATGTTGTTTAAACTATTACGACAAATATTGTACATCGAACTCAGAATTTTGTCACTCTAACCCAAATTTAAGGAACAATTTAGTTCACACTTGAATCACTCAAATTTGAATATACACGTACACAAATGTTTGATATACGAGCAAATATAAGCACCCGGTAAATGTCCTCTCCTCTCCCTTTTCTCTGTAGGCCCATGTTGTGCCCTTGAACAAAACTGATACAACCAAGTTGGCCCGATNCAACTTGGCTGCTAGCTCTGTCAAAACATGGAAACAACAAGCAAAACTCGGTACCCAAAAGGAAGCGGATAAATCTAATCACCAGTTTGTCAACCATTGGCCTCGAGAATTGGTGCTCCATTTACATAACAAAGAGGGCCGGCTTCACCCGCATTAAGGCTCGCACGTTGTATGGACCCATTTAAACTGATCTTTCAGCTTTGTTGGCCATTTTTCATTGGCCACTTTGGTGCTCATTTGATGGATCCTCTTTGTTGTTGGCTTATGCTGGGCGGATGNACCACAAATTGCCTACTTGAAAGGCCGCAACAATTCAGCAGGGGGAGGCTAGATTAGCCTTAATATGCGTATCCAACTCCAGCAAGGGTTTGCCGCTCTTAGAACTGTCAATTGTCTTTCCTATAAAGGCTCCACTGCGAGCCGGATATCGAGTGGAGCTTATGCCCGTGAGCGCGCTCTCATTCAAACGAAGTCTAGCCTTCAAACGTCCTTAGACGGCCACTGGGCGGGCATGGTCTTGCATTGACACAAACAGCTCAACGATGGAGTGGATTGACCATTGCTTGAGTGGATTACAGCCTGTCAGGACAAGGGAAAGCAGGAAGACGGAGAGGCAAATTTGCATCCCAGCATGGCACTTACAAGGGCCGACCTGTCATTTTGGACCCGTACTCTCTGTAATGGGACTGAATCGCCTTCGTGCGTATGTGATGTTTCCGCCCCAGCAATCGTCGAACAGTCGAAAAATAATTATCCTGCCTCGTGCGGAACATCATAAACAAGACCTTTTGATCTTGGTGTCCAGTTTGGTCATGTTGATAGACGGACAGCCGAGTCGGCACTTGCGCTCGCTGATGGCGGCGCTGTTGCATACAAATCGATTTTTATTATAAAGTAACTTTTCACCTATGAGAAGATGTGTTTGTTGTTATAGGTTGCTCGCCTACCATTGTTAATGTGTAAGCNGGCCGCTTCATCTGCTAAACCTGCAGAGCTTANGAGCGAGAACTGAATTCTGCCTTATAACAAGTGTCAAGTTTTCACTTCTTAAACAAGTATCTCAAGTGCCGGCGTAGTTGCCTACCGGCGACGGCATCGTCGGCGTTGCTGGTTTAGTNGGCAAGGTATAAGCTGCGAGACGAAAAAATTACCTTGCTTTCAAAAACTAACAACAACGAAGCAGACGCGAACTGACAAGTAAATCTGAGAGTTTTGCCTCATCAAGAGTATGCATATTTTCAATAAGCCGCCCAGCAGGTAAAATGCACAATAGATTTGCTAAACGGCCCCTTCGTCCGCTACCATGGTCCACTAATTATCTCATAAAAGCCTTCAAATCGCACTCAGGATTCGGCCACTCTTATCATAAATCACTGGAATAAACTGTAGATCAGTTTGGGCTGTTTCAATATTGAAGCAGGTAACGCTCGTGGAGCAAGTCTTATCAGCAGAGAGTGCTCTTTGTCATGATTCGAGCAACTCTCGAACGAGTTCAAGGGCTAAAAATAATGGACAGCAGAGGCAGTTGAGAGTGAAGCCAAGGTGTTCTTGGGATGCAAACTGAAAAGGACAAATGGTTGATGAATGGCGACAAATAGAGTTGGATGATGTGTTTGTTTTTCTCCAGTCAACTTCAAACTTGGACCCCAACTCTCGATCTATTATTCACATGAATTTATGAGGCTGCTCATTTCAATAATCTACTGGCACGTNTTGATTTACATTTACGACACTATTCGTCGCCCCGCTCTCCCCCGTTTTCATCATTGTGCCGGCAAATAAATTGTATCCTTCCCCAACCCNAGCTATTAAAAGCCCATTCATAGTCGGACGTCCATTGAATCCTCTATGCTTGTTTGTTCTCACTCTATTGTTGTCTTATTGAAGAAGCCAAGCTGAGGATGCCGACCCGCCTACAACTAGAAGGGCGCGACAGTATGCATGGGCTTTGCCGAGATAAAGATCTGTCAGTAGGCCAGTATTTCTACCATCTTTCTAGTGCCTCTCCTGGCTGAAAATCGAACACATAGCTGCACACTGGTTCCCGATTACCAATGATTATTGTTTCAACACCTTGTGAGCATTTCTCTTATCAAGATTCTCTTAGATCTCAAGTTCGGCGATGAAAAGATTGTTTGCGAACCAATCTTTTAGCCTCATGATATCGAATGCAAATCCACAGGGTAAAAGAACCTCATATGAGGTTTCATATTTACTATTGGCAACTCCATAAATCACACGGGAGGCACCTTATACACACGAATCAAAGAAAGCTTACTGTAGGAAATTGTTTNGTACACGCATTCTTGAATCAAGTACATTTGATCGATTTGCATTTATTCAAATATTCTTCTCGGAATGAGATCACTCTTGATCTTGAAGTTTGCACTCTACGATGCATATCTGGCAAAGCTATGCAGGTAAGGCCATAGAGCACGCGCTGTCAAAACATGTGAGCCAAAANCTGCCTAATCCCTACTGGTCGGTCATGATGTGATGGTATTTCATGTCAAATATTTAACAATAGGTTTAATAAAACAACAATTATGGGTCAACACTCATGGAATAATACCAACAACAGCACCAAATTATCAACACCATTACAATCAGTTGTGGTCATGCGTGTGGTAAATGCATTATGGTTTTATGCACCATTCAAATACCCCCATCTCGCTAGCGAGGCCAGGCTGTCAGCGGTTAGAACCAAAAAAGCCTGCACTTGAAGGTCCCCCATGAGGCCGAAAGGAATAGGTAAAGACAGAGAGTCTTCATTGTTCCCTTTGCAGCGGGCAGAAGTTTGTTGATCGAGCTAGCATCAGGTTGGGCCTCTAAGGGTCTCCATAAATCACAGACGCCGTTCATTGCGAGAGCCTATTATGGATTCCAAATTATTTATTCAAAACAGCTCTGTTATGAACTGTAACTCTTGAGTTTGAACTCTCAATCAGTTCGAGNGGCGTCGAATGATTTCGCGCCACAAATCTGGCCTGAGCAATTGTGTCCTAGACGACTAAAAAGCGAAAAGGAGGGGAATGAGCGGAGGGGGAAAACCGTCCTGACCAAGCTTATTGTTATTTTTAGATTTGTTATTTAAATATTTTAATGTATTTAGCAATCGCAATAAAAGCTTGTACATTTGTTAAATCAACCCTGAGTCTGCAAAACTACCTCGATCGGCCACAAAGGAGGCCACGAAAACCAAGAGATTTCAAGACTCTTGAAACTAGCTCACGATATTTCATTGTGAATTTTCATAAAACACTTGTGCTGTAGATAGGTTACGCGGACGAGCAAAAGCAGNTTGGAAGAGATTTAGATTAAAAGATTTCAAACAAAAGTTCTCGGTCCCTACAAGATGATTGTTCGAGTACTTTGCGCCTTGAGTTTATTTAACGCGCTTTCAGTTCACCTGATGNTTCATTCTTGACGCATCATCATGATATTGGCTAAACCGTTACGTCTGGATCGCCATTGGCCCAAGTCTTTGGCGTGATAGCGCAGCATTTGCAACCAGTACCGAGTCTTGAGTGGTGTGTCAGCTCGTAGTAACATTGACTCCTTGGTTAGTCGCTCATGGATTTCGAATGATTCCTCGTAGTCGCCATAAAACTGGTTNTGGTTGTGATAGAAATGGTGGTTGTAATGCTGATGGCTCTCATTGTGGCCCGCTGGAGCGGTGTGGCTATTTCCATGGCACTGTTGCGGACCGTGGCTAGACAAAGCTGATGGTCGACTTGTTGCGGTAGTGTCAGTGGAAGCGGTTGTTGTCNTTAGAGTTGTCGTTGAATTTGAGGTTAAATCAACGTTTCCGTTGTTGTTAATCGGCAGAACCTTGGTTTGCTCGACCTTGAGCGCAGTTGTCGGCTGCTTAAAGCTGTAGCTGTTAACCTTTGTCATGAGTTGATTCAAGATAGTAGTGGAATTTTGCGTGGTTGTTGCAGGGGTGCTAGCAGCTGCGGGCTTAGCCAGGTTGAGGCTGGAGCTGGCTGCAGTAGGGCAAGTTGTAATTGTTGTTCGCGGTAGTGCTGAAGCTAAGGAATAGGAACGCGACGTATGCGCAGGCGGCGATTTTAGAAGAGATCCATGATTCTCAGGTAAACTTTTCATCGAGGACATAGAAACAGTGTCTCCATTTATCAAATTAACTCTTTTTTCGATCAAAGTACCAGAATTATTGAGTCCTGCATTAGATAGAGACGATTGCTTGTGATACGATTCAGAGCTTGCTGCTCCAGAATCATTGGCCGCAGACGCACCCAAAGGCTCTTTTGAATCTTGAGCTGGTTTACGAGCACTGTTGATGGCAGCACTTCCATGGGAGGTGACTGAATTGCCAGCAAAATTGGCGGATTGCTGACTTGTGGTGTTAGTGTTACAAGCCTTTGGGTTGTGATGGGTTGACTGATTCAAAGGGCATTCACTATTGAATTGACTACAATCATTACTGAGCACACAATTGCTTAGGTATAGAGGCTCTCGGCATGGGACAAAGCGGCCGTTCTTCTCCCTAAATAAGAGTAAGGCAGTTTCCTTGATACCGTTGCCACCTGGTGTTGGTGTCATGAGTTTGCTGTCTAAAGTTGACTTGACTAGATCAGGNCTGTATTTGTAATTCGGTTTTCCCAAGACTATCAACAAAGCATGCGCAGCCATGTATCGCAAAGGTTTCATCTTTTGCTTGATCAAGAATTCGGTTAAAGGCGCAAAATTAATTCGCCCAGAATGGATGAATTGTATCTCGTCTCTGTCCCACTTGAGCATGTCCATGGCTGTTTTCCTCAATTTAATGTAGCCAATATCTTCAGCGTTAATAAGACCCCGTCGGTTAGAAATGGGCGCCGACAAGTTTGAAATTCGGCGCCAAATTTTGTTGCTGGCTCCAACTCCTTTTGTTTGNTGGTTTATATGCTCCAAGTGAAGTTCAACTTTCAACTGCGCATCCCTGAGCGCCTCGCGATCTTTGTGATGATAGGCGGTAACTTTGTATAGGCGATTCAGAAGTAGAGGGTACCTATTCGATCATGAGATCCGTGGATGGAAAATGTTAGATCATAACGTAGACGTTTTGGTTGAAATTCAACCCCAGAAGCCACTTACTTTGTTACCCTTTGAACAGGAACCATCAAAAATGCTGCCAAATTCATACGCCTCAGCAATGTGTTTTCCATCTGAGAGACCCTTAGAAAGATCCTGAGTAGCTCCCTCTCTTTGGCNAGCCTTGCTAGAAGACAAGCAGCTGGACCTTGTCTGATACAGTAGGATTCAAAAGTATGTAACATCTCTGCTGATTCAACGAATAAACGGCCAATATTCACTGTATTATAGTCGGCGTCGCCCATAGAATGCGCCTCACTAATTGCAACCTCCAACCTGTCGGCAAACCTGCAATGCGCCATTATCAGCTCTTCCAAGTTTAAGAAGATTCCGTTAATCTGATCTTTGCTTAAGAGACCAGCTATTTGCATTGGTCGATAGAATTCATCGTGTATAATTTTAAGATCTCGACCATATTTCAGCTCAGTTTCAACAAACTCAGATATAATCTCCTTCCTCTCGATACGTTTCTTTTCGCAAGAATTGCATAATGGTAGTCCGTTCATGGCCGCTATGTAAGCTCGATCTAATTGATCAGGACTCATGGGCTTCATTTTGCTTTGGAGATCAAATGAATCAGTTTCGGCCCCTTTGAGTAATCTAAGCTCGTTTGTTTTGTGCAACATGGTTGCATGNTCAACGTCGATAAACTGATCGCAGTCGAGACATTGGAAATCAACTATTTCATCAGAGACACTACCAACCGGGTGTCTGTTCATGAAATAGTTATTCAATCTGCTCATTGTAGTGTAATGACTATGCAGAGATCTCGACATCAGATTAGATGCAGAGGAGAAGGTGGGAGTGGTTGAGGTGGTGGGAGTCAATCTGAGAAGTGGAGTCGCGACGCCCTTGATAGCGACAGGTCGCAATCTGTCGGAAACTGGAGTTCTTCCAACCTCCTCGATGACACTCAACTTTCCGATCAAATCGTTATCATGCTTTGTGTTCGAGTGGTTTGTTGTCTGCGAGCCCCTTGTTTGGCACGTGGAAGATTTACGATCGATGTGAATCA
>Ga0058699_1000259_pt1 | contig 15876 bp, 11 predicted proteins | sample AgamicAtPe_FD_55078 | JGI IMG/M metagenome (GOLD analysis project Ga0058699, IMG submission 55078) | Agave microbial communities from Guanajuato, Mexico - At.P.e | ecosystem: Host-associated > Plants > Phyllosphere > Phylloplane/Leaf | place: Guanajuato, Mexico | collected 2012-10-15 | reverse complement strand
GAAAACGAAAACCACTTATGATAATTTCTCCAGCTATCAGCAACACCAACACCACCAACAACAGCAACAACAACAACAAAATGGCCAACTAGCGACGCACAAGGCGGCCATAACTCTCGGCATCATCATGGGCACCTTCCTCTTCTGCTGGGTCCCATTCTTCTGCCTGAACATAATAAAAGCCTTTTGCGTTGATTGTATACCAGGCTCTCTGTTCAAGGCGTTCACCTGGCTAGGTTATGCAAATTCGGCGCTCAATCCAATCATATACGGTATTCATAATACTGAATTTCGGAACGCGTTCAATAGAATTTTTTTCAAGCACTTGAATATCAAAAACAGCCGCTACTATCTGGATAGGAGGTTCAGTTATGATCTTCGCCATGCATCAAACCCGGCCAGAAATCGAGCTAGAGATAGGAGAGGCCAATTGGATGGAGGCAAACAATCAAACAATCGTTTGGCTAGAATCATCGCATGAATTATCCTTGGTGGCACAGCTCAGTTTCGCTCAAACATTCTGTCGTCCAATGTTTCGTTTGGTTCACATTAGGGCACTTACTGATCAAACCTGGCACTCTGTAGACGAGCAGAACAGCGATGATATGAATGATCTCAACTTCCAAGGGTCGTACTTGTGCGCTGCTCATCGACGACTTATATGAACCAAACTCATCTTCGTTGGCTGCACCCAAATCATACCCTCGATCACAATCACCTCAGTTGCATTCTATGAGCGAAGAGACTCATGGTCTATAAAAGGAATGATGTAAAAGTGGATTGATTTGCCCCGAATCTTTCTAATCAAGAGATAGCCAATACTTATATTCAATTGGATTACCCCACGCAACTATTGACGGGAGAGTTTGTCCCTCCAGGGTCTGCTTTCGAACCGAAAATAAACTTTTCATCGAAAACAATGAGAGGATGATGGCAAATAAGCGTCCTTCGGTTCCAAAAAAGACGTCACCTTTGTAAGGAACAAATTGGGGTCTCAACTATGTACAAGATTGATCGGGAAGTCAGTCATTGATTTTGGTTTCACTCGACTAAGGTCGTTTGCAGTTAATTTAACAGGTCATAAGTTAATCTAATAACATCTAATAGAGAGGTCGAACTTCAAGTCATGGATGTGGGCCTCTGATTGGGGTTCCTCTGAGATCGTTGACAACGATATCTCGGATTGGACTCTAGGGTAACTGCGCTTCTTTTTACGCAAACCGTAGGCTGTTTTGTCCTTATGCTGATGATACATCTTGTGCGAGCTCTTAATGTAGCGCTCCTCTTTCTGGCTACGAGATGCTTGCTTGTGCCTCGGCCCAAAAATGCTCAATATTATGGGAGCTAGAAGCAGGGAGTTGAACGAGTTCACTAAAGCTGAAAAAAGGAGGAGATAAGAGTATCTATGGCAAGATAGATGTAAAGATGTTAGAAATCTACCGCACAGGAGATAGCATCAGTTCATTAAATCTCACTTACCTCGTCATGAAGTCTATCTTGGAAAGGTAAAAAACGAAAGTGCATACAAAATGCAGTAAAAGGCTAGTTATCACTATCCGAGAACCATGTCGCATCGCTTCACAAGCCCGTCCCGTCGGGTCGCCGTCTATAATCTTGTAATACTGTCATAATAATGATAGATTTATGACTGTCAGTATCGCAATCAAATCAAAGAAGCTCTATATAGATATGATTTTTGAACTTACGGATAAATAGTGGACAGTTTGGACAATCGCAGTAGCCAAAGTTCCAACGAGCAAGACAGCTAGGATATTGTTGAATGGTATTGACATATAACCCATGAAACTGTAGACCTCCAATATAGTCAGCAGGATAGGGACTGTTATTATTGCAGCTACTCTGAAGTCAGATGTTATCAATCCGATGACTATGAAAATTAATCCGGCACTTAAAGCTATAGCGACAAAGAATTGGATGTCGAGGTTCAGGAACTGATCCCAGAATATAAAAGGGATACCGGTGGGAAAGTTTGGCAAATTTAGCTGTTCGAACGCCTGAGAGATACTTCTAATTTGCGAGATCGTCTTTGAGCAATCCTGGTTTGAGGGAAGCTTCATGAGAAAGGGTATCTGGGCGTAATTCAAGGGTCGCGCTCTCTCGATCTTGAGATCATCTGGATTATCGTTCCATACTTTTGGTTCCGGTTTGAAATTGGCCTCGGAGGTTGCATAAGTGAATGGGTCTTTGGCGACCCATGCCGCGAGATAGTAGTAGAAGGCTTTTGGATTGATGATGCCGTTCGTATCCACCAATCTGTTGAAATCAACCAAGCCCTTGTCTACTGGATTATCAGGTCTGCCAGTTTGGGCGAGCAATTTGTAAGCTAGCTTAGCTGTGTCACTGGTCTCTGGACTCCAGCCCTCGCCTGTGATTGCAGTCTGATTCTTCTCATTATCAAATTTTCTTTGAATTTCCAGCAGCCAGTCTCTGAAGTTGATTAACCAGAATTTTGGGTAACTGGCATCGTCATCTCTCACGATGGCGTCAGCATGATTGAAGGCGCTATAGAACTCATGGAGTAATTTTTGATTTGTTGGATAGTCGATATTGCCCTTTGTAACAGCAAAAATGTTGTATATAGGGAAGTGCTTCTCTTGTATGAGGAAGGACTCATACTCCGTGGTTCCTCGTGCAATAATATCTCTTAATTGGAGTCCATACCTGACTTGTGAAAAGTGTGTCAACACAGCCACAGATGCGATGAGCTTGAGAAGTAATAGTGAGCATTGAAGTTTCTTATTCTTGGTTAGAGTCTCACAGATTATCCTGGCTATTCTAGATGACTTTTCACACGTATCAGGTTTCATCTCTTTGGTCACCGAATCTTGCCCAGCAGTGCAAAATTCTACCGAAGATTGTACATTCTCAGTGGCGTCCCTTGGTATTGCGCCTGCCACCAAGTCAGGTAGTAGGTTAGATGCCATTTTTTGGTTAGTATCGAGCTCGGGAAGCCTAGCAGGCTCGCCTTTTGTGGCTGGAGGATTCGTTTGACGAGTTGTTTTGTTGACAGAAGCGTTTTGATGCCCCTTCGGTATCATGGATGTAGACACTTTGAAACTTGTCTGAATACCGTCGGCACCAATTTGAGCTGAAAAGTCTATGCCGGTCGGACGACAGTCGGTGTCTGCTCGTATGTTTTTGAGATCATCCTGAATTCTTGAAAATAGCTGTTCCTCAATGCTTGAAACGTTTCCAGTTGCATCCGGTTTCTTGTTGCGTAGGCCTAGATTCCGCGCGGATCGTTCATTCACTTCATTGTGATCGAACCTAGGATCGAAAATGGGTGATTGATACTTGAGAAATGTTACGATTATCGATGGCATCACAAGGATTGCGGCGAATGCGATTATTGTGAGATAAGTTATTGCTTGAAACGCCAACACNCTGGTCGCCGTAACTGGAATGATGGTTGAAACAGTGAGTGCTATTATGTTGGACAACGAGTCGATTGTGATAACAGGTATTGATTCCTCTAATGAGTTTGCAGTGAGATCATGCGATGATACAGTTTGGCACTTTTGTGAATAAATATTGGCTACGGTCATGAATTGATTGAAACCGTATAATAAAGCGAGAGGGGGAAGTATTTGAGTTGTCGCCATGTTGAAAGGCAAGTTCATGAAAGAGCTCAGACCTAGTGATGCAATGAAGACCAATCCTACGAACGATGACGTGACAAGAGCTAGCATTGTAGTTTTGAATCTGCTGACTGTGAATTTATCATCTTCCGAATATGATTTCTCCTTTGATGATTTGAAGCTCCCTTGTTTGACAGGAAATGTGAAGGTCGGAAATGTGACGCAGGAGATTATNGTCATAAGCACAANGCAAGACTGAAAATTAAAGACATCTAGAAGAGAATAATCGTCGATTGGTTCGAACATAGACTTTGAGGTCATGGCGTGAATTCTCTGTGAGCTCGATGAGGTGGAGGTTCTAGTGAATTGAGCTAGCTCCTCTTTGTAGCGCTTTTGCCATGTATCCAAGATGAATTTAGCTTTATCTGCCGACCAATTGTTGATGTCCTGTACCTTGCTTGTTTTCCTCCAATAATCGTACATATCTTGTTCGCCCATCAGCTGAATTGTAGATTGAAGAGCGGACGCCTTTATGATATGTCCAGACCTATTTCTGACAACACCGCCGACAATTTCCTCCTCCTTCCAGTGCATCTGATTTGCTGCTAAGCCATGACAACCGCCAGTAAGTCTCAGTCCAATGTTTGGTGGTTCGCCTGAGAATTTGTTTGGGGCGCTGTCTGGACAGTTNGGGTCNGTTGGGTCGAGGCAAGGTTTGTCCGTGTAGCCCGAGCCGATGCCAACGCGCCGCATCCAATCGGTGAAGGTGGCATAAGGGAAAGAGGCGTGCGGATGGCTTCGTTGAATCCTCTCAACCATGAGCNTTGGATCCAGGTTGGTCCACTTGAACTTTGGCGCGATAGAGCTAACGCTAACGGGATGCTCGGGTCCCAGCAGCTTGGCTCCCTCCCAGAAGCAATCGAGTGGAGTTTTAATGGCACAGGGCATCATGTTTTCGAGCATGATGCTGATGGGCATTCCGTCGAAGTCTGGGATGGTTGGCGTGAAGCAAATGTCCTTGAGCGACCAGGAGACGTCAAAGAGTTCGACTGTCACGTGTGTTGCAATGGCCATGGCCTCGAGGTGAATCATGAAGGCTTCCACGGTGAGCACATTGGCGTTTTGCGACTTGGGCGTCTGAAGGAGCAGCTGGCTGGTGCTGCCGGCGCCCTCGCCAACGGCCGANCTAACAAGTTGGAGCTCGCTGTCTACGCGCGCAGTTCTCTGTATCCAGCTTGAGAGTTCTGCGTCCAGCTTGGCAGACTTGATGGCCACGCAAAGGAGCGCTAAGCTCAAAGTGAGCGCAAGCAAAACTCGAGCCGAGTTTGTTTGGATGAAGCCGGCAAGACGGCGTAACAATGGAGGCCTCATGTTGAGCTGGCTCCTTCGCCTCGGCCCTCACTTTGGCTTGCTGGCCGCGACGTTTGGACGGGCGCTGCTTGTCTGCAATGGGCGCCGATTTTGGCAAAGTTTTCCTCCTTCTCTGCGGCTGGCAGTTTCCGTTCGAGTTCCAGCTCGAGCAAACAAGTCCACGTTCATGCCTTCTCTCCACAAGCTCGAGTGCTGTCTGTTCCACTCAGTCTGCTCAGATGGCCGCCCGCCTGCTGGCAGACATCGTCGCCTGGCACTGATATTCTCCCTCCGCAACTCGCGTCCCCGAGACTGGAGCCAGTCGCTGCTTTCTCTCGGCCCACACGATCAACTCGAGTGTCGGCCAACTCACGCTGACTCTCCCCTTCTGGTCGCCGATTCTGGTCGAGTTGAGATTCTGGTTCTGGTTTCGATTCTGATTCCGATTCTGGTTTGCTTAGGTGGTGCGAAAACGTTGCAGTGGCGGCGGCGAGGTGGACGGCAACAATGGGCGCCCGTTTGCATGCAACAGTAATTGAGAATAATAAAGTTGTTGCTGGAATTCGTCCGTCGTTCGTTCGCTCGCTCGCTCGGGCCAAAAAGTTCGCCCGACTTGCTCGTCCGTCAGGCGCGTCTGTCTCGCGGGAGCCGAGCAACCGGCAACAGTTGCCGCCGCCGCCGCCCCCCTGCCGCCCCCTCCGCCGTGTCCAGCGAGCGCAAGCTCGGCCGCGCTCTCCCTTTGGCCATGGCTGTCGCTGCCAACAACCAGCCCCTTGGGCGCAGGCCAGCGGTGTCCAGCGGCGAATTAAGATGTAGGCATTGGTGCGCGCACTCGGCTGCCGCTGCCGCTGCGGTCAGTGCTGCTGCCGCCGCCGCCGCCGATGCTGCGGCAGCGCAGCTAGCAGAAGCCGTCCGAACGGGAGGAGGAGGAGGAGGAGGAAAACCAATAAACGAGCCGGAGCCAGACAAGTGAGCCGCTCGCACACAATGGACAGCCTGGCTAGCCAGCACCATGGGCTCGCCCTTAGCCACCCGTAGCGCAAACGCAGCTCTTCTCCGCACACACAAGCTGCCCTCCTCGCTCGTCCTGCTCCCAGCGCTCGGTTTTACGCCGACCTGACGAGCGCCAAACAAACTCGGCCGCAGCTTCGAAGCCAGCCTTGATCGGCGAGGGGAGCGAGGGGGCTGTAATCCAATTTGGGACCAGCGCGCCGCCACTCACAAAACCAGAACAGACGCCACCTTAGCTGCAAGTCCATTTTAAATTTGCGCCCAGCTTTGAGGCGAACGCGGCCAGTAAATTGAGCAATCCTATGCTCGCTCCAAGCTGGCCCATCCAAGGCTAACTTGTCCGGCTCGGCCGGCTGCGAGCGCGCGGGGCCTTCCTTTGTCCGCGCGCTGCGCTCAGNCCTNNTCCCGCTCGCAAATCCGGTGCTCGCGCGCACCAGATTGGATCCACTTGTGTGGCGGCCCCAGTCCAGATGCCACCAACGACGCGCCATCCTCGCCCGTCGCCAGGGGCGCCAGTGTCAACCTGATGCGCGGCCAGCTGAAGCCGGTGCACTTTGCCCGCGCGCCGGCAGAATGGCCAACCGAAGCCAATGGGGCCTCCAACTGCCCCTCTCGCCTGCCGGCCCAAACCGACAAAGGACCACTCCACTCCGAGCGCGACCAAGTGCGTTTAGGTGTCGCATTCGGGACACACTCGCGGCGTCAATAATTAACAGTCTTACAGCTCCGAGATAAGCGCTCTCTCCTGTCCATCAGACTGGAGGTTCCTCGCCCCACCACCACCACCAAAGCTCCTCAGTCTCCACACTTGAGCTCAAACTTTTGCTCTAATTCTTGCTCGTGAAAAAGTGGACGCCACTCGACTAGACTTGGGTTGGAATTCGAAGGATCTTGATAGCGGGTAGAGTTTTGTCGCTCGCCGAGCTGTCCATGCCTTCGAGGCGGCGCCTTCGGACCACCCGAACGCGCCCAATTTATTCACATCCCCTATCGCTAGTCGTCTTGACAGTTTAAGGCGATAAAATGCTCGTTCNTGCTGGACGATCGGCGGCGGCGAGATGAACTGATGGACAGTTATGGGTTCATCTCTAACACTTATCTATTTCTCGCGCTCAAGAGATAAGAGCAACCCCCTCAAGAGTGGCACTCTCAAGTGTCAAGCTCGAGCTCAAGTGGGGGGGGGGGTATCACTTATATCCAATTCAAGTGTTGATCCAATTCCCAGGCCACGGGCTTCGTTTTGGGTCCTGAATTCAGGTGTTTTCTAGAAAAGCAAATGCGTCTATTTATCACACACTCAACCCCAAGAAGTCTTTCGGCAAACTCACACGAGCCTCGCCAGTCCTCATAAGGCTAGAACCATGGGACGCACTTTGAGTCGAACCATCCCTGAATTTCAATTCGCGATCTCGGGTTTGATCTAAGCCTCGCAGGTTTGAGCTCCAACACGTAAGATTCAACATTGTTGTCATTATTCAATCCAATAAAACCTCTCCGAGAAGCGAAGAACAGATATATCAAGTTTTATATGCTTGTCCGAGTTTTTAACAGCCACAACAGAGTGGCTTTTGGAACTTTTAAAAATTGCGTAACCTCGTGGATGTCTCGTAGTGCTCGCCGAGCGCTGATGGCGTGTGTGCGCAGCCGAGAGAGAAAGAGAGAGAGCAAGGGAGTTTTGTCCCTAGGCATAGCTTTTTTGCGCATATCCATACAAATGAATCCAATGAATTACTTGCCAAAAAATAAATTCATGACAATCCTGTCTTGCCTGAGGCCGACGACAAATCGGACCGACAGTTTGTCTCNTAATCCTTGCTTATTTATACGAAAACTACTCCCTGACATTCTAATTTAGTATCATGTCATAGCTAGAATACTTTATCGAAACACAAATCTTAACCCAGAGGAGGCAATGATTACGTTTATTAGACGCGAGGCGAGGAATCTACTTAGAGTGGCCACGAACGAGATTGTTTTGAATAAGATCAAAGAGGTCGAAGGTATTCTAGATCAAGGGGCCGCTGACGATGTTTTGCAGACTAAAGCAGACCACTTTATTGACATTCTTTGTGAATCGATTCGGGCCAAAGATGTTGAGTTGTCAACAGTCGCTCTCAAGTCACTCAAAAAATTCATAGAATTGAGCATGATAAACCCTAAATCCCTTCAGCTCATCACGGATACCGTTACAAAGATTGAATTCACTAGCAGTGAATCCGAGCTTGTCGAAGAAGGATACCATCAAGCAGTTAGAGTTTGTGTTTCAATGGTCAAATGTCATCTGGCCAATGAGCTAACGAACGGTTCCGTATCTGAGATAATTATTTTCTGCTTCCGAGTTGTAAATTCCAAACTAGTCAAGTGGTTACGTTCCAAGGCTGCGAGAACACTAATATCTATAACTAAGTTACTATTCAGAAGGCTACCAGATTTCTTGGAAGATCCCTCTCTGAAACCAAGTTATCAAATCCGTCTCAGACTTGGTGGTACATCATCGCAATCAACCTTCAAGGAGTTGGCTGATCAGTCTATTGCAATCGACAATTCAACTAGCCCATCCTCAACTCTGAGGATCATAACGGAAAGGAATCAGCCATTCAATCTGGCCTTCATTAACGATTTTTTCTGCTACCTCGCCTCGCTNATAAACCCGCACCATGAGGTTGAGCAAAACAAAGCGAGTGATGAGAGGACCTTGCTCGGTCTCAATCTGATACAAGCTGCTTTCGATGAAGCTGCTGAGGAGATCAACCAAAAGTCGTGTCTGATATATACCGTTCGAAATAATGTTTGTTTTAACATCGTATCGATCCTAAAGTCAAGTCGCAATCTATCCGTTATCAGCAACACACTTAATTTNGCAGTTGATATCTTTACAAGGCTTCGGCATCATCTAAAGTACCAATTCGAGGCCTTCCTCGAGCGGCTCATGGAAATGCTCGTTACTAGCTCAGATCAAGCACCAGAGAGTTTACATTCCACATCCTCTGATATTAGAAACAGCTCCTTGGAATTCAGATCAGATGTTCTTAATGCTGTTTTAGAGTTGTTTAGAATCTTGGACCGGTTTCCTCACGAATTATATTATAATTATGATTGTGATCCCTATTCTAGCAATATTTATGAGAATCTAGTTCAAATTTGCTCCAAGAATTGCTTCCAGCAATCTATCGAAACGCATTTTACTCCCATCCAGCTGACCTCCTTTAAATGTCTGATGACAAATCTGGCCGATATTCATCGTATCGAAACNGACACAGTGGACGAGGTTTTTCTGTCAGAGTCAGTATTTAATATTAACGAATTCCGCAGCAAGAATAGAGATTTGGACCAGATTAGAGGCCGTTTTCCAAGCACTTTCAAAGAGTTGAACGAGGCAAAGAAAAGAAAGCGCCTGCTTTGGGTAGCTCTGGACAAGTTCAATGCGAGACCCAAAGATGGAATACAATTCATCAAGGACAACAAGCTCATTGATAACAACGAGGATTTAGTGCAATTCCTCAAAGACAATCTCCGAGTTGATAAGAAAGTTCTGGGAGAGTATTTGTCAAAAGAGGAGAACAAAGCTCTGCGCGAAGCTTTTATCAGAAGTCTGGAATTTACCAATCTTCGTATAGACGANGCCTTGAGGTCAATGCTAGAAAAATTCAGATTACCTGGTGAATCGCAATTGATCGAAAGAATCTTGGATGTGTTCTCTGTTCACTGGTTCGAACAGAATACGGGTGTGCTACAATCTAGTGACAACGCTTTGAGTCTAGCCTATGCTATAATAATGTTGAATGTAGACCAGCACAGCAAAAAAGTGAAACCTATGACCTGTGATGAATTTGATCGAAATCTGCTCGGCCCCAAGAGTGAGCGAATTTATGATAGAAAACTTCTAGATCAAATATATACTAACATTCGTGATAACGAGATCGTGCTACCGGATGAACAAATCGGCTCCGTCCGCCAGAGGTACCTATGGAAGTGCACTATGGTCAAAAGTGAGCGAATCGAAGCTATCTACTGGACCACAGGTCGAGGACTNGCTTGTTCCAAGGTCGAGCGCAACAACAATTTAGAAACGAGCTCTCGGTCCTCAATCGCGCCTTTAGTTCGAGCAGATGAGTCATTGAAATTACCGGGCGCAACTGTTCTAGTTATTGATGAGCCTTGCCTAGTTGGCGATTACATGAATGGAGGCGACTGTCCGGCAAACGAAGATGGTGCACGCACAGTCAACNAGGTGTTCAAAGATCTACCTCTAAAGGTTATGAACAGGATTTTATTTGAAATAATGTGGAGTCCCACAGTTGCGGCTCTGTCGTTCATATTTGACAAAATTGATACAAGCATATATGCAGAACTATCCAAGCAAATAGTTGATCAGGGATTCATAAAATTTGCCCATCTATGCGCTAACCATGGCCATTTAGACAACCTGGTCGTTAGTCTTTGTAAATTTACCACAGATCTCAACCCAATTCCCCACAACCATTCTGGCCAAAGGCATCTAATGTCCGACAAAAACTCCCTCGCTGCCCTCTGCTTGTTATCTATCATTCGAGACTATGCCGATTGTATGAGGGACTCGTGGACAAATATAGTCAGAAACATACTACAATGGTATTGTTCTAAATGCATCGACGATGTTGTGCAAGTCGATGACTTTGCCCTCCAACGGAAGCTCAGTTTAAGGATGCGAGAGATCAAGAAACTACCGAGCACTATGAATCAACAAAGTTCAACTTTCCTACGATCTGTCTATAGCTATTTCGCTGGCCAGCCTACTGTGGAGGGCAAAATCCAGAATGGCACCAATTGCGCGCCCTCTGCCATTCAAGTTCTCATACAAACTGTGCAAGATGCTGAATATTGTCAAGAATCTCTCGTGGAACTTATAACGGCGCTAACTACCACCAGTATTGATGGGGACCCTGAGGAGGTAGAGGACGCGGAGGTGTTTAAATTGGAAATATTCACACAAGTTATACTGAATAACAAGGAGCAAGCCTTGTGCATTTGGCCAAGAATTAGAGCCTACTTTGCGCGCCAGTCCTCCATCTGCGGTCATAGCACTTGGCTCGGCGAGCGTATTATTTCCGCCGGTTTTCGAGTGGCCATACAATTTAAGCCAAAACCGGAAGTTTTTAGTCTCTTGAGTCACATAATAACAACATTAGATTCCGAGATAGTTCGCAAAGAGCATACATTTGTTGCCTTGATGACTCTGACGGAGTTGCATTCGCCGAACGCNTCGCTGGACGCCAAGGAGCTTGAGGCGTGTTTCAATCAAGTAATATTTCCATTCCTAGATAGAGTGCTCGAGGGGTGCGATCCAGTTTTATCTGATAAGACACTCAATCGGGCCATTAATTTATTGAGCAAAATATTTTTGAAACATCATAAACTTTTGAAGGAATTGCAAACTTTTGCCTTATTGTGGTACGCAATCTTAGATACAATGGAAAAATACATAAAGGCAAATTGTGCTTTGAAGGAGGCCACTTTTGAGTTGGTTAAAAACATGGTGCTAGTCATGGATAATGAACAATGTATGAGCGTTGAGATGAAGGACATAACGAGAACTAAGTTCATGTTCTGGGAATTCCAAAGTGGATCCGATTATTGAACGACAAAAGGAACAATAAAAATGTCATTCAACCTTCCCACTGCCGATATTGTATAACAAACTTTTGCTGAATTTGGACAGCGCCAGTGCACTAACTTTGCACAGGTGGGATATCACAAACCTTGCTCCTCGCGTACATTGGGCGCTCGAGTTTGTTTGCTCTTTAACGGGGCGAGTTGCGCTCCCATGGAGAGAGGGAGAGTTGCTCGTGTTCCATGAAATGGCGTGAGGATGTCATGGCTACTCGCCAATAGCGGCACGACCTTCGCGATGATGCCTTTCCGGTTAAAGTGATCTCTTGTCGCTAATGCCCCCCCCCCTAAGCTCGTCTCACTTGTCCCTTCATTGTCATGTTTCATCCCGAAGAATCAATAACTTCGCCCGCCTCCTCTGCTGGCCAAACAAAGGCTTCCGTTCCACTTGTTTCCCCATTGCTCGCTTAGCCGCCCCCATAAAGGCCATTCGCCCCAACAGATAGAAACGATCTGTGCGGCCAAACAGCCAGACTAGCTTATAGACGAGCCCTCCGCGTGGATGGACGATTGGCTGCAGAGGAAGGAGGATCGCCTTTGCGGGCTCACGTTTCCTGATGACTGGCTATCGTTTAGGACCAGCGTATCATCATCGAAATAGACGCCAGCGGCCGAGCTGGTAGAGGTTGGATCCGGCAAGATTGCTGAGTTTCGCTGAGTGCATGTAGGCGAATTATGATGCCGCTGGTGATTATGTGCATTGTGTTGGTGGTGGTTATGGTGGTGGTGGTGGTGGTGGTGGTGGCGACTTTGGTGTTGATGTCGAGATTGGTGCCTCTCGATGGCCTGTCTCGGATCGCTCGCTGACATGGACGGCTCCTTACTGCAAGGAGCGCTTGCCTCGGCCTTGGCTCGTCTGGTCTCCGTGACGCCGCCGGTTCCGCTTTCGGCTTGCTCATTCGAGCAGAGCAAGTTGCCGCAGCCGCCATACTCGCACTGGCCATCCTGCTCGATGACGACAGGAAGCTTGCGGTCGTTGGCCCTGTCGGCGCGCTGCTCGCCCTGGGCTGCGCTGTTCTCGCTCCGGTGGTCCTGTGAGGGTGCTGGCTGCTGCTGGTGCTGGTGGCCCAGGTGCTTGGTGTGAAAGGCTTGGAGTGAAAACTTGCGGTAGCCAGCTTTTCTGCCGCCGCGGCGCTTCGATATGTGAGGGTTGTCGCGGCGCATGGCCTTCGTTTTGAGCACCTCCAATTGAGCGTAGAGGCGCTTCAGTTCAGCCTAGACGGAATTGCGCATGGAAGGAGATCTAGATTAGCCACCTANGGCGCGCGAACTCTGTTGACGCCGCAGCTGCGGTCGCCATGCGAGCCCAACCAAAGCCGGTGTGATCAAACTGCTCTCGGCCCAACCGCCAGCTCAACAGAACCGAATACTAACCTGAATTTCGTCAGGATCCATNTCGGCTAGATTGATGCTGCCAATGTCCAGCGCCGAGTTGGACAGCATCGCCTGATGGAGACGCATGGCATCGTTGAGATGATGGTCGTGGATTTCGCATGTTATGTGACACCTATGGCGCATGCTGCCGCCGATGGCCCTAGTTCCGCCCCCACCGAAAAGAGACGCCTTGCTCTTGCTTATGGCGCGGAGCTGGTTTTGGTTGGTTTGGGGCGGCGGTGTTGCAATTTGAGCGTGTTAGCGTGTCGGCCAAACTGTTAGCTGGGGTGGGGCTTTGTCGGCTAGCTTACCTTCGGCCAAAATATGAGCGCCACAGTGAGACTAATAGTTAGCTGGCAGCGCAGGAAGTAGAGGAGCAGCATCTGGTTCGAGGAGAGCTTATCCCAGAGGAGGTGGCGGGTCGTGTAGAGGGAGGAGGAGAGGAGGAGTTCTAGGAAGATGGGCGCACAAAGGACAAGCTTCTCCTTGTGCACCTCTCTGCTAGCGTTTTTGAGCTTATACACAATGTAGATTCCGAACATGAGCAAAGCCATCTCACCTGGATGGGCGGTTTTGGGTTAGGATATTAAAACGCACGATTAAGATCTCGAACGCTCAGAATCAGGGCGGGTTCGTGTGTTCGTGTGCCGCTTTGGTGGGCTGGAGTTTGCTGTCTCAAGATTGCAAACTTACTTAATTCTGTAACGTAATCCCAAGTGAGCTTCCTGCATCTCGTTGCAACGGTGAACGAGTCGATGGACTCATCGTAGAAAGGCTCGTTCTCTAATAAACCAGAGAACAGGTTTGCAAAGGAGTGGAGATTTCTCGCTAGAGTGGTCAATTGTTCGGGCCCGGAGTCGCCCAATTGATCGGCCGTCGCNGCCAGCTTTGCCGGGCCAAACTCTGCGCCTTCAATCTCGCCTTCAAGGTTTCTCTGCCCCGATTTGGCCCCATTCTCCTCCAGCTGCTCGATATTGTTCCTGTTGACTTTGGTGAATTCGTTCTTTGTTTGCCAAGACAGGCGGCTCGCTCGATGGTCTCGTTGGGCGCGCACGTAGCCGAGTTGCGGCAAACTGGGCCCATCGAGCGAGTCCAGTTTTTGGGCCATATCGCGGCCTTCTTGTGGCGACTCGAGGCTGGATTGGCGGCCGAGCGTTTGCGTTTGCGTTTGGCCAAAGAAGAAGCCGTCGAGCATGAGCGCGGTCCAAGCGCTCATATAACCAACAACAATCAACACAATGGCCAACAAATAGACGATCTGGTCCTTGTCTCTGAAACAAACCCGGTGCGCCTTGCGCGTTTGAAACTCGGTGAGAATCCGGTAGAGTTTTATGAGAATTGAGCCGTAAAAGACGCTAAAGCCGAGCTCCCTGAGCCAAGGCTCGAGCAAACAAGTGAGGCTCGTTGGCCCAAAGTATCTGACGAGAACCTGGGGCGAGTTGGGCAAGTTTTAGTGCCGAGTTAGAGCTCGTTGGTTTGGTTGTTTCTCTCGCGCAAGTCTGTTGTCGGCTGCGACTACTTACGCTCAGGTAGAGGAGCAGGGCGCCCAGGAGCACCGTTTCCAGCATCAGCCAGCCAGAGACGAGGATAATCTTGGCCGAGGTGAACGGAGGGCGAGAGTTTGGAGAGGAGGGGTGGAGATCCGTTAGTCTTGGTTGGTCGGCCCATCTGCGCCATGGGCGCCCAATCGGGAGGAGCCAACTTACTCGAGATTTGCGCACTCTAAATATGAGGCCAATGAGCGCCAGAGTTAGGAGCACACAAAACAATTGTAAGGCCAAGACGAGCGGCCGAAGCCAGCGCCAATTTGGGCTCCAAAGCTGCCGCTCGTCGCAAGTGGTGATCGATGGGATCTCTTGGCTGGAGTTGTTGTTGTTGCTTGCTGCGTTAAGCTCGACATGATCCTCCTGGCTGGCGAGCCCCAGAGGAGTTGGGGCCGGCTGGTCGCAGGCTCGGCAGAGCTGGCGCGGCCATGAGTCGGCTCCCGAGCTCGAGTGGCCGGAGAGCCATTCTAGCGCCGCGTCCGAGTCAAATTGGGCGCCCAAAGCGAAGTACTGCGGCGCCCTTGGTTGGCGGCCGGCGGGTTGGTGGCGCCGCCGCTGCCTCTGCCGCAACAACTCGGCCGCGACGAAACTCCTGTCGGCAAGTCGCCCCTCCAACTGGAGGCCGAGTTGGTCTGGGCTGAGGGTGGTGTTGGCCAGCTTGGCCAGCAGCAGGTCCGTCAGCCGGGCTCTGTGCTCGTCGGTGGCGCGCCGCTCCAGCCGAGCAGAGGGGCCGGCGGCGGCGCACTGGCAAGCGTAGGCGCCAGCGCGAACCTCCTCCAGCTGCTCCAGGCGGACGCACTTGGTGGCGGGCAAACGCAGAGTCAGGGTTCAAGTTGGAGGGAGAGAGTAATCAGGTTAGAGGTTGCAATCTGCGCGCCTAGCTCGGCTCAGATCTCTGGCGGCGGGCGCCAACGCAAGTTGAGCGCAAAATCAACAATGATCGAGCTCGGCGGATTACAGTAATGCCAGCGCAAGTGTTGGACAGCACACACACACACACACACACACACTCATGCACCTGGCGCAAAGTGGCGATGAGCTTGCCGGCTTTGCGGCCGGCGCCTCCACTCGCCCGATACACGCCGATTGCGCGCAAATTGGCCGCTCTCATGGAGGCGAGGAGATGGACAACTGGGCTGGCAGAGGGCCGCTCCAGTTTTGGCCAGGATGACGCGGCAGGCTGGCCGCCAAAGTGGGTTGTTGGCGGCCAGTTTGCAAGCTCACGCTCCGCTCGCCAGCTATATAAGCGCTCGCCCCTCTCCGGCCAAACAGTCTCGAAGGAGTTCAGTTCCGTTCAGTTCCGTCCAGTTCCGATCAGTCGCGTTCAGTTGTGTTAAGCTGAGAGAGAG
>Ga0058699_1000258_pt1 | contig 15886 bp, 5 predicted proteins | sample AgamicAtPe_FD_55078 | JGI IMG/M metagenome (GOLD analysis project Ga0058699, IMG submission 55078) | Agave microbial communities from Guanajuato, Mexico - At.P.e | ecosystem: Host-associated > Plants > Phyllosphere > Phylloplane/Leaf | place: Guanajuato, Mexico | collected 2012-10-15 | reverse complement strand
TAGGATCAATTTACTTATGGAGATTCAGTTACAGTTATTGTTCGTTGATTTTGTTGTTGACCATCATTCAAAACAACACAAACTTTTGCCACTCTGTTTTGCTCACCAATATTTATAGTAAAAAGTTGTCAGTTTTAACCGATTTCGCCCACAGATATCTTATTGTTCCAAACCCAGCGGCTTCAAACCGAATCGAGCCCCAAGCTCAGGTGGCGGGAGAATCAAGTAGCGAAAGTAGCAACCTAACTCCTTCACCACAAGCGGAGGCTTGGAAATCAAGTCCACAACAAACAATCCTACAAAACAAGGCAAAACTCTACCTTCAATCCAATGGAAGCCAACCAAACAGCGCCCAGCTCGATCCTGGCCGAGTGCCCGGCGAGCCCAATGTTCTCGAAGGCCTTTCAACCGAATTCCCCAACCCAAACATCAACAATCTCGGTCACGAGATTACAAAAATCCTGAAAAAGTTCTTCCTTCACGGTTACGACAAGAGAGTTAGGCCCAATTATTCGGGTCCTCCAGCGCTCGTAAATGTTAGCTTTCACATAATAGGAATTAGTTCAGTGGACGAAGTTCAGATGGATTTCACAACGGATTTTTATTTTCGCCAAAAGTGGTACGATCCAAGGCTCGTGTTTGATCCGGTTGGCGATATTGACGAGCTTTGTGTTGGGGCAGAGTTTGCAGAGAAAATATGGCTTCCAGATACGTTCTTTGCAAATGAAAAGACTGCAACTTTTCACAAGGCAACAACTGAGAACACTTTCATTCGGATTGCGCACACAGGTAGAGTTTATAGATCGATCAGACTGACAGTTACCTGCTCGTGCCCAATGGATTTACAATACTTTCCAATGGACAGACAACGTTGCAAAATTGAAATCGAGAGCTACGGTTACAATACGCGCGACATTGATTACAGATGGGAGAGGGGCGATGCGTCTGTTTCATTGAACGACAAGATAGAGCTTCCGCAATTCAAAATTCTTGGCTTCAAGATGGGCCAAGAGCTGCAAAATCTCTCCTCGGGTGATTACATTCGTCTCTACTGCGAGATCCATTTTGTCCGCTCGATGGGATACTACCTGATTCAAATCTACATACCAGCCAGCCTAATAGTTATGATCTCATGGGTCTCCTTCTGGCTTCATCGAAACGCAACCCCAGCTCGTGTTGCTCTAGGAGTGACAACTGTGCTAACTATGACCACACTCATGTCGAGCACCAACGCAGCCTTGCCGAAGATCTCGTACATCAAATCTATCGACGTTTTCCTTGGTACCTGTTTCGTCATGGTGTTTGCCTCGCTTTTGGAGTATGCTAGCGTCGGATACATAGGCAAAAGGATTGCCATGAAGAGGAAACGACTTCAGGATTTGCAACAAATGCAACAGCACCATCAAAAAGTTTGCGTTGCTGCCGCGGCCTCAGCTGCAACGGCAGCCGCAGCAGCAGTTCAAGATCCTAACCTGATGACGTCCAGATTTGCNCCAACCAATGGCAACAAAGATAGTCTGATCGTTACTCAGCTTCAGGTTCCCTTTGAGGGGGTTAATTCGGAATCTGCGACTTCGGGAAACTCTCAAACACTCCAAAGACGTTCCAATCCCATGAAACTCACGGATTCCAGTAAGAATATGCAAAGAGGACAGACCCCAAATGGAGGAGACTCACACATTGAAATGTTGAGGAACGAACCACCATATGGACAACGCTCTGCTATCAAGGTTATGCTGGACGGAAACCAGACCTCACAGACTCGTTATAGGGATTCTCCGGACAACAAGAAGGGCGATGATGGCAGGAAAGTGAGTTCACTTGGCCAGACGGAGCAAGCTAAGACTCCGTTATTAGCTGCCCGAGCAGCCATAGCTGCTGCAGCTGCCGTTAACCAGCCGTCTTCGAGTCAGGCCACAGAATTTGAGGTTAGCCAAGCGCATGATATGATCAGGATATGCGGCCTGACACCAAGTGCTATCGATAAACATTCTCGGGTAGTGTTCCCGATTTGTTTTGTCTGCTTCAATCTCATGTACTGGATCATTTACGGACATATTAGCCAACAGATTGAAGACAAAGGCCCACCATTGATTCCTTTCATAAAGGGTTAGTAAGCAGTATGCTTGATCTGGAATAGTTCAATATGGTTGTGTGAGATACAAATTTCGATGGGGCGATATTACAAGTAGAATAAATGTTCTCAGTCGTACTCAGAATTACATTTGATTAGCGCGACAAAGTGCAACACTTAGTTACAACAACAACATTGGCAGCATGATTAATCTTTCTCCTTTTTGGCATCTGATATACCGTTAGTGGTAATAGCGAATGTTACTTCACCTTCTGGTAGACACGGTGAATCATAGATCTTGCAAATCCTGTTTTCTCCTTTGCCTTTTTTGAGATAGAGCCTTGTGGTGGATGCGTGAGCAATTATATTCCCTCCAATGGGCTTCCTCGGATCTGGATTGAACGCGCCACCGGCACCGTCGACCTGGGCAACAACCTGATTAGTAATAACACAGGCAACACCGTACACTTCCGCGATTCTTTGCAACATCCGTAAAAACCTTGCTAAATGCTGCTGACGGTTTGCCAATTCACCTCGACCTATGAAGTCGGTCCTGTATAAATGAGTGGCAGAGTCAACTATGATGAGAGAGTACCTGTGCTCTGACATCATGGCGGCGGCCTCGTGTAACAAGTTGGTTTGGTGATCAGTATTGAAACATTTTGCGACGGCGACATTACCTAGAACAGTACCCTCGTTAAGTTTGTAGTGTTTCGCTATCTCGACTAGCCTTTGCGGTCTAAAGGTACCCTCTGTATCAATGTAAAGACACTTGCCCTCCCCACCGCCTCGATCCACAGGTAGTTGGCAGGTAACCGCTAGAGTGTGACAAAGTTGAGATTTTCCAGTTCGAAACTCGCCGAATAGTTCAGTTATACTTCCGGATTCAATTCCTCCGTCGAGCAAAGAGTCGAGAGCCTTAGATCCAGTTGTCAATTGAATGAGATCCTCTCGCTTGGCCATGAACTCGAGGGCGTTTGTGAAGCCCATGCGGCAGTGGCGCATAGCCTCCTGTAGAAGTTTGTCAGCCTTTTGCTCGGATATTCCCTTCACCTCGCAGAGCATTTTTCTTGTTGCATAAGCAACCGATTCGACTGTGTGAAACCCAGAGGTTTGAAGATTCTTGACATCTCTTTCACTAATATCACTGTTCTCCAGAAGCTTTGAGATGGCTGTGGCCTCGAGCACCACACGGTCAGTCTCCTCCTCGGCTCCGTCCACCTCGATAACATCTGCCTCTTCCATGNTGGCTAATTAGTCGGTAGAACCTTCACAAAATCAAGAAATTGATTGGTGTGTTTAGAATAAGCTCGTAGAGTAGATTTTTGACTCGAATGATCCAAGTCAACGGACGTTGATATTTCAGGCAAAGTGATTGCGCGCCAAGAGAGCTCGCGAGTGAACTCGACCGAACNACCTGGAGCCCAGGGNCGGGGGTATTGGCGGTCAGCACGAGGCTTTGTTGTTGGTGCCGAAGAGAATTTGAGAGAGTTTCTCGTTACGAGATTGCATTTGGCGCGGGGGGATGGCAGCAACGGAGAAACCAATTGCAGATACAAATGCACGCACGGCCTAATAGTCTCTTTCCCGACCCCCACTTTCAAAATTTGCCGCTTATTCTCTACGTGGACAAGGTATCAGCTGCTTCGGATCTATCTTTCTCTATCGCCCTTTTCACTGGACTTCTCACTACCAATGAGAGGAAGATATTCACCATCCTTCCATGAACCCAACCAAATAGAGTATTTACACTGACGGCTGAAGCCAATATAGTATTGCAAATTTTCTAGATTCAACACCCAGCTAAACTCTTAGCTCAATCTCAGTTGGAGACGGCAGCTCCTTCTTCTCCGTCGGTTGCACCAACCCTGCGAAAACATGGAGTACAAGCCAGTGCCTATGGACCCTATTGATGAGTATCTAAGCAAACAATCTGGTCTCATCCAGTTGCCACCCGAGAAAACGTCATGCAAACATCGTGGCAAGGAAAGGTGCATCAACTGTCTACCTATTCAACCATTTGATCAAGCTTATCTGACAGAACAAAAGATCAAGCACATGTCTTTTCATGCCTACCTACGCAAACTAACACAAGGAGTNAACAAGGGCAAGTATGCTCCATTAGAGAACATTAGCTGCCGCGTCAAGCCTGGTTGTCCTGGACACAAACCGTGGCCGGAGGGTATCTGTACAAAATGTCAACCAAGTGCTATAACTCTTAATAGGCAACCATATCGTCACATAGACAATATAACCTTTGAAAACCCCTCTATAGTCGACAACTTTTTAGATTATTGGCGGACTAGCGGGCATCAGCGATGTGGTTTATTGTTTGGAAATTATGTGCCACACGATGGTGTCCCTCTTGGCATAAAAGCTAACGTTGTTGCCATTTATGAGCCACCTCAGCAAAACTCTGCCGACCATATTGAGATTCTACCTGATCCAAACTATGAGACTGTTAAAGAGGTTGCCAAGGATTTAGATCTAGTCTGTGTTGGGTGGATATTCACGGATTTAGTCGCAAAAGATATGCACAATGGAACTGTTGAACATATCAGGGGTCCAGATACCTATTTTTTGACTGCTCATGAATGTATCCAAGCAGGTTACTATCAAAACCAGCACCCAAACCCTTGTCAACTGTCCTCGGAGAACTTTTTTGGTTCGAAGTTTGGAACTGTCTGCGTAACTGGTGATAAAGAGAATAAGATTCATATGGAAGCTTACCAAGTATCCAACCAATGCATGGCCTTGGTACGCGATAACTGTATGGTGCCAACCATAGATGCCCCAGAATTAGGTTATATCAAGAAATCCTCTCCCACCCAATATGTGCCTGATGTTTATTATAAGATTATTGACGAGTATAAGAATGAGAAAACTCAACTAGCCCGCCCCTTGCCTATAGAGTATTTATTGGTTGATGTGCCNGTATCAACTCCTATGACTCCCACTAGGACGTTCAATCAAGTGAAGGATAAGAAGCCCTTTCCAATTGAGAATAGGGACCAACTAGACTTTAGTGCCCTTCAAACTTATCTGANTCAATTCGATTTGAATTCAGAGTTCAAAGAAGCTATCAGTGACTTCCACCTATTGCTCTATCTGCGTCTTCAAGAGATAGTACCCCTCAAGGATGCAATCCGTCCCCTTTTGAAAGCTATCAGTGCCCAAGATGCTGTGCAGATAATAAACTGGAAAGAAAGCGAACANTGGAGCACAATCGAGCAGCTAACTAACTGATAGCTCAATTCAAAGTCGTTTGCGCACATGCAAACATACTGTCCTCATTTTTGAGCTCAAGTTGGTTGAAAACGATTAAATAGCTGATACAAACCCGAGTAACATACTCCTCTCTATTATTTACGATTTAAATCAATAGAACTGACAAACAGAAACTCTATTGTTCAAAGATATCTAGGAGAGAGAAGACTGCTTGCGCATTTAAACTCGATCATACTGTTTTGAAAGCTCTTTACGAGGCTTCTGCCCTAGCTGGAGCTTTCAAGACAGATCTAATATTGGTGACGAACAGAACTGATTTTGCGTAGCCTTGTAATAAGATGATTGATCACCAACCAACCTAGCCGAGCAATGATTGCACAATTATCACACATCTGTCTGCGTATGGCTGATAATAAATCGTCTCTCAAGAGGACAGTTAGCGAGCACACAGTATAAGCGCTTTGTCATGGCAATTCAGATTTGCCCAAACAGTTGGCCGACTGCCTAAAGCGACGAAACGAGTCTGCGATTTTGGGGCGATGAGCTCTCGGCCATTATTCTGTAGAGCTCGTTCTGTCCCTTGTGGCAGAATTTCGAGCGAGCCCCTTTGAGAGGTATTCAGATAGAGAGATAGTGGCTCCAAAATTTGTGTGGAAGGCTTTATACGAGCTTATCTGCATTCTGCAGCCGACAGTCAAGGTGATCGAGAGCGGCATCTGAACCACGCGACCGACCAAATGAATCATTGACCATAGTTAGCTGATCAACTGCTAATAAATCAACATGTCCGCAACAAATTCAGCAGTTTGAGTTGGAAGACTCTTCCAGAAAGAACTAATGGTTTGGCTGTTATAAATTTGCTAGCTAGTTCGGCTCTCAGTGACCAAACTATAGAGCACTGACCAAAATCATGGTGCCCATTCGAATCGTGGTCAGTCGAAGAAGCCTTAGCAGGTAGATTCCATTTGAGCTTGACAGCGAAAGGCCGTACATTTTGATGCATTTGTTAGGTTGTTTATCTGACGATAGTTATAATCTGATTCTCCGCCTAAGTCGTAGTCCGTCTTTCAGCCTCTGTCTGCGCAAAATCGGGCAATCCATTATTTCTATGGTCACTGGCCTATTCGCCATCAGTGTCGTATCTGTGGATCGGTTCGCATCGAGAAGGAATCGATTCGTTCTTCGTATGAGAAGTCCCCTTTCTCCAAAGCCTGAGTCTGATCGTGTTTACTTCCAGCACGAGCGACCTTCAGAGCCAGTAGGATGAATTGTAGACAGAGAAAACCCATCTCTGAACTAGCAACTCTGTAACTTTTCTCGGTAACATTGTTGGTCTCGCAGGCGAACGTGATGGAATCTACAGCGACATATTCTCGATGGTACGTGCACAACGGTTTGTCGCCTTGCGAGAACCTCTTTCTAGCCTCGATTGTAACATGGTACTCAAAGGGCTTCCCGAAACGGCCAAAGTTTGGACTCGCTGAACTTTCAATTCAGCCTCCCATGGGGCTCGCAACGCGGGCGAGAACAGATATATGCACGGCTTCAGACCAAACGATAACGATAACTTTTTCCCTCGAAAGCGGCGGAATGATGACGATTCTCGCTAGCGATAGGTAAAATGAGCACAAATCCAAGCATAAATCGAGCTGAATCAGGCACGAATTCAAGCGATCCTGTTAGTTCTAAGGCGCTTGAGCTGTGAAGCTCCGTTGGGGCGACAGGCTGTGTGTGGCCTGAATCGGAGTCTAAGCGAGCCCAATCCAGCTTCACTTGGTCGGGCAGACCTGTCAAATCCAAACGCGTGAGAAATACTCCACTAGAGTAACCTCAGTCTGTGAACATCGTCTGGAAAACATCAGAAATCGCATACTTCGAACACTTAAAGCAGGTTGATCTCCAGTAGATGTGCAGTGCGACAAATTTTGTCAAAAACCAGCTTGCGGTTTGTGATGGGCATAAATTTTCGATTCTTATCACTCCTGCTGACGCTTGCCTTCATGTTTCAATTGAGGCCAAATCGAAACTCTCGTGCCCAATTCGTTCCAATGAACACCAAGCTGTCGATGTAGAAGTGCAATTAGTTTGAGCTTACGAAGGCTCAGATGGTGGGCTAGTTTCGCAAGGAGTTGGAAAGGCACTAGGGCGCCAAATGAAGTTTTCAAGCGCGAAAGCCTCTGACCGGTCAAGACGAAAATCGATCATTCGCGTCTGCCCCAATTCGGACAGCTCGAACGCGAGAAACATGTTATCAGCGGAGTTTGTTATTACTGTTGGTGTTCCAGTTAGGTAGCCTTAGATTAGATTAGATTAGATTAGTGGTGAGCCTTTGCGCCGTTAGGAATTAGCATCTGCGTACAAGAGTCTTGCTCGAGCTCGCTCAAAATTGGATTGGATTGGATTGTATTGCGCTGCATTGCATTGGATACATTGATCAACAAAAAGGCCCCCAACTTCGAGCTACTCGTTTGAGCCAGGTTTGTTTACATAATTCGTGTGTTTATCTTATTTCTCGGCTCCATCATCAATCCATCGCCAGCTTAAGCTCACGGGGTCAGACGTCGGTCGGATCCTGGGCTGGCTCCATCTGAATCGCTTGTGGGCGCCGCAAATGACCTTGAAGACAGTCTGCTGGCATTGGAGTGAGCATGAGTGGAAGTGCCAGTGCAGCCAACTGCATCGAGCCGAGCTCGTCCGCAAACTGAGCCAACCTCTCAGCCAGCTAACAGCCAGTACCTTTGGCCTGTCGCTCGAGTTTACGATGATAGGATAGGCCGAGTTTCATTAACGTTTCCACCACTCCGCCATCGGCACCACAATTGGCCCCCAATCAAGGCAATTCCGGTGGGAACTTTATTTTGCCGGTTGAAATTAACCGGTGGCCAGCAAACTGGGCCAAAATAGCAAAAGCGAGCGCCAATTTGGTGAAACTGGCCCAGGGGCGAAAGCATAACCTAGTGGCCAAATTCACCAACTGCGACAGATAAGTGGCCAGCTGGTGTCCATTTGGCTGGAGCGAGAGCCAAATAATTTATCCATTAGCGAGCTCTCATTGGCGGTAAAAAGAGTGACCACTGGCGCTGCCAACGCTCACTCTGGGTGGGGGGTGGGGGGAGCCCTTGGGATTTGGCCGCCTGACTTCGGGGGCTCATCGGCGAAAAGTTGAAAAGAGCAATCGTGAGGTTTGGCGCGCTCAAGAAGTGGCCGACTCAAAAGCGGGCGCAATCGGCCAACCAAGCGACTGGAGGCCATCAAGGGTCCCAACTCTCGGACACCTGCAATCTCCGCTCTCAGCTCGCATCCAGCTTGGAGAGGGACGCGCCTGCCTTGGGAATCGCAGCTGGCTTTGAAGNGGGCCAATGGGGCTTGTTGGCCAACAGCGTTGGAGCCCGCGGCGAGTCGGCGGGGGAAGGGGCGTAATCTTAGATTGACGGCTTGTTTGCGGGTCAGCAGCCTTGCGGGGACATCAGCCGGGCTTGGGCAGCCAGCGAGGCCCTTGCAGCGGCGACGCCAGGCCATTGTGTCGGCGGATACACTCCTCCCGTTTGCCACTCCCCCTTGCCCCTCGGCACCCTTGAAGTCTTGCGTCTAGCATTGATGAAGTTGCCTCTGATCGCGAACAAAGCATGATTTAAACGGCGTTGGAAGGGGAAAGAGGTTGGCTAGTTCAACTACACTGCTGCTCAATGAAGCGCGAGCGCACTTCTTTGGCTTTGCTCGCTTCAGGTTGCGCAAGCAAGCAACTCGGGGCCGTCCGGCGGGGCCAAGTGGAGCAGCAAGCTAGCTTGGCCGGCCGCCACCATTGGAGCTGCGCACTGGCTCCCCTGTTGACAAGGAAAGAGTCGCGAATTTCGCTATGCTCGCCTGCGCGCCGCCAGGCACAAATTTGCCGCCGGCGCCGCTGTGCTGAAGCCCTCGCCCGCTCGCTCGCTCGCTAGCGCACGCCAGCCCCTCTCTGTGGGCCCAAATCGCGCGTTAACCAGCCCAAAGTCGGGAGCTCCAACGCGTTAGCCGCCGCCGCCGCCGCCGCCATGTGAGCGAGGGGCGCCCACTCAAAGCCAAACTTATAGGCACTCGAGAGTCCGGCTGTCGCAATTGATTTGCCCGTCGATGGTTCAAAACAAACCGGCCACTCTCCTCACTTCAAACTGGAGCTGTTTGCGTCGCTCTCCTCCAACTTGGCCACTTTCAGCCAAGCGAGCAATTGCGATTTCAAGCGCTGCAATTAGAAGCCGAGATCAATGCATCCTCATTGTCGGCTTCTGACCGAGTTCAGGTTCAGCCGGCCGACTGGCCGGCTGACGCACCAACGCTGCCCCCAGCCTCCTCGTACGGCGCTGATCTCTTAATGTCTGGCTGGCTCGCATGAATTGGATTCCATTGGCTTGCAACAGTGCAAGCGGATTGGATTGCTTGTTTGCAAGCCGCAGCGGCTGACTGAAGCCCGGCCGCCTGCACGAGCAGCAAAATGCGGCAGCGCCCAGAGGAGCCAGCTGAGTCTGCAGGAGGCAAGCAGCCAAGACTAGGAGGGCGAAATATTGCTAGGCACTTGCGTCGACCGGCGCGACCCTGGCGACTGCCAATGGAAGCCGCCTCGCTCGGATGGATAATCTTGGTGGCGTTTTATTTGATGCGCTTGTAGTAAGTGAGCGAGCGAGCTGGCGAGTCTGTGTGCGTACACACTGCACTCTGTCCGTTACGTATGCTTGTGTAAGTGCGCGCGCTAGAGCCGCTATGCGTCCCTCTGCCCTGTCTGCCTCCCATCGCTTCCATTGCCATCGCCTCAAATCTGCGCAGGTTTTCCGCTCTCTCTCTCAAAGCGGATGAATATCCTCGCAACGAGCGATGTGAAATTATTTCGCCGCCCAAACTTCCTGGATAGCTGATAAATCTTGAAGCTCGTGCAAAAGGCAGACAGGATGGGCGAACAAAACACTAGCCAGCCGGGCGAAGCTCTATTCCACTCAGTTGCGCTTGTGGCCAACAACAAGAGATAGTGGCTCGACAGAGAGGCAGCTTCCATCGATGAACCCCCGAGCGCTGCAACCTGGAGAGGAAACTTCCCGATATTGACAAACAATGTGGCCTCGCTCCTCGACGTTTGGCCTGTGCAAGTTTCAGCCATCATGAAATGAACTGGAATGGGCCAGATAAGCTTCCAAATTTGGCCACCAGCGGCAACAATATTTGGGCTCAAGGAATGAGAGATTGAAGAAGAGATGAGCGCCAGCGAGAAGAGGGCCACGCTGAGGAGTAGCGCAAGTGTTGAACCTTCGGATGGTAGAAAGGATATTAGGAGGCCAGGTGGAGTTTTGAACGAGCTTCCAGGATCGAACAGGGATGCGGCCGAGCAGGCGACGCGCCAGTCGTTTCTCAGCAAGCTAACCAGGGCGGACGCCAAAGGTTCTGGCGCGAGGGAGCCGCAGCAGGCGGCCAATGGGAGGAGGGCCGAAATTGAGAGTGAAACGGGGTTGGCCAGGCCAAGCGACTGCCAGGCAGCTCAATCCACCTCGCCCGCCTCAAAAATTGAGCTTTCGGCGAAGGAGGAGGAGGAGGATGTTTTTGAGCGAGCGAGGATTGCAGCTGGGGATAATAAAGTCGACACTGGCGCCAGTCAAGCTCGCAAAAGGATGGCCGCCAGTTCTGAGGGAATCGCATCGATGGGCGGCGATCGTTGCGCTCAGCTGGCGGACGAAAGGTGTGACCTTGACGGCGGCGGCGACGACGAGAATGATGGAACAAAGGAGAGCGACCAGGTGATTCCCTCTTGGCCAAGCAGAATCGAGGCGATCGCCTGCAAGCCAGAGCTAGTCCAGCACAAAGTCTACTCGCTCAAGGACTACTCGCAGGTTGCAAGTCCAACCGTTGACTCAAGCTCGAACCGCATCCAGTCAAGCTTGACCAGCTCGTCCAGTTCGGGTGGAAAGTTCTTGAAGAGCATGAGCCAGGATAGGAAGGTGAAGGTCGGATCAAAGCGCATGTCCGAGTGTCTCTATCCGGCCGACTTGGGCCCGAGCGGCCAGGCAACAGTGGCCAAGGGCTCCACCGCCACCCCACCACCACCACCTCCAAGCACCAGGCTCAATCCGGCTCCAGCCACTCCACTTCGGCCAGCTTCTCCATGGGGCCAGCAAGTAGCGTCAACTCGCTGCTTCCGACCTCCAGACATGCGGCTCTGATGGGCGAGTCGCGCATCGATAGGATGCGAAAGTTGTTCGTCTCGCCCTTGTCCCTTAGAAGTGGGGGCGGCAAGGCTGCCGAGCATGGCGGCGGCCACCAGGCTAGCGCAGCGCCTCCGCGGCTAAGCTTTCAATCTGGAGCGAGCGTATTGAACAAGCCGCATCACCTGATGCACGCAGTCTATCGAAGTGGCGCCGCCGGCCATCACAATAGGCGTTCGCCAATGCGCCAAAAGCAGGCTAACGGCTTCAGNGTCTACGGATGTCCGCTTCAGTTGGCAAACAACATTTATCCAATCACTTGCTTTGGCCGGGCTGACATTTACAAGCAACAGTCGGTGCCTTACGTGTTGGCCCGACTTTGCAACTACATTGAGGAGAATTCATCGCAATTAACTCACGAGGGCATATTTAGAGTGAGCGGCAACGCGAGGTTGATGGAAAAGTTGCGCACTTTGTTTGATCATCTGGGCGACGCGCCCTTGGAGTCTGAATCTGTTGATGTTGCGACCTCCGCTTCAATGCTTAAAATGTACCTGAGAGAGTTGCCTGAGCCCCTAATTCCGACCAGAATGAACTATTACTTTATTACCTTGGCAAAGAAATACTCGCCCTTCCTATCGAGAGAGAATGTTTCCAACTACAAGCTTAAAGTTTCCTCAACAACAAGTGTCCCTGAGTTAACCGCCGAAAGTCTAGCCTCAAACGAGCGCCAAAGGTCGGCTTTCTCGAGAGATCTCACAAAATTGTTAAGAAAGTTGCCTATTGAAAATTATAACCTACTCAAGTATCTATCCTGTTTCCTGTACAGAATTTCGCTCAAGCAACAGTACAACAAGATGTGCGCTGAGGCGCTAGGTATTGTGTTTGGGCCAAATGTGTTTAGAATTAGAAGCGAGTCTTATAAGGGATTGAAGGAGCAAGAGTTGAGCAATCAAATCATGGCAAGCATTATAAGCAATTACAAGTACATATTTGATTCTGAAATTACTGATCCACTTGGAAATCTGATCGAAAGTGGAGAGGATCTGGATGTTGAGGGATTGTTGATAGGAGGGATGAAGGGGGGCAAGAAGGGAGAGTTTGGGCCCGCTAGCCAGGCGGCCGCTGACTCCGCCTTGAAAGCTTGCAAAACCTCGCCAAAGGTGAGCCCGATCCCCCTGGCCTCGACTTCGAGCGGTCCAGATTCGAGGCTCGACTTGGACGGGCGCCCCTGTTGTGAGCAACACTGTCAGGGCTATGCGGCGCCAATGGACGGGCAGGCGGTCGAGCAGGTAGAGAATGAGGAGGAGGGGGAGGAGGAGGAGGGAGAGCCCTTGCCAGGCCAGATCATTGAGCTCAGCGATAGCGAAGACGGAGACTGCGGCGAAGAGGAGGAATCGTACACGCCTAGCTCTGGAAGTGCGTCCTACTGCTCGTCGATGGATTCGGGCACATTGGAGTCATCGTATGAGGACGATGGACGATACCCACCGAGAAGAGCACGCAAAAACTTGGAAGACACGAGGGCAAACGTGAGCTCGAGCGAGTGCGCCTCAGATACCAGCTACACGCCAACCTCAAGTCACACCGACTCCGAGCAGCACGATGATGACGATGAGGTGGAGGAGTCTGTTTATGGCGAATCCTCCTCATACGAATCAAGCCCCTCGTTTGGAAAACTGATTGAATCTGGCGCTGGCGCTGGCGAGGGCAGACGGTGCGGACGATTGGAGAATCAGGAGTCTTGTCTTGTTTGCGAGAGGCGCGAGTCGTCAGCCGCTGCCAGACTTGCCGGCAAAACTAGTGAAATAAGTAAGCTCTGTGATACAAGAAAGCGAACAGGATCAAACCAAGACCTAGAAGGCGACGATGCTCAAGTCAAACAGATTGAATTGGCTAGCCACCTGGCTGAAGAGGAACCAGGTCAAGCTAACAGCCCAAAGCGAGATGAGGGCACTGGCGTAAAGACGAGCACTTTGAGCAACAATAAGCTTCCATTACCTAGCAGACTGTCGAGAAAACGACGCCTCGAACACGGACAGAGGACGCCCATGCCAGTAAATCTGGATGAGACTGATTCAACTCAAGCCAGCCCAAGCACAAAAGTTAGAGCCGGAAACAAGGCCAACGTAAAGACTCGAGCCTCGGATTCATGCAACAAGGGCCGACATTCCAGCAGGACGCCATCGCATAAGTTCGAATTTCTCGAGAGGCGATCATCGTCAGCTTCGTCCTTGAGCAGGATGAAACATAGGAGGGACCAAATTGCGGCCGCCCAAAGGAGAATTCAGCGAGACGAGCTACATCAGAGGGTTAAAACTTTTACCGATAGGCGACGTCCGCATTTCCAAGGAAATCAGTGCTCCTATTCGACGAGGAGAACTAGAAATCCATACTATTCTGGCCAAAATTTGGGTAGTGCAAGTGGGGCAACAGTTGTCAGTGAGCCAGCTCAAGCAAATACCCACTACAGTCCAGTGGAGGNGGCCAAGGANGTTGGCTTGCTNGCAGAGCTCGTCAANTCTGAGGGTTGTCTCGAAAAAGACACCTTCTCTCCCCTCCATCTAGCTGGCCAGGCTATCAAGGAGCCAGAATTGGACTTGGACTATCTGTCGGCCCAGTATCGTTTGGAGGAGCTTGAATGCGACAAGTGTTTCGTCTTACGCCCTTTCAGCTCTGACGAGACGTTGCTGAAATCAGTCAACTATTGCACAGAGTTTGCCAACCAGACTAACACGGAGCAGCAGCGACGATTTAGTGGACACGATTTTGGCGACAAGGTGAACCTAGTCCAAATTTGCCGACCTTGTGATAAGATATTCGAAGGCTGCGAGGGCGACGTTATGCTAGGATTACTTGAAAGCNATGCGCCAAGATTTCAGTCGATCGATTTTAACCGACTTCCAACATCAGGCGAACGTCTCATCGATCCAAACTTTGAAACCTCCTTTGTGAGCTTGATCGATAATCGACTGACTGGCTTCAGAAAGTCTGGATTNTCCATCGANGAGGTTCCAAATAACCAGGATTCCATTCTGACTCAAATAAAGGCAACAAAGGAACTCATCAAAGCGCTCAGAAGGTTGCTTAAACATGGCTCTTCAAACGGTTACACNAGAGAGATGGAGCAACTTGTTGTAAGACTCACAGATGAACCCAACGTGCCAAGTAATAGTGACGATTGTTGTACATGTTTTGTTGACTACTTATCGGCCAAGAGTTTGACCAAACAGATCAATAGGATTCTTGAATGCGTCGAGAAAGTTGAGGAACCATCAAAAGTTGAACGATTGAACAGCCTGTTGAGCGTCAAGATATCTCTATTTAAACAGAGACACAACGATTTGAAAAATATCCGTGAACATTACATGAAAAATCACATCAACCAGACAGCGACCACCCAAAAGGATACAAATTCGCGCGTGAAACTTCCTAGGATGAGAAACCCGAGCAAGACCCACGGCAGCTTGGATACACTGAAATTAACCAAGGCCGCCGAACGAACGCTGCCCAGAGGCAGAAAAATGTCTGCCCCAAACAACCAAGTATTTCTCGATTCCAATTCAGAGATCCGTGCTAAATTAGAGGAACCAGAAAACTTGGGGAAAATCCTTCACAAAGACCTCTGTCCTTATCGAGTGACCGAGTCTCAGCTAGAATGTCCAAGAGAGCAAGTGATCTCATCAAGTTCGAGGTCAACTGAGGGCAAGGGATCGAGTTCAGAGAAGCAAGTGCGTTGCAAATTCGGATCCCTGTGTCCTGTTGAATTCGTATTCAATATTGAGAAACAACTTTCCTCTAAGCGAATTCAGGGCTCCAGAGTGACCAAATTGGGTGATATGACTTACGAGCAATTACAATGTGAGAAATTGGAACTTCAAAAGAATTTGTTGCGCTATGAGCACTGGTTTGGAAGGCCCATGACCAGGTTAGAATTCAGCTTGGTAGGTCACCTGTATGAGAGATACCGGACAGTGAAAGCCTTGAAGCAACTGAGGCAGCAACAGCTGGCTGCCGAATGATTCGCTTTGATAGCTTTCAAACGGGATATTGATTAAAACAAGCTTCGTTTCACATTCTATCTCTCTACACCAACTTGAGCTCTTGTTTCTGTGTGTTTCAGCCTGTAATGTATGTTGCTGATAGATCAGAATATCCGTCTCTTGTACGAATATTCTCAGGACTAAAATAAAATAAATCTATATCTAGACAACGGATACATGAAGAGATCTAGAAAGAGCGTTCTCGAGTACGCAACTGGGTCCGCATTGGGCGAGGGGCAGGCAGCACAGAATTTGGTACGGCTGTAATTGCTCTTGCTATTGTGTAGGGCCATACTAGGTAGAAAGCACCGCTTCTCGTCAGCTCAGCGAAGTTAAGCTGCCTCAGGCCGGGTTAGTACTTGGGAGGGAGACCACCTGGG
>Ga0058699_1000257_pt1 | contig 15890 bp, 9 predicted proteins | sample AgamicAtPe_FD_55078 | JGI IMG/M metagenome (GOLD analysis project Ga0058699, IMG submission 55078) | Agave microbial communities from Guanajuato, Mexico - At.P.e | ecosystem: Host-associated > Plants > Phyllosphere > Phylloplane/Leaf | place: Guanajuato, Mexico | collected 2012-10-15 | reverse complement strand
AAGCGAGCATTTGTGCACTGGTATGTGGGCGAGGGAATGGAGGAGGGCGAGTTCAGCGAGGCTCGCGAGGACCTAGCAGCTTTAGAGAAGGACTACGAAGAGGTCGGCCTAGACTCAGCTGACAATGTTGATGACGATGCCGGTGAGGAATTCTAAATTCATTTATCACCGGAACTAACCAGTAACGCAATGGCAAGGACTTCAGATTCACGTTCTTCTCAACATAAACTTTAAACGATGCGAATGGTCGGTACATTGACAGATACAGGTTCCCGGACCTAGATACTTATTACTTTTCCCTCGAACATTTTACTCAAAAACCGCATCACCAACAGCAGCAAATCTATCTCTCGATATCTTCAAGTATTAAGCAGTATATGACACCACCAAATCAACGAGCTAAAATTCATTGCATTGAAATTTCTAATATTTGTAGGAAAAGAGTAAGCTTTATGCTTCTTTTTATTAAACAACCCAAGTGAAAGTGACCTACATTAATCGAACTCAGAGTTACTCCAGCTGCCGATATTCCAGCCCCACGTGTAACATTCGGCGCACATTTAATCAAGGTCCCGAAACACATACGTGAGTTCCTATCTAGAAACTTAATGCGTATAAGTCAAGCTTGATNGGCTCTATAGCTGCCAATGAGGTACATTCTTTGCTTCAATATCTCTATTTCGCTGGGGGGTCTTTACTTTGGGGTGAGTTGCTCACAGTCTGCTCTTGCGTTGGCGCACCGTCTATGGCGGTGCTTGTTCAATCCCCTCCATCTGGTCAGGATCTCTNTTAGCATAGTGTTTTAAAGCTCCTCCCTGGCTTCTTGTCCTTCTATAAGAATTGTAGTGAACCACCAATGAGGTCGGTGTGATTTACTGAATTTTCGAGCGAATTTGAGTGGAGGAGCTTCCATTCAGTTACAGACTCTATCTCGGTTCCTCATCCGCTGGTGCTGAAGNATCCGCCTTCGCAATACACTTAACGACCAGCTGAGTCCCATACATCTCGCATGCTATAATCTGCGGCTCCGAAGTAAGCGTCAGTGTCACAAAACGCCGGATTCTTCACGCCCAAATTCGGGTCTATCTTGCATCTACGTCGTTTCTCACTGTTCAGGTTGACGAGAAAGTTGTTCGAGAATTAATTTCACAACCAAGCGATAGAGGTAATATGAGCTGTTTGATGTGATGACAGGACGACAAAGAGGATCTATTGGCCTTTTTTGATTTAGGGTGCGAAAATTTTGAGCGAGCAAAGGTCGTGTCATTCAAAGGTCGAGTCCTATTTAGACAAAGGTCCTGGTTGCCATCGGTTTGTTAGCACAACATGCAAAGGCAGACATCGGAACGGAAGCAAGCGAACAAGACAACCAGAAATCGACCCTTTGCTCATTTTCACGGCACAATCAAAGACTTCGGCGATTTATATCGNTTCGAGACTGCGGAGATTANGATGGCAAACAAAACGACCGGCTCTTGCAGGTAAAGTGCGTTGCTCCAGATTCTATTACCGCATATGCTAGCAACCATTAGCATAATTAATGTGACCAACGTTTGTCAGCAAATTGAGAGGTTTGCGTGATAGCGGTCGGTGCGCGACATTTAGCGATCGTGATAATTCTGTTTGACGAAATAATGCTGATCGTCTAATGGACGGTCGGCGTAAGAGTTGCTTGATTTGGGCCAGGCAACTGACCGGTTCAAATCTAACTGCGTGTGGCCCCGGAAGTGAGCGTTCGAGTTTGCCNAACGCGGAAAGGATAGTTGAGCCCGCGATTGGTTGCAAGCTTTTGAGGTTCGAGTGCAAATTTGCAGAGTGCGCGCGAGCCACTAGGTTATCGCTAGGTCCCAACGCTACAATCGGACTCAAATCTACCCGGCTGCGCAAACTCAAATTAACTGAACTTGTGCTGATAATTAACTGCCCACCTCGCCGGAAGATAACGAGGAATTACTGAAACAAATCACTGTCAGCGGAGCAATAGCTTCATCTAGCCGGATAAGCTCAAGCGGCCGCCTCTCTTTACTGATAACCCGATGGTTTGGGCTGGAAATTCGTGCGAAAGAAGAGATTTATGGCGGAGAGTCCCTGAGAGTTTGCCTTATGATGGCCATGAATGCCTCAGCTCCCTTTCGCTCTTTGTTCAATGGCCCAGATTCTTGCTATCAACACAATGAAAGTTGTGGGCGGAAACATTGATCGGAATTACCCTCATTTTCTATGTAAAACTTACCGGTTGTTTGGCGTATTCTCACTGGCATCGCTGGAAACACCGAATGGCCCGTTGAGTTGTGATAGTTGATTTAGATTGGCGTTGGCAAACCTACAGATTTAGTCGGTTAGAGGTGAGTTTGGTTCAAATTAGAATTGTGTAAGGTTGTTATTTTCCTACATTGACCGCTAAAATAAATTAAAGTTTTTCAATAAACACAATCTTGATCANCCAACTTACTTGAATGCCCGCTCGTTGGCCATCATTAGGTCACGCAACTTTTGGGTGGCCCATCTGGCATCGCGCTGACGGTTGCTCGCGCTATACCTGTTCATGGATGCTGGCGAGCCGACAAAACTATAGTCTTTGTCCTCCCTTTCTTTTTCGAAAATCTGCCCAATACTCCTCTGTCTCCTGTCCATTTGGCCTCTCATAAGCTTGTCGCCTCTCGTGATGAGCGCGATTCTCGAAAACAAACGGGCCAGACCATCCGCATCGCCCTCGTTGACCCAATTACGTTCACTTGATGCGTCCATTTCGTTGCCAACCCTCGGCATGACCTCATATCTTAACGCTTGATTCAATTTTTCCAAATCTATGTTTGAATGATCCTCGTTATCGTTCAAATCAACAACCGCTTGGCCACCATCGACCAAATCCAATGCTCGAACCTGGCCACCTGGAAGCGTCTGATCGGCTAGCTCCATCTGTTTGAGGTTGCGTAGTAGATTTGCCTGTGGTGATGATAATGATCGTTTTGCTCGCTTCTCCTGGTCATCGCTTGCTTGACTTGTTTCAATCGTAGCGAGACCGATCACAACCAAAACCAGTATCAACTTGCTGGGGATAAACATCCTGTACTTTACCACCAACTGTATCGCTCAAGGAATGATCGCCAGATAACCTGGACCGTCCAAGATGAGTGCCTCTAGTTTTAGCGCGGGTCTCTTACTGATTCAGGCGTCTGAAAAGATCTGAGAGAGCCAAATCCGTTTCTAGAAGCGATTGAGGACTCGACTGCTGGAATCACAATTTGAGAGTGTGAGATGTCCAGAATACAAACATACGCACACAGATCCTGACTAAAAAAGATACCTGGACCTTTTTGATGATTTCTTTCTCTTTTTATCTTAATCCCTGTACTGATTCAGTTGTTGTATTATCTCTATAGGCAGTTTCAAATAGCCAACTGGTCTTNATGCTAGCCAATCGAACCTAAAACTCAGTGCGCCTGATTGGAGCTCGCATGCGCAAACGGGCCCCACTCTGACCATAGGTTTTGGCAGCACTTTAAGTTGAAGTCTTCAACACCACAACGGGGGCGCCATGCATCTAACCGAGACTAATCCTTNGACTGGGCGCTTTGTGTGTACCTATGTCATTATTTGAGTGGCTGAACTACCTGTGATGGTTACCTGAAGCGTCATCCCCTTCAATGGTCATGATTTAATTTAGAAACGGCTAAAAAGCCGAACAAACTCGGTAGTAATTTAGCGCTACCGTTCGCGAATTGAACGACTCTAACGACTCAATCTACGTCATCTGACCGTTTGACCAATCGTNCTGCATAATCTCTGGACACCACGAGATTCCTCACAAACTTTAGAGTGTACGTTGTCCATCACCTCAATTCGACACTTTATTCTAGAACGTAATCTGTTGTTTCCAATGTCCAGGTCGAAATCTATCAAACCGCTCTGCCAGGCTTGAAATCTAAATCACGTAAGTCGAGGGCAACACTGAACGTTTTCAGGCGTATATAGGATCCCCTTTCAAAATTTAAATCGATTTTTGCAACAATCCGCTCAAAACCAATGCCAACTAGCGCAACAATATACTTTGCTCTGACTACCTGAATTCGAGGTGGGATTTTGTTCAGACGCAAGTGTCCGAACCAATGCCATCCATCCAAAATCTGAGCTCGTTTTCGGTTCGATTAAAGGCTTTGAATGTGCGTGACAGGAGAGCCCATGGTTGCATCTAATAAGACGATTCTGGTGGTGAAGGAACCCTGACTGCCTGAGACCAGCGTAGTCCTTCAGGCCTGTCCAGCAATATTTTGATTTGCATATATGTACAGTAGATAAGTATGTTTACACATTAGTATCTTCTTCAGAACGTATGCTGAACTGTATCTCACAAAAACTTCGCATTTTTCTGGTAAGAGGGGAGCCGCATTTCAGAGCCGTGGAGATCCATATTAATACAACAGGGGACTGAAGAACTTGCTTTAGCTTACTACCTAACGGTCCTAATAAAGGTGCTCGCCGGCCCACAAGAATCAGTTGGTTAGTTGAGGCTGTCCATTGACTGTTTTTGACTTGATGCGACCGTTTTCAATAACTGTNACAGTCTCAACACCATTATCTATGACCCTATCAGAGGCAGAGTTAAGCATAAATTCATGGGATTAGTTGAGTGATTTAAACTGATGGTTAAGGATTAAAGAGTACTCAGAGTGCTATTTACCTTTTTGTTTCAATTCTCTTCCCACCGACTGTTTTGACTGAAGTGCTTATTCTCTTGACGTTTCCACCGATACCACTATTCCCGCCACCGTACATGTGCATGCTCATCGTATTCATCATACCACCATTCATGCCTGAGAACAAATTGAATGGATCCATGAACATGGAGCTGGAGGTTGATTGATTGGGTCTGCCATCGTTTCTTCCGTTATTTGTGTCCTGAGACCCACCAAAGCCATCAGACATAAAGTCGCTGAAAGGATCACTTCCGAAGAACTCTCTGAAAACGTCGTTTGGATCTCTGAAGCTAAAACCAAACATGCTACCGAACGGGTTGAAACCGGGACTGAAGAATCCACCGACACCACCTGGAAATCCGAAGCCACCTGCGCCACCACTTGGCCCACTTCCATTAACAACACCCTCTTTACCGAATTGGTCATATAGTTGTCTCTTCTTTTGGTCTGACAAAACCTCGTAAGCTTCAGACAATCTTTTGAAATTCATCTCAGCCACCTCTCTGTTGTCGAGATTTTTATCTGGGTGCCATTTCAACGCTAGTTTCCTATAGGCTTTCTTTATCTCCTCTGTGGTGGCCTTTCGTGAGACACCTAAAACTTCATAATACTCTTCGCTCAGCTCCATGGCGGGACAGATTTGCTGCGAATGGTCTCGATTCGATAAATAGACTCTGAAAACTTTATACAACAAAGTGACTCAAATTATGGGTATCAACTTGATGAAGAATGTTAGTTTCTAGTGCTGAAGCTATCAGATATGAACATCGATAGAATATTGCTCTAGCGGCCTGGTTGTGTCGAGTGATGTATACGATGCCAACATGAGCCCAATATCACTTGATTTGGTTAGTGATGAATACNGAGATGATTTCTTCGAAGATATGTACAAGCTTGCGCGGTAGCAAATTGAGCTATATTTGACGGAAAATATATTTTCTTCTGTCCTCCTTCTCTCTGTCTCGAATTCACAGCGAAGAGTCTTGATTGTTAGCACAGTCAACCTTGATCAAAGGGGTGACCCAAAACAATGTTACTGGGTGACATTGATTTTACCTTAGCATAGGATTGTATTATTTATTTTAGTCGTTTTGGTACATACTCTCATCCTCTCAAAAGAAAGATCAGATGTGTAGCGAGAACGAGTTCAAGAATTTTCTTCGCTCGGTCGCGCGCCGATAACAAACAGTTCTGCAATCCGTAAGTGTAAGCCATACGGTCGGCGACTGTACAGCCGTGAAAAGTTTTCACATAGCTACTGTAAACTATTTGTCTGTTTAACAACTAGATACAAAGTAATTCTAACTGTATATCCATCATATTGTGAATAGAATGTCGTCACTAGGGACACATCTGTTTGACTTGCCCGCCGAACTAATTGATGAGATACTCTTGCGATTGGACTTGAAGTCTATCGAGGAGTTCGGCAAGGTGTGCAAGTATCTCGCGCAGAGAGTGGACCTTTTTAAGCAAGCTCATCAAGATTACATAGCCGCCCAGATCGTGGCAAATAGGGCTCGGATTCCTGATACGGATGACGAATGTGATGATGACGATTGGACGGACTGTAGCGCGGACGACGACAATTTGTTCGGTTACCACGACGTTGGACATATTTATGAGGATATGTTGGATAACCTCAGTCTCGGTAGCNACTACAACGAGATTCTATATGATTATTTGATACACGACCAAAACAATCAAAGCGACTCCAGTGATAACGAACTCATCGTTCAATGAGAACATACTAAGTNGGCATATACAAGCCAAAAACTTTACCTTAGTTGTTCAGATCTCAACAAACGAGCTTAGATTGTTTACATTAAACGGTTCGTTTGGTTGCTCAATCACGTTTGTTATATCTCGTTATAATGACATTACTGATCTGCTCTTCAGTGTTTTTAGCATCACGATNTGGACGTCGATGAAGGGCATCTTTTCAAGGGCTAACTCTATTTTCCAGACACGTCGAGATAGATTAGTGACATACTTGTCGATCTTCATTGACATTTCTATTCCATCAACATGCCGTTTAAGGATACCTTAGCTCTATGTCTCATTTGGCTACTGCTTGTGCCNTCGAGTAAGATCGATGCATTTTATGACGATACAAACAATAATCAGGCCAGGGCACATGAAACTCTCGGCTTGTCAATCTTCCGAGAGATCGGCCAAGCAAGTCTAGAGCCAATTGTGAAGAAAGTGGCTGAAGAGCTGACAAAACCCTTACAGACAAACGATGCCATGAAGGCACTAATTAAGATAGTCGCTCCAAAGTTAGTCACCACAACGACCGCTGCAACAACAACAACTGCGGTGATAGTGACAACTGATTCTCCAATTGACGACCTCACCAAAACCATCATCAGATTACCGGCTAACTTGCCAAAATCAGGCCTACTCGATGGTCCAGCAAAAGTTCTGAATTCAATGATAGCTACATCTATTAACATAGGTCAGGCAGGGACAGACACGGTTGACGATGTAGCCGACCAAGCAATAAAGGTTTCTGAAGCAACAGGAAAGGCTGCTGTCGGGTTGTCAGAATCCACTCTTCAAGAGGCACCGGAAAGCGACGACGCTTACTACGAAGACATTGAAGATGAGCCAGAGAATCATAGAAAACCAAAGTACTTCAGCCGGGAGTGCAGCTTTCGCATAGCATGTGAGATAGGAAAGACAGTACGCCCGATGACTGTCCCTGTTTACAAGCTCGTCGAAAGAAACAAGATAATTCAGAACTTGCAAAACCGTTATACAAGGGCACTGACCTATGGCGTTCTACATAATGAGTGCAGTCGATATTACTGCTTTTTTGTCCAGCTCATGGGTGGCCAAGCGCAATTTGCAAGCGGAATCGCGGAGCTCATCAAAAGAGTGTCTAATCCAGGCTTGTACGAGAGGTAATGAATTTGGATGGCTGATGTGTTTATTGAACAATCTGTCACGTGAAATCGTTAATGTGGGGGTGATTGTTCANGAATCCGTGATGAGCATCGTGATTGTGAATCGGCGAGTACTCTTTCTCTACTCCTGGAAACGAGTTTTTGAAATAACCGTTGATCTCGAGGTCGAATTGCATAGATGCGTTTGTTGATGAGTCGGGAGAATCTTTACGTCGGCGATGGCAGCTTATGAGACAAAATGATGCCAAAACAAAGAATAACGAGGAAATAAAGACGATTGTAGCATACTTGAAGGCCAATGTGGAGGTGTTGCTCTGGTTCCCCAAGATAAGCTCGATGAACTCTGAGAGCGGATGGTGGGTAGAAGTATCATTGAAGTTGTGATTGCTGTTCGTGACGTTATTCGAAATGGGAACTACCATGGGTCTCGGGGATCCCAGGGTTGGCGAAACAAACGGAGTAGTATGGCTTGTAGGTAGGGATGAGTTTGCGGGGGGAGTCTCACTTATTGATGGCTGGCTGTTGGATGGGATAGGTTTCCTCGCCGANGTTGTGATTGTAGTTTGAATCAGTGAAGGCGGGACAGTCGTTCCTTGAGCAGCTGTTACATTGGGTCTCGCTTTCGTCTTGATACTTATTGTTTCACTAAAATCCGAAACTCCATTCTTATTGTAAGCTACAACTTTAGCCTCATAAGGTGTCTCTGGTTCAACTTCAGCGATCTCCACGCTCTCGTCTAGAGTATTATAGATAGTGAATTCTGTGACAGCGTGCGCTGATCTATAGTAAACAAGGTACCCAAACCATGGCATGTCGTGTTCTTTCGGTGAATATTTCCACTTAAAACGAAAGTAGTCAAATTCAGCATGGGACCAATAAATTACCGGTGCTCTTTGTTCTGGCATCTCTTCTGAAGGGATTTTTGATCTGGCACGTAATCTGAATTTGTACTGCTCACTAGAAACATTATCATCATTATCATAAACAGCAGAAACGATGAAGAAGTAGTTACCTGGCCTTAAGCCATTGATTTGATAAGCTCTGGTTGTAGGTGGAATCTCACGGTTGTCTGTCTTCCAATCGGCGTCTTTTCTAGTAGACTTGTATTGGATTTTAAAAAATTGCAAGTGTTCACGGCTTGCATAGGAAATATCCCACTTTAAAACGACGGATGTATCATTTAGCCGCACTATTTCGAGCTCAACTGGTGGCAAATAAATTGTGCTTGTGTCTGATGAATCATCTGGACTCGCTTGATCATGTGATGCTGCCGGATCCTGATCGGAATCTGGCGCTTGATTATGGTTATCGCTCGATGCTTGATAGTGGCCGCCATTACTTCTCGACCTGTCGCTACCTTGACTGCCCAAGGGTAATAAGAATAATACCAAACAAAACCAACAGAATCCTGTGAGCACCTGTTGCCTTGCCATTCTTGCTTTATGAAATTGTTGAAATTCGCTCAAATGCTGGGATCTTGACATGATTCAATTGGTCGAATATTCCAGTTTGAAAAGGGGATGAGATGGTCGAGCAGAAGTTTGGGCGTAGAGATCCCTGGCAGGATCAAAATGTGAGCAAGGNTCTGCCAACTGATGAGTCGTCAAAACTTTCTGATCCGGCCGAGGCATGAATCCTTCTAGGTTCTGTTGAATGAAAATATGACATCAGTGTCCGATCAAATGGAGATATTTTTGACAGTGATATTGTGCTGGGGCCCCATAATAGTGCTCGATGTCTTTGGGGCAGGCTGCCTACAGTTTGTAGGTCTTGGAAAGTCTTTGGGAAAGGGATGCCATTGGATGGTGGCGATAGAGGGAGATGGGCCTTTGCGATAAGGGAATAAAATGGCCGCAATTGGGTGCTAATGCAAGAAATTCCTCCGCATTCTCGCTCTGTCCCCTTTACCTTTGTCCAGCTCAGGGTTGGCCGGTTTGGTGTTCGAAATTCGAAGTTCGAATTTGACTGTGGTCAGCGGGTGCGTGTGCGCGTGCGCGTGCGCGCGGGCCTCTCCTTGTTCTTCAAAGGAAGATTTGCAAATGCCACAAGCAACACAAACTTTGCATTTGCCGCCTTGTGGTGGGAAGATTGAACTTGACTGAGAGGGGGAGGGAAAACAAGTTTTATGAGTGGCCCAAGTGGTTCGGTAGAATTAAGAGAGGTCGTACGAAGATTCTGGTGATAATAATGGCATAAAATACGTGGGGGNAGGAGGGGAGGAATAGAGAGAGAAAGTTCGGGGTGTCTTTGGGGGAGCCGGCGTGTTAGTTGGTTCATTTGCGCTCCTTGTTGGCTCAGATGCGCCTGGTTCTTGAAACGGTGCCAACTTTATCACTGGAAGCCGTCGAGTGCAAAGAGGACGAGAGGTTCCGGACCCAATGGCGTTGGTAGTGGAAGAATTTCGTCGACCGAATGCCCGCCCCCTAAGTCTCCCTGGCCTGCCCTCGGGCTCTTTCGCTGATGGGCTCCCGATTCTGCCCCCTTGCGCAGTGCAACAGGCGCTCTGTAGAAGCGTAGCCAGCCCTCAATGAGATACCATTGGTCACCCGAAGGCGAGAGTGGCAGAATACTTACGAGGCACGATTTGTTGTTGTGTCGCTCTCTCCTCCNCCAATGATTGATGGATATTTAGCGGCTACCCTAAAGCCTCTATACGCAGCACTAGCCCGCGCCTTTGAACTGGCGTGGGTCGTCAAGGATACTGGCGTTATTTCTGCAGGCATTTGAATGCCAAATCTTGACCGACTTGCTAGGCTGAATCGCCGGTTTGGGCGCTTTAGTTGCGATTGGAGAGGCGCCTCATGGAGAATCGCCAAGCCTTTGATGGCTGCCATGTGCTGGTGGTTAACCGATAGAGGTGAAAAAATACCTGCGAAAAGCATTGTTGGCCTTTGCCTGGAATGGAGCTGGATCCAGTGCTTTGGGCGAATTCTTGAAAAGATGGGTCGAAAAATAAATAAAGCTGCCCCCTCTTTGAACGCGCGCTCGTGCTTGTTTAGAAGTCAGGAATTACCCGCTATCATCAGGTGCCTCCGCTGGCTGATACAATGTTAAACTCATATAGCCGAACATAGGTCACGTCTTTGCCAACTTACGTGAGCAAATCTAACACATTTCGATCAAACTGATGGGCCTCACAGACCACATGGGGCCCGGAGGCGAAGTGAAAGCGAAAAGAGTTTTTTGCAAGCGAGGAGATTGAGCTTATCGCCATCGGTTGGAAGAATATGGTTCAATATGGTCATGAATGGCCTGCGGGGAACCACAACAATTCACAAGCCGAGAACACTTGCCAGGTTGAATAATGATGCTTATGCAATAAATTTATATAATTAAAGATAGCGTTGGCTGGCATACGGGCGAGTTATGGTTGGGGGAGGCAAGAATAAGCCATAAAAAAGGACGCTAAATTATCAATTTGGCTGGCTAAGTAAGCCGCTCACCGAGACCATTAAATTCTTGTAAGTGGATTCGGATCTTTGATGAGCCCAAAGTTTGCAAGTTCCTGGATGGCAAGTGGGAGTTAGCTTCCAATCGAACCGCAGCTTGCGTGAACTTTCATATAAAGTGAAGAGACAAACTTCCTATGGGGTCCAATGGGGTATCAGACTAGCTGAACCATGGCCACCCGCTTCCTTCGAGTTGCCAAATGGTCACGTTCGCAACGGTAGACTTCCGCTAACTCCAGTCTAAGCGGACATCGCTCAAGCCCAAACTAGGACTGATCGACTCCAATGTGGGCTCAAACTTTGTCAGGCGTAGAAAAGTATTTGAGAGTTGTACATATATGTATTTATATATGTATACATATATACACTTATTTATACGCACCATCACAAGAAGACGACCTTCAAGAAACTCTAGAGCTCTAGTTACAGGCTCTTCCTCAAGTCCACTGTTGTGGGCTACTTTTGGTGGCTTGTTTATGTTCCTCTGACCAAAGTTAGCCGCGCCTCCTAGTCGGATAATAATGGTAATCATCTTAGTCTTGCGCACTAAATTGCCGGCAACAAATTGCACCACGTAGATTGCATATGGCCACCATCTGGTTGGCTCGCTTACATATCCATTGCAGNCTTTGGAAGTTGTAGGATCTGCTAGACTGACGGTCAAACTCAAGGGACTGGCCACAGAGGTCGCGTCGGCTTCCCTTTAGAGTCGCTAAAACCACATAAAACCCGACCCATCATGCTGGTTTCCTCAATTAATCATCCCCATGAAGAATCGGACCCAATATTCACTGGTCTCGCATGCGGTCGACTCATCCAAGCGGCTCTCTATCTCGCGGGCAAGTGGCTGGCTATCGCTCATGGGCGAGCTTTCCATGACATTGCATGTTTGCCTCTCAACCACAAAGTGCACAGACAAACCAATGAGTAGAGATTTTGTGCCTGAACACCATTGGCGCTGATGTTGCAGAAGAGGCAGCATCTCTGGGAGGAAACTCTTAATCGTATTCAACGCCACTGTGAGTTCGTCATATCCGGTTTAGTTCGTGTTCCCGCTTTGAGATTGTCAATTTGGCCACTCTTGTGTAACAGAGTTTGGTCTCCATTTTTCCGCAATTGATGGTGGGCGCTTGGAAGCTAATATTGGCTTGCCAATGTTGGCCAGCTTTGTGCCCAGCTCTCAGGGTGGCAGTTCTAGTTCTAGGATTGGAACACGAATCACAATTGCACCCTTCATCTGTCCATCCATCAAAGGGATGCAAAAATTTTTGGCGAGAATGGGTCGCTCACAAGTCCGACGCTGTTCGAACGCTCGGCGAGTTGCGTAAATAAATCGGCCGAGCTTCCATTGGCCGGATAATGGATCGACTCCAGCTCGATATGATTGACAGAGCGCGTGCTTTTGCAAGACCATTTCATACAAGAGAGGCGCGAGTTGTTTGGGGCCAACTCGATTCCTGTGAACGCTTTGGGGTCAGAATTTTCGTCTAAAATATGCTCAACGAGGCGGCGGCCCCAAAGTGGGAGCGATCCTTTGGTAAACAACTGTGAACCAACTGTCAGGCTGGCGTGTTTAGCCACCAAAATCGGCCAAAACCAACTCTCAATTGTGCCGGCGCTTGGCCAGTTTGTGTTTGCCCGTCCACTTGATTATTGTCGCATCATAGTCTTGCAAACTGATGCGAGTCTGAGGTCCATCTCGGGGTTGGCCGTTTAGAATTTCATGACTCTGCTGGTTGAGACAAACTAAACTAGACTGAACTGATCCAAAGCAGACTGAACTAAACTGAACTAAACTCGCTGCTTGAACAGGCGTCAAGCTATATCTAAGCGCATACCTAGGCTAGCCAATCTGCAAACTCACCGTCAAAAGATCTAATCAGACAGAAATGGAACATTCGGAAACCATCACTGTCGCTATAAGTTTGCGGAATTGAACAGCCCATCTCGCTCGCAAAACGTCTTCTTGCGCCAAGATGAGTTGTTGCGGTTTTAGCTGGACCAAGTTGGCTGGATCAAATCTCATTTCCGGCTTGTCATGGAGGGACATGGGCGCGGCCATGACTTGTTAGCTTGGAAATGCTTGCTCGCAAAGGGGGCAAATATTCAACAAAATCTGCCTGTCTCGTCTAGTCGAGTCTAGTCTGTTCCTGTCTGGTTGACCAAGTTGAAGCTTTGAAGCGACACTTTTGGCCACCTTGTGGCAGCACAATTGCTTGGCAAGCGCTTGGGTGCAGAATCTCGATTCTTGGTGGCGCTGCAAGCTCAGCGTTGGGTCAAAATCTGGAACCAAATTCTCGGTTCCAGATCAAAGGGTGATGGGCTAGGCGAGTGACAATGATCGTGATAGTGCAATAGCGGGCAGAGAGGAGGCGCTCTTGACTGATAGGCAAGATTGAGATGCAACTTGGCTCTTAGACGGGCGATCATTTCAAGCTGACGTGCGAAAATTTCCCCCAGATTCAATGCTGTCCACGCCCTTTGGGCCAATTCTCGGCCCAGTGTCAAGGTTGGGCCCGATGCTGGTTGGCGTGGTGGCAGTTTTTGCGCGATTGCGATTGGACTGCGAGACTAGAGCTTGTCGTGGGCCGTTTTGGGCCAAGGCGAGGAGTTCACGCGGATTGGGCTCAGGAGACCAGATCTCGTTAGGGCGGCCCGTGGAGGAGCCTCTCGAGTGTGGGGCCGCCTTCAGCGCCGGGAGCGTTGCGCAAGCGCTAGGCGCTCGCTCGTGCCTATTGCACCAGCGGGTCCCAGCTACAGCCCCAGCCTGGGCCTGAGCCGCAGCTACAGCCTCAGCTCGGCGTATTCCGCTCTGACGCGCCGGCCGCGCTTTGTGCGCGCCCCTCGCTAGCGCACTCGAACCCGTTAGATGCGCATAGGGTCGAAAACGTGCGCACTAATTCAATCTGAATGTTACGCCCAAGCTGGCAACATCGCCCCTCTAATATCATTCCACTGGCAAACAAACCCAGCTAGCCGCTCGCCCAACTTTTCCATTGGCCACCGCAACCCTCTCAAGAGGCACCACAATCTGCGCTTGCCTTGCAAATAAGGGACCATTCGTCTGCTAAAACTAACCCTCGCCGGTCCCAGAAGCCGATGAGCGCTCGATTCAAAACTATCCTCCCAGTTGAACTATCCACCCTCAGCGAGAAGCAGGGAGACTCCTCAATACAGAGCGCGTTGAGCTGAGGAGAGGAGAGGAGAGACACTAGCAAGCCGCCTCAAGTGGCGAGCGCGAGACCCCCAAGCGAGCGCGCCATTGCGTGCGCCTGTTCCCTTTGCCAAGGCTAGAGCAAACACAAACATTGTGCAAACCGAAGACTGACGAGCGAGAGCGCTCGATTGTTGCAGGTGAGTAGGAGGTTACAGGTGTCCCTCTATTGGCTGGTGCCGCTCAAGCCAATCAGGCTGATGCTGGACGAGCGCCATTTTGTGTAAGTTTGTCGCACCAAACGTTTAATTTCGCTTGCGCTTGCTTTAGCTCCAACCAGAGCAAACGGAATGGGAGTTGCCCAGTCGCTGGCTTGGTTGGCGTGACAGTGTTTCATTTGGCTCCGGTTGCAGCGCTAGGCGGCCAACCCGCCGCGGCCAGGTAGCCAGGGCCGGTGGTGGCGGCGGCGGCGGCCGATCAGATTCTCAAATCGCACTGCTGCCATCGGCCTGTCGGTGGTGTGAAAATCGCGTGCTAGCGCAAAATCTGCATGTCGCGCAATTGGCGTCGCATCGTCGAGCCAAAGAGGGAGCGAGAGACGAGGCCGAGCTGAAGCTCCGAACTCGCTGGCCCCAAAACAAATGGAGGGCCGCCCCTTTGTTAATAACATCGATCTTCCTTCCTGCCTCCCTCGCTCCACATCCGCCAAAGCCGCACTCTCTCTCTCTCTCTCACTCGCTCGTGCACTAAAGTTTGGCGCACATTTTTGCTAAGTGACTTCCGTCTCGACTCAAAGACAAACGCTTGATCCGAGAGACAGCTAACAGTTGTGCACTTGTTTCTTGCATCCTCAGGCGCCTAGCTGCTTCCATGGAAGCGGCCAGTGTCAGTGGCCAAGTGTTAGCACGAAGCCAAGTGTCAAGACTAAGAGGTTTGCGCTCTAGCTGGCTGATGTTTACAAGTTGCGACTTGGGCACCAACAATGAGCAAGACTTGGCTTGATTGAGGCGCCCAATGTGACGGCCGGAACTTGCGCTGCGCCCAAGCGCCGCAATGATCCTCCTCCCTCCTCCTCCTTCGCCCCAGAGTTGGAGGCCCACTAGCCGCGTTGTCCACTTGCTGGGCTAAATTTGTTCCACTTCCAAGTGAAAAGCTCGGCTCTAGCTGCTTTTGCCCTCAAACACTCGCCCCTTTCTTCCAAGAGATCAAGTGGATTTTGGCCGACTGTTGGCCCAAGTGAGGCCAATACAATGCGACTAGCCGGCCACTACTTGGGGCTGGCGGAATGGTGAGCTTTGTAACGTGACTTCCGTTGACGACGCCCAATTAGTTGGTGAGTTTCGTGGGCCAACTTCGTTTCTCTGTCAACGGGAGCCTAATGTCGGATTGAGCCGTAAATCGTGCCGGCCCTCAGCAGAAGGCCCCTCTATTTCTCCTCTCCTCTCCTCTGGACGAAGCCTCTCGGCTGCATTAAGCAGCAGAGGGCGCTAACTAAATGAGCGCCGATAATAGGCAGCCTCAATGGTGGCCGCGGCACCGCCACCAACAGCCCTACCAACACCAGTGGCAGCAACAACACCCAAATAGAAGCAAGACGACGACGAGCAAGACGATACCAGACGGGCGAGCCTTTAATGCGCATAAAGATGAGCGATAAAGCTATAAAAGTTTGCTCTGCTTTGTT